>Ga0182021_10005035_pt1 | contig 15588 bp, 11 predicted proteins | sample 612E3MmetaG_FD_120493 | JGI IMG/M metagenome (GOLD analysis project Ga0182021, IMG submission 120493) | Permafrost microbial communities from Stordalen Mire, Sweden - 612E3M metaG (Illumina Assembly) | ecosystem: Environmental > Terrestrial > Soil > Wetlands > Permafrost | place: Sweden... | reverse complement strand
GGGCGGAGGCGGGCTTCGACGTTCCCGTCGCTGGTCTTGACCTGAAGGCCGTCGAAACGTCCGGCCACGGTGACATGTCCGTCGCCGGAATGGGCGTCCAGCCGGCCGTCGATATTCCGCGCTTCGATGGAGCCGTCGCCGGTGTGCAGCCGGATGTCGCCCTTGAGGCCGTCGACGTCGATGCCGCCGTCGCCCGTCCGGAAGTCGATCTTCCCTTCCAAGGCCTCGGACTTCACCGAGCCGTCCCCGGTTTCGATCCGGAGATCGGCCTGGCGGGGCATGCGGACTTCGATGCGCAGGGTCCGGGAGCGGAAGAGCCCCGACAGCCCGAGGTGATCGGCGACGCGGGCGACGAGCTCGACCTTGTCGCCGTCCTGGCGGGACTCGATGCGCAGGTCCTTGCCCAATTCATAGCCCTTGTATTCGACCCGGAATTCGACCTGCTTGACGTCGGCGGTGAAGACACAGACGGCGCCGTCATTGGTCTCGATGCGGACGTCGGCCCGGCCAACCAAGGGGAAGGATTTGACATAGTCCTCGGCCGAAGCGCCGGGAACGGAAGCGGCCAGAAGAACGGCGCAGGCGATGCCCAGGCCAATGGAAGTCAGAAGGCGATGGCGGATGTGCATGAGAGTTCCTCCGAAAGATGCGTTCAAAAAATAAAGACGAAGCCGGAGGGGAAAAGGTTCCCCCGGGCGGCGGAAAGCCGAGAGAGCGCCTCCGCGATCTATTTCCTAGTTTGTTTATATATTATATAGGAATATGCTATAATCCGCCAAGTGGAGCGGACCGGATATTTTGTCCGGCGGCTTCCCATACGAACCTCAAGGAGATTGATCATGATGCTGACGACGAAATTCTCACGGCGGATCCTCGCCGGAGCCGCGGTTCTCATTCTGGCCGCGGGCGCGGCCTGGGCCGATGGATATTCGTCCCATCGCTGGAATGAGCCTTCCTCGTTCCAGCGCTTCTCGCTGTCCCTGGACGGTGGATTCGGACTGGCCGGCGGGCACCGGGGCACCCTGGACGCCAAGACCGAGTTCCAGTTCGGCTTGTCGCGGCGCATCCGCATCGGCCTGGGCGTCGGATACGCGGGCGGCGGAAACGGCTGGGGCCGTGACGGAGGATATGGCCTGCGGACGACCGAGCAGGCCGCCCTTGACGCCACCGCTCAGGGCGAAGGGATCCGGGAGAGGGGTCCGCGGCAGAGCTATCGGATCGTGCCGGTGACCCTGAACGTCTATTACTTCCTGCCCCTGGGCCGGCGCTGGAACCTCTTCGCCGGCGGCGGCGGGAGCGTTTCCTTCGGTTCGTTCCACGGCCTCGACGTCCGGGAGCATAGGACCGCTTGGGGCGGCCAGGCCGGTCTCGGCGCCGAATACCGGCTGAGCCGCCGGCTGACGCTCATCGCCCAGGGAGAGTATCGCCTGGCCGAATTCGGCCGCCTGGCCAAGCTTTCCCCGGCGACGGACGCCGCGGACTCGAATGAATCCGGCCGCGCGCTGCAGCCGTTTTCTCGCTTCGCCCTGAACGGGGCGGTCTTCCACCTGGGAGCGAAATTCGGGTTCTAGGAATAAAAAAAATCGAGCGGGATCGGGGCAGGCGGGGGAAAACCCGTGCGACGACTGAGCGGGCATGGTTCCGCGCTCATCGTAAAAGGTCGATGAGCGCGGAGAGCGAAAGAGGAGCATCGGAGCGAAGTTTCCCTCGCTGGGGGAAACGAGCGCGTTTTTCCCTGCTTGCCCGATTCCGCTCCACTAGTCTGCCGCCCTATCGGTTCACCGTCTGCATCGCCGCTTCCGGGTAGCGCAAACCGGCCGCCGCGCCCGGAGGCGCGATGCCGTCGATCCTCTTCAAGTCTTCGGGCGTCAGTCGGACGCCCAGTGCTCCTACGTTCTCTTCAAGATATTTCACGCGCTTCGTCCCGGGGATGGGCACGATGTCCGTCCCTTGGGCCAGGACCCAGGCCAGGGCCAGCTGGGCGGGGGTGCAATTCTTCTCGGCCGCGATCGCCTCGAGGCCGGCGACCAGATCGAGGTTCCTCTCCAGGTTCTCCCCCTGGAAGCGCGGGTGCTGGCGCCGGAAATCACCCTGGTCCAGAAGGGCCGGCTGCTTGATCGCCCCCGTTAAAAAGCCCCGTCCGAGCGGGCTGTAGGCGACGAAAGCGATCCCGAGCGAGCGGCAGGTTCCCAGGATTTCCGCCTCGACATCACGGGTCCAAAGCGAGTACTCCGTCTGCAGGGCCGCGATCGGATGCACCCGGGCCGCCCGGCGGATCGTCTCCGCCGCGGCTTCCGACAAACCCAGGAAGCGGACTTTCCCCTCCTCGACCAGACGCGCCATCGCACCGACGGTCTCCTCGATCGGCGTCAGCGGATCGACGCGGTGCTGATAATAAAGGTCGATCGTCCCGATGCCCAGCCGCTTCAGGCTGGCCTCGCAGGCCCGCCGGACATATCCCGGCTTGCCGTCGATTCCCAGTCGCTCGCCGTTGGGGCCCCGCACGTTGCCGAACTTGGTGGCGATGACGACCTTGTCGCGAAAGGGCTTCACGGCCCTGCCGACCAATTCTTCGTTGACAAAGGGGCCGTACATGTCGGCCGTGTCGAAGAACGTCAGGCCGAGTTCAACCGCCCGGTGGATCGTCCGGATCGATTCCTCGTCGCTTCGCGGCCCATAGAATTCGGACATGCCCATGCAGCCAAGCCCGATGGCCGAAACCAGGATTCCCGATTTTCCGAGCGGACGCTGTTCCATGGACGGGTTCTCCCTTTTATTTCGGCCGGGCCCGCACATACTGCGGCGGGTAGCAGGGATCGTCGCCCAGCCGCTTGGCCGCGCGGAGCGGGAAATAAGGATCGCGCAGGAGCTCCCGGGCGATGATGATCGCGTCCGCCTGGCCGGAAACGAGGATGCTCTCGGCCTGTACCGGGTCGGTGATCTGCCCGACGGCGCCCGTAAAGACGCCGGCCTGGCGCCTGATTTCCTCGGCGAACTTGGCCTGGTAGGCCGGCTCCGTCGGGATCTTCGCGCCCGGGGCCACGCCGCCGCTGGAACAATCGATCAGGTCGACCCCGATCTCCTTCAGCTTCCCGGCCAGGACCAGGGATTGCTCCAGGTTCCATCCGCCTTCGATCCAATCGGTGGCCGAGATGCGGACGAAGAGAGCCAGACGATCCGGCCAATTCTGACGCACGGCCCGCGCGGCCGCCAGCGGAAACCTCATCCGGTTTTCCAGGGAGCCGCCGTAAGAGTCGTTCCGTTGGTTCGAAAGCGGCGACAGGAATTGATGCAACAGGTAGCCATGGGCCATGTGAATTTCAACGACCTGGAAACCGGCTTCCCGGCACCGCCGGGCCCCCGCCCCCCATTGCCCGGTCGCCGCCTCGATATCGCCGGCCGTCATCATGCGCGGCTGCGGATAATGGTCGGAGAACTTCGCCGCGCTGGGAGCCAGAACCTCCCATCCCCCTTCGGACGCCGGGACCGCACCATCGCCATGCCACGGGATCATCGTCGAGGCTTTGCGGCCGGCATGCCCGAGCTGGATGCCCGGAACCGCGCCCTGGCGGGAGATGAATCGGACGATCCGTTCAAAAGCCCGGCCTTGTTCGTCATTCCAAATCCCCAGATCCCCCGGCGTGATCCGGCCTTCCGGCGACACGGCCGTGGCCTCGGCGATGATCAGACCGGCGCCGCCCACGGCCCGGCTGCCCAGGTGGACGAAATGCCAATCGTTGGGCAGGCCGTCCTGGGCCGAGTATTGGCACATGGGAGAGAGGAAGATGCGGTTGCGGAATTCGATGTCCTTGATCTTGAGGGAAGAGAGAAGTCGGCTCACGGGTAAAGGCTCCAACCTTTATGATGGAGATGCTGACGGGTCATTTTTTGGCGGTCAGGGTCTGGAAAGATTTCAACATCAATTCGGCGTCCGCCCTGGTGTAGACGGGACCCTTGGTATCCTCGGCGCCGAACGTCGTCCCGCCGGCTTTGACGTTGGCGGCGAAATGAAATTCCGACTTGCCCATGACCGTCGTTTCGTAGAGCAGGGCGGCGGGTGTGTCGACGAGGAAGGACTTCAGCTTGTTCAGGGTATTGGACTTGATTTCCTTCTTGAGGCCTTCGATGTCCTTGGGGCTGGAGCCGATCTCGACCTGGAAATTGGCGCCTTTCTTGACCACGATGCTTCCGAAATCGTCGGCCGCGGTCGCGCCCTCGGGCGCCTGCATGATGAGGGGAAAGGACGCTGACGCTTTGGAGAGATCAAGGGGAACGAGAGGAGGTCCCGCCTGAGGCCCGACCGCGGCGGCGGCCGATACCGCCAGGACGAAGAACAGACCGAAACACGGCATCATTTTTTTCATGGGTTCCTCCCTTTTATTCCGTTAATAACACCATTCGGTCGAAATAATCAAGAACCGCGGGGCCCAGCTCCTCGCTTTCAGCCGACATGAGATTGGACGCCCAGGAAGGGCGAAATCCCCGCGCTGCGATCCGGTCTCGTTCGCTACGACAGCTTCCCCGTCCGCACGAATTCGAAATTCACGGGCACGGTCACTTTCTTCCCGGTCACCGAGACGAACGTCACGACGCCGTCCCCGAATTCGACGTCCTTCACCATGACGAACCCCGCCGGGATCGGGACCGCGCCCTGGATGTAGTTGATCCGCGTCGGACGGTCGGGACGGAGATCGACCGCGGTGGGGATGCCCTGGGCGTTGACCAGGTTGGGCTGGGCCGAAAGCGGCAGGCCCTCGTTGAGGCAGCCGCAGATGTCCTCCAGGCCCAGGCAGCGGTTGCGGCCGTTCCAGGGCACGCCGTGGCGGCCATGGTTTTCGATCCAGAAGACCGTCGTGGGCAGGACCAGCGGGTCGCGCATCGAGAACCACAGATATCCGCCATCCTGATTGACGGCCGTGGTCCAGGCCAGGCCGTGGGGCAGCGACTCGGCCGGCTTGCTGAAAACGCCCAGAAGATCTGCGAAGCCGGTGCGCGCGGGGAACGACGTGCAGTCGGCCGGGGCGGCATCCTTCCAGGCCAGCGGTACGCGCTCCAGGCTGTCGAACCGGCCGCCGATGGCGAAGGACTGATATTCGCGGTTCTTGGGATCGCTGAAGAGGAAGGGCGAAGTCAGGCCGAACCGGATCGCGCTGGTGGCGATGCGCAGCGAGCCCTCCTTCTCGGGCACGGCCAGGATGGCGTGATGGCCGATGGTCGTCTTGAACGAAAAGCCCTCCAGACTCTCCTGGCTGTAGACGATGTTCTGGCCGTCAACCAGGCTGATGGTCTTGATGATCTTCCCCGGGAAAATCGTGGTTTGCAGGCCCAGCGTAAGCGAAGTCACCGCACCGCTCCGGCCCGATCCGACGAACGTCCAGGGGGAGCCGGCCGGCTCGCCATGCGGCGGGAGCGTCTTCCCCTCATAAGGCGCGGCGTTGGAGCCGAAGGGCATGCAGAAAAAGTCGCCGCGCAGGGGCACGAGCACGGGGGGATCGAGCTTGAGGCCCTGGCCCTGCCAAGGGCTGATATAATAGGGCTCGATAGGCTTGCCGCTATCGCGGGCGAACGTGACCGGGCCCATTTGCGCGCCGAGCTTGGCGACGGCCAGCCGGACGGCGCCGTTTTCGATCACCCAGCAGGGCTGTGAAGCCTCCACGGTAGTCTTAACGCTTTCCTGCGTGCCGGCCGCGCCGGCCGCCAAATAGAAACCGAGGGCCAGGCCGGCCCATCGCGGCGCCGATTTTCGATTCATCGAGGATTCTCCCCATCATGACGGAACCGTCAAGCGGAAGATGCTTGGCCATTGTTCCGAGTATAGATTGAGGTCCGGGAGGAGTCAAAAGATATCAAAAGGGCGCTCAAGGATAATAAGGCCGGTCATCGAAACCGCCCCTCTTTTTTAACGAATGATTCCCCCGATTCCCTGGGCGGGCGGCTTTTGCTGCGTCGCCTGCGTCGTCTTGGTCTGCGGGATCGGCAGGCCGATGGCGACGTTGTCGCCTTCCTTCAGCTCGCCGCTCACCACCTCCTTGACCTCGGTGTAGCTCTTGTCGGCCATGCCCAGGCGGATGGAGACGGGGCTTAACGTGCCGTCGGAATTCTGCTTCCAGACGCGGCCGACGCTTTGACCGCCCTTATCGGACGAACCGACGTCCGGCGTCCTCGCGCCTCCCGTTTTCTGCGACGCAGCCCCGCTCGAAGCCGACGGCTGCGCCTGCGCCAAGGCGCCGGCGGCCTGATCGGCCGGGACGAATCGGAGGGCCGAGTTCGGGACCCGCAGCACGTTCTCGGCCGAAGCGGTGATGATGCTCGCCGTGGCCGTCATGCCCGGCATGAGCTTGAGGGAAGGATTGTCCACGTCCACGATGCAGGTGTATGTGACGACGTTCTGCAGCACCGTGGCCGAGGACCTCACCTGGGTGACGGAACCCGCGAATTTCTCGCCGGGAAAGGCCGAGACCGTGAAGGCCACCTTCTGGCCATCCGCGACCTTGCCGATATCGGCTTCGTCGACGTTGCACTCGATTCTCATCTTGGACAGATCGTTCGCGATCGTAAAGAGGACGGGGGCCTGGAAGCTCGCCGCCACGGTCTGCCCGACGTTCATATCCCTGCTGATGACGACCCCATCGATGGGCGAGCGGATGGTGCAGTGGTCGAGGTCGACCTTGCTGGCGTCGAGTTGAGCCCTGGCTTGGCTCAGCCTGGAGTCCGCGGTCTTCACGTTGGACAAGGCCGTCGAATAGGTCACCGTCGAGGTTTCCTTCTCGTCGATCGAAATGATGCTCTTGGCGAACAGATCCATGGTCCGGTCGTATTTCTTCTTGGCGTCGTCCGCGGCGACCTTGGCGTTATCCAGGCTGGTCTGGGCGCTCTCATAATTCGCCTGGTCCTGGCCGACCTTGGCCTGGAAATTGGACTTGTCCAGCTCGGCGAGCACCTGGCCGGCTTTAACCTTCTGGTTGAAATCCGCATAGAGAGCCGTGATCCGGCCGGAGACTTGGCTGCCGACCTCCACCAGGATGTTGGGGCTGAGCGTCCCCGACGTCGTGATGCCGGCTTCCACGTTTCCCTTCTTCAGGGCCTCGACGCGGACCTGTCCGGCGGCGCTCGTTCCCCCGGGCTTGATGACGAAAACGAAGAGGAGGACCGCCGCGATGATCAGCGCCGCCCCTCCGATGATGAACTTCTTCATGGGTCCTCCAGTCGATTCACGAGTTCGGCCTTTTTGGATTCAAGGCGGGCCTCGGGCGGGCGGCGGCCTTCTCCCGGGCCTTGATCACGGCTTCATGGAAGACCGCCCGGGCCTCCGCCAATTTCTTCTCGGCGATCTCCAAGGCCTCCTTGATGAGGGCCTCGGTCCTTTCTCCGGCCGGGAGATATTCTTTCTTGATTTCATCCCGGATGGCATAATCCTTGATGAGGGCCGGCGCGGAGGCGGAGGGATCAACGGATTTTTCGGAAGCGGCCGGAGGGGAAAGCGGCGGGGCCGGGCGGGCCGGAGGCCGTGTTCCGCGCCGGATCCGGGGCAGCGGAGGGTGCCTTTTCTGGATGTGATACCGGATGCCGCCGAGATCGAGGACCAGGCGCTGGACGCCGCCGAGGTTCTTGTCGTACTCCACGAAGAAATCCAGGTTGGCCTCCGACTCGATGAACGGATTGTTGTACAGGAAGAGCCGTTCACCCGAGTCCGGAGAGCGGAAGCTGGCGGCATAGATCGTCTTGCTCCATCCGAACAAGCTGGCTTTTTGCAGCCGGACTCCCCGGCCGGGACGATCATCGGCCTGCATGCGCGTGAGCCAGATGTATCCGGCGCATAACACGATGATCGCCGCCGCCGCCGTCACGATCACTTTCACCCCCCGCTTCTTTCCATCGCCGGGATGAAGGACGCTTTCTGTCATGACGCACTCCCCGGTTTTCTCTCCATTTTTGGTCTACTCATACCGCAGCGCTTCGATCGGATCCATGCGCGCGGCTTTCTTCGCCGGATAGTACCCGAAGAAGATCCCGACGAAGGCCGAGAATCCGAACGCCAGCAGAACCGAGCCCGGCGAGACGATGGTGGTGATCGAAGCGAACATGGGGATGAAGCGCAGCAGCTTCGATGTTCCAAAGCCCAGGAGAATCCCCAGGAAGCCGCCGGCGATGCTGAGGACCACGGCCTCGAAGAGAAACTGGACGAGGATGTCGATTTTCTGGGCGCCGATGGCCATGCGGATGCCGATCTCCCGGATGCGCTCGGAGACGGAGACCAGCATGATGTTCATGATGCCGATCCCGCCGACGAGCAGCGAGATGGAGGCGATGCTGCCGAGCAGCACGGTGAGGATGTTGGTGGAGTCGGCGGCGCTCTCGGCGATGTCGGCCATGTTCCGGACCGTGAAATTGTCGGCGTCGCCCGGCTCCAGCTTGTTATATTCCCGCATGAGCGCGGTGATCTCGGCCATGGCCGAATCGGTGGATTCCTCGCTCACGGCGCTGACCTGGATGGAATTGAGGGTGGGAATCCCGCCTCCGATGAGGCGGTTCGAAACGGTGGTGTACGGCGCGAGGATGATGTCATCCCGGCTTCCCCCCGGCCCCCCGGACTGGCCCTTGGCTTTCAACACGCCGACCACGGTGAAAGGGACATTCCTGATCCGGATGATCTTGCCGATGGGATCGGTGTCGGAGAAGATGTTCGTGACCGTGTCGGCGCCCAGGACGCATACCGCAGCGCCGGACTCCACCTCCGCCGTCTCGAGAAACCGGCCCGGATAGGTGGCGTCGAGAGCCCAGTTTCCGATGATGGCGAAATCCGCGTTGACCCCTTGGATCAAGGTATTCCAATTTTTGTTGTCGAGGATGACCTGGCTTCGCGTCTGATAGACGGGCGAGGCGAAGGCCACGCTGGGGCAGCGATCCAGGATGAGCGCGACCAGCTCGAGCTTCAGGGAAATGCTTCCGGCGCCGCTTTGGGCCCCGCCCATCATGCGGCTTCCGGAAGAGACCGTGAGATTGTTGGTGCCCATGGCGCTGAACCGGGCCTCGACCGCCTCCTTGGCGCCGGCTCCGATGCTGACCATGGCGATGACGGCGCCGACGCCGATGATGATGCCGAGCATGGTCAGGGCCGTGCGCATCTTGTTCCGGGTCAAGGCGCGGAAGGAGAGCTTGAAGATGCGGACCGCTCTTCGGACTTTCATTGTGTTTTTCCCTGGGTGATGTCGAACTTCACGTCCTCTTTGCTGATCAAGCCGTCCTTGACGTAAATCACCCGGTTGGCAAAAGCCGCGATATCCGGCTCGTGCGTGACGAGGATGATGGTGATCTTCTTGGCCTTGTTCATTTCGGTGAATATTTTCATCACGTCTTCGCTCATCTTGGAATCCAGGTTTCCCGTGGGCTCGTCGGCCATGATCAGGCTGGGGTTGTTCACCAGGGAGCGGGCGATGGCCACCCGCTGCTGCTCTCCGCCGGAAAGCTGGTTCGTGTTATGCGATTCCCGGCCTTCGAGCCCGACGAGCTTCAACGCCTGGAGCGCCCGCTCCCGGCTTTCCCGGCCGGCCACGTCGGCGTAAAGCATGGGCAATTCCACGTTCTCCCGGGCCGAAGTGCGTTTGAGAAGATTGAAGCTCTGGAAAACGAAGCCGATGCGCGTATTGCGCAGGATCGCCAGGCTCCTGTCGCTCATGGCGGAAACGGCCTGGTCGTCCAGGAAATAGGTCCCCGAAGTCGGCCGGTCCAAACAGCCCAGGATGTTCATCAGCGTGCTCTTCCCGGAGCCGGACGGGCCCATGATGGCGACAAAATCGCCTCGAAAAACGTTATAGGTGATCCCTTTCAGCGCCCGCACATCGACCTCGCCGATATGATACGTTCGCACGATCTGATCGAGCTTGATCAATGCGGGATTCATGGGTTTTTCTTTCCCTTTTCAGGCCTGATGGCAATTTAATATGCAATTGTCGTGCCACGATCCGCTCTGACGGAAAGTTCACGGAACCCCTCCAGGAGGGTCTTTCCCGTTCAGGCCCTTGAATCGGGCGAGGACGCTTTCTGCTCAAAAAAGGGCGCAATTCGGGCGGATACCGGATGAAAAACGCCCGGAATCGCCGTCCACGGACGCTTAGCTGCGCGACACCGTTGAAACGCGGCCCCGCGCCCCTCTCTTCGAATTATCCTGTTTTACGGGAATTGTGCCGTTTGATCGTTCGTTTTCGAGGACGGGGGGTGGTTCGATTTGACGGCGATGCAGAGCCGGCGCTATAGTTTTTACATGGCCAATGGGGGAAAAAACATCATCAAAAAACTGATCGTCGGAATTCTCGCCTGTCTCGTCGCGGGATTTTTAACGGCCTGCGAGGGCAATCACGGAAGTGATGTGAGGCTCCTCAGTGATCACCGCGACGATACGATCATCACTTTCGGGCGCGACAATTATGCCGGCGGCTATATTGCCGAGGAAATAAACAAGCCCGGCAGGATTATTTTCTTGGCCATGGAATACTCCGGATACCAAATGGGGGATAAGCTCAAAGTGAAAATCGAAGAGCTCATCGGGTATTCCATGCATTCCACGAAGGTTGATGCCGCGAAGTTCAAGGTGATAGACGGGAAAAAGGTTTACAGGAAATACATTGACGTCCCGGTCTATCGGGTTTTGGAATTGCAGACCGCAGGAACGGGGAAAGACTGAGGCATGAAGGAAAGCTAAATAATCGCTTTCGCTCTTTATTGGGAGAGGAGTTATTAACGTTGCCCGATGCGTTTCCAAATTAAGATGTTTATACCTATCAAATCCTCCTGCCCCCTCCCCTGGAAATAACACTCGTCCGCGTTTTTTGACCGCGGACGAGTGCGGCGGAGATGGATCCCCAGGCAAAGCCCGGGGCCCCTACCGCCGAGGGGGATATGTCAACGCATCGGGAGAGGAATAGCGGGCCTTTTATAGTTATTTTAGTAATGTTTTTTCCCTTCCCGGAGTTCAATCCCTGCTCTTTCAGCTAAAAGGCCTCTGCTCGCAAGAGGCTTGACGTCGGCAAATTAAAAAAGTTGCTGACAAAATGGGCGGGAAACGTGGTGCAGGTCAAAGTCAGAGGATAAGTTTCGGATATGAACGCGAAGTGACGGCCGGAGCCGGCCGTCACTTCGTCTTCGGGGGAGCGAATCTGATTTCCACACGAACGCTCTTCAGTCGCTTCGTATCAAATCCTGTCAAGCGTGTCGCGTCCCGCATCTGCTTCGGGCGACCCTCTGCGTCATTCTGCGTCCAGCTGGTGTCGGTAGAGGACAGATAGCTGGCAGCGGTGACGGAAAACCCTTTCGGTGCAGCCTTCTCCGCCGTGAACTGCGCCAGGAAGTCCCACGCGCCGTCTTTTGGATACCCCTCGCGAATCGGAATCCCAGCCATCGTGACGCTCCAACGCTGCTGGCCTTCAGACCGCGGGTTCTTGTAGACGTCGGGCACCATGTCCATCCCGGCAGTCCCTCGGGCGAACACGCTCGGCTCGTGGTCGAACGACACCGACAACCGCGTGATGCTTCTCAGGTCGGGGGCCAGTTCGCCGCTGATCCGATAGAGCACGGTCTGGCCTTCTTCGGTCCTCCGAAACTCGCGGGTGAAGGCCATGCCGGCCAGCGGGACGCGTTGCGTGCCGTCGGCGTCGCGGAACGAAAACTGGATGTCCTTTTGCTGTTCCTCTGACCCGCCGCTCTGAATCACGCCGTTCAACGAAAAACTCAGCCAATCGCACGCGAGATTCGCAGGTATTTGTCCGCCTCCGGCCGGGAGAACCGCCGGGGATCCTGCAAGCCCCCCCGCGGCCGTATTGATGACGAAGAAAACGGCCTCCGAATGCCAATTATCGATATTGATTTGCACCTCGGTCGGTTTGAGACTCGCGTATTGGGCATTGGTAAAGTTCCCCAGACTAATCCCCCTGATAACACCATCATAGTTGGCGACATACCGTTGGCCCCCGGTCGGAGTATACGGGCCGTAGCGCTTCCATGCGGCGGTCAAATACGGCGTGCCGGGCTTCTTAATCGCGGCCCAAATGACATAGGATCCTGTAGGCAAGATCTCCCCTTTCGAGAATGCGCGCGGCGCCAACTCGATTAAGTTGCTCGGCATGCCGCCGGCATCGAAGGGAGCAAAAGTCGGCCCGGTTTGCGCCTGCAGCTCGGGGGCATCCCAAACGATACCAAGGACGAAGATCAGAACCACCGCACTCCATCCAACGGCAGAACGACGTGCGATCATGGTTCGACTCCTTGTCAGTATTAATAAAGAAATTTCCCTCAACCTCCCCCGAGACCGGGGACGGCGTCAAGTATATAGCCATCAAAAATGATATGCAACGCACGGCATACTCATTTAAGCCCGTGATCCATCGTTCCCCGGCCAGGCGGGAATGCGTCCGTCATCCTTTATTATTGAATTCAATTTTGCTCATTCGAATTTAACCCCCTCCTCGGATATCGAAAAAGAGTCTATCATTAAACGAGGAGACGGGGGCCAGTAGCCATAGGCGCTGGACACCGTATGCTTTTCTCACTGCCCCTTCGTTTCCAGGTCTGTCAATCCATTCCCAGCCAACCTCATTTCGCTCTAGAATGCGATCGGGGCGATGATCGGCTTTATTCAAGGCATGGCTGACGCCAATACCGAAACTGAAGGGGAAGAAAAGGCAGCGGATTTGGCCAAAAGAAGTAAGTAGCGGGCCTTTTATAGTTATTTTAGTACGATTTTCTCCCTTCCGGGAGCCCGATCCCTGCTCTATCAGCTAAAAAGCCTCTGTACGCAAGAGGCTGGAATTTAAAACGGAGTTTCAATGTGCCGAAAGCCAGGCAATAATCTGCGATTAGAAGGCTTGGCCGATGCTCAGATAGAAAACGCCGCGTGGCTCGCCCGGCCGGGGCCGGAGGTTGGCCCCATAATCCACACGGATCAGTCCGATCGGGCTCTTCACCCTGAGCCCGAGGCCCAGCCCCTGCCGGATGTCCCCCACCCGCACATCACGCAGAGTCGAATAGACACTGCCCGCGTCGTAGAAGACGACACCCGTTACGGGCCCGAGGATGGGGAACCTCAACTCCTGATTGATGACGAAAACCACCGCTCCGCCCGCCGGCGCGCCGAATAACGGATCGATCGGACCGACCCCGTCCTGCTTGAATCCGCGGACCGAATTACCGCCCCCCGCGAAGAATCTTTTCGCCGCTATGAGCGTGCGGCCGAACGCGTCGGTCGCTCCGACCCTCGCCGCCGCCGCCCACACCAGGCCCGGGCCGAAGCTGAGATAGGACTGGAACTGGCCGAAGCCGCTGACGTACGGCATCTGGGTCGCCAGGAACTCCGGAGACCAGGTCAAGGCCAGGGACAGGAACAATCCCCTCTTCGGATCAAGCAGGTCGTCCCTCGTGTCGCGCACCACAAGCCCCCCGATCTCCGAGACAAAGACCGATTCTTCGAGGGGCGAAGGCCCGACTGCTCCCGGATCAAACGTATGGATCTTGTTCATCCGATAGAGGATCGAGAAATCGGATTTCGGCGAAAGCTCGATCCGGTTTTGGAGCGTCAAGCCCGTCTCGTCGGCGGTGAAAAGCTCGTGGACATCCCGCTTCGTGTAGACCGTCGACAGCAGGTTGAAGCGCAGGCCGAACAGGTAGCTCGACTCGAGCGAGAACCGCAGGTCGCTCTGCCTGGCGTTTTGCCGGAAAGAGAACAGCCCGGTCCGTCCCTCCCCGAAGAGAGAGCGGAAGTCGAGCTCGCCGAACCCTTCGAGCTTCTCCTCGGTGTTGTACCGCAGGCCGTAGGACAGCGTGAGCGGAGGCATCTCCCGGACCTCGATCCGCACTTTTTCGAGGATCCGGTCCGCGCCCCCGGCCTCGCCTTCCGGCGCGCTCTCGATGTTGACGCTGCGGAAGACCCTCGTGTCGTAGAGCCGTTTCTGCCCGATTCCCAGCCCTTCCGACGACAGCGGCTGTCCCGGCTTGAGCCCGGAAGCCTTGAGGATGAAATCTTTCCCGGTCCGGCTTTCACCCGAAACCTCGATCGACGAGATTGCGTGCCGGATCCCTTCTTTGATTTTGTAAACGATGGCGATGCCTTCGCTCCGGCCGCCTTCCTCTTCTGCGGGGACCAGGGAAACCGTGACCTCGATGTCCTGGTATCCCTTTCCCCTGTACAGGTTGAAAAGCGCGGTCCTTTCCCCGGCCAGCTTGGCCGGATCATAAGGCTTTCCTTCGTTGAGCACCAGCGCCCCATGCAGCTCTTTCGCCGCAAACAAAGTGTTCCCCTCGAACGTCACGCTCCGGACCACACTCCGGGGGCCTTCCACGACGCCGAGCACGATATCGATCACGCGCCGCTCCCTGTCCTCCTCGATCCGCTTCACTTCGATGACGGCCTTCGTATAGCCGCGCTCCTCATACACTCTCTTGACGGATCGGAGCGCCGGCTTCGGCGTGTTGATGATGTTCCAATAGCCCCGGCTTGCGGCCGAGGGGAAATCGGAGGCCGCCTTTTTGATGACGGAAGCCTCGACCGCCGCGGCGCCTTCCACCGCGACCCCCCGCACGCTGTAGAGTCCGTTTTTGGCCACGCTGATCGCATAGGTCGTCGTCCCTCCGCTCCGGACCGCTTCGGCTTTGACTTCGGCCCGGTAATAGGCTGTCCGCATGAGCTCGCCGAGGATGATCTCCCGGGCCGCGTCGAGGTTGGCCGCTTCGGGGAGATTACCCGTCCAGGCCGTCTGCACTTTTTCCCTGAGCCCGGCCGGAATCCCGTCGCCGCGAAAGTCGAAGACCGCCGGCTCTCCCGGCTTGATGTGAAAGACCACGGCCACATCCGTCCCGCCGCCTTCCTCGCTCGCGCTCCGCCTCGAAACCGGAGTGGTGACCACGGCGTTGGCGTAGCCGTTCTTCCGGTAGAGACTATTCAGGTTCTCTATCGCCAGGCCCAGGTCGGACACGCGGAACGGCTGGCCCACGCGGAGCGGATTCCAGGCTTTCTCGAGCAGTCGCCGGTCAAGCCGGGCGCCGCCTTCGCCTTCGGCCTCGACCTCGACCCGCGTCACGATTTTCTCCTTCCGCGCGTCCGTCTTCCGCTCGCCCCACGGCGAGAACGAGTGTCTGAAGCTCCCTCCGAAGCTCCCATTGTCCAACTTGAAGGCCCGGATGCTGAACGCGCGGCTGATGCTGTAATCCATGAGCCAGGTCTGCCGCTGGGTCCGGCTGACGTCGATGGAATAGGTCAGGGCCAGCTGGTCCGAAAGGTTTTTGACGAAGGTGAGCCGCGCCCCGGGGTCCTCTTCCGAGGCGATGCTCAGCGGCGCGTAGGAGATGTCGTCGATGTTGAGGAATTTCTCCAGGCTTCTTGTCACGGGCGAGAAAAGCGGCGAGGCGAAATACAAGACCATCTGATCCTTGAGCGTGTCCAGGGCGCTGCCGCGAACCTCGTCCAGGCTTTTCCCGGTGAGCAGGAGGAGCGAGAGGTCCTGGGAAGAGTGCGTCGGCGTCGAGGTCAGGTTGAATTTCAGGTCCGAGGCCGGCCCCGACACTTGCAATTGAATCTCCAGGTCTTCCGTCCGGTGACGCATC
>Ga0182021_10005034_pt1 | contig 15590 bp, 9 predicted proteins | sample 612E3MmetaG_FD_120493 | JGI IMG/M metagenome (GOLD analysis project Ga0182021, IMG submission 120493) | Permafrost microbial communities from Stordalen Mire, Sweden - 612E3M metaG (Illumina Assembly) | ecosystem: Environmental > Terrestrial > Soil > Wetlands > Permafrost | place: Sweden... | reverse complement strand
TGATCGCGGCGGTGGCTGCGGTCACGGCGCTGGCCACGCGACGCCTGCGCGGGGGCTGGGTGTGGCTCGCGGCCGCGGCGGTCCTGGCGCTGCTGGTGGCGTTCCCGCTGCGCGAGCGCGTCCACCTGCTCGCCGACACCGACCTGCGCCTGCGGTCCATCGGCGGCTTCGCGGCCGGCGAGCCGGGCGTGGCCTTGCTCGAGTGGTCGCGCCGCCTGCACTCGGCCCCGCTCGACCTGGCCGTGGATTTCCTGCTCCCGGTCGGACTGGTCCGCGCCGGGCTCGACGTGGCCGACGCGGTGTCGTGCGTCTCGGTCCTGCTGGCGCTCGCGTTTCTCGCCGGCCTGGCGCGCCTGGTCGTTCGGCTCGACGTCGCGCCCGAGGGCCGGCACGCGGTGTTCGTGGCCATGGTTCTGGCGGGCACCCTCGAGGCCTTCGCGGGCTATGCGGAGGTGGCCGGGCTGGTGCTGGCGACCCTGGCCTGGTGGTGGGTGGTGTTGCTGGGCCCGCTCGACTCGCGCGGCCGCGCGTCGCGGGTCGCGCTGTCGTGGCTCGCGCTCCTGCTGGCGCACCGCATCGGACTGGTGCTGCTCCCGGCGCAGTTGTGGCGCGCGCTGGGCCCGGCGCTGCCCGGCGACCGGCCGGGCGCGCGCCGCTGGCTGCTGGTGTTCACCGCGCTCGCCGCGGGAGCGGCCTACGCGCTTTCCGCGATCGGCGGAGGGGGGACGCAGGTCGCGATCGACGCGGACCAGCTGCTGCGCGCCGGGGCCGCGCCCACCGGACCCCGGGTGCTCGACTTCGCCAACAGCCTGCTGCTGGTGGCGCCGCTCGCGCTCGCGGCGCCGCTCGCGGCCGGGCGGCGGGCGCTCGGCGCCTTCGCGCGCGACCGGCGGACCTGGCTGGTGGCCGTCGCGGCGCTGCCGCTGCTGCCGGTCCACTGGCTCGAGCTGTCGGCGGCGAACGGGCTGGGGGCCTACCGCGAGTGGGACCTGGGCGCGGCCCTCGGCGTGACGGCCACTGCGGGGGCCGCGTTGCTGCTCGCGTTCCTGCCCGGGCCGCGGCTGCGGGCCGCGCTGCTGGCCTGCATGCCGGTGCTGGCGCTGCAGGCGGGGTCGTGGCTCGCGGTCCAGGCTGACGAGAGCGCCGGGGTCCAGCGGGCCCTGGCGCTGGCGGGGCGGCTGCTCCCGGCGCAGCGCGGCACGCTCTACCTCTACCTCGGCCAGCGGGCGATGGACGCGCAGGACCCGGTGCTCGCGGCCCGCTACTACGAGCAGGCGTTCGAGCTGGTGCCCGACCCCGAGACCGGCGTGCTCGCGGCCGAGACCTGCCTGCTGGCGCGCGACGTCGAGGGCGCGCGGCGCATGGTCGCGCAGGCCCGCGTCACGGGCTCGCCGTCTGCCACCTCGCTCGAAATCCTCCAGGGGCTGGACTCGCTCATCGCCAGCCGGGACGCATCGTCCCGGGCGGCCGCGCCCGCTCCGCGCTGAGTCCGTCGTGCTCCCCCAATCTCGGCACCGCTATGAAGCCGCGCCGCGAAGCCGGTGGCAGGGTCGGCCCACGCGATGCTCCGGCCCGCGAGCCGCCGCCACCGGCCGCCAGTCGCCACCCGGTCGCGCGAGCGGGCCGGCCGCTTCCGCTCCGCGCGTCCTTCGACCTCGGAGGACCGTCATGCCCGCGAGCATCCGCACCTGCACCGGCAACCCCGGGCAAGGTGGTCATCGAGCTCCCGGGGGCCCACGCGTCGCACCAGGCCCGGCGGAGTCGAATCCGCAGACGTGCGAAGGCCCCCGGAGTGGATCCGGGGGCCTTCGTGCCGCGGGGCGCCGCGCGGTTACTGGACCAGCACGATCTGGCGCGAGCGCACCTCGCCATCCACCTTCAGGCGGGCGAAGTAGACGCCGCCGTGGACGCGCTGCCCGTCGGCGCCCGTACCGTCCCAGACGAGGACGTGGGAGCCGGCGGCAAAGCGCTCGTGGAGCAGGCTGCGGACCAGCCGCCCGGAGATGTCGTAGACATCCAGGTCCGTCTGGGCCTCCTGGGGCACGTCGAAGCGGATCGAAGTCGAACGCGTGAACGGGTTGGGCGCGTTCGGCCGCAGCGCCGCGACCGCCGGGGCGGTGCCGGGCGGCACGCCGGTGTCGCGCGGCAGCCAGCCGATGTCCTCGAACGCGTAGCGGGTGAGGTCCACGCTCGAGGTCAGGTCGGAGTTGATGGCCGGCTCCATGAGCAGGTTGGGCGTGGTGGACACGTCCCAATGCGAGACCGACGAGCCCGACACGTATGGGTTGGGCGTGTAGAGCATCACCCGGCCCTGCGGGTCGGCTCCCGCCATCAGCGCGGGGTCGGTCTGCAGCGTGACGTTGAGCCCGCTCGCGATTTGCGCCTTGAGCGTGACGCCGTTCGCCTGCGTCACGCGCACCGAGGGGATGGTGATGGTGGCGTCCGCGCCCCCCATGCTCGCGGGCGGCGCGCCGGCCGCGTTGTCCGCCACGATGACGCCGATCGCGCCGGCGTTCTGGCAGTTCTTGACCTTGAGCGCGAAGGTGCAAATGCCTCGGTCCACGAGGGCGATCTTGCCGGCCATCGCGGCCGTGTTGGTGATCGTCGTGCAGCCGTCGCCCGTGGGGGCGGCGTCGTCCACCGCCAGCACGACGTCACCGGTCACTCCGGGGTAGGAGAGCGCGGGCCCGAAGCTGGCGGTCCCCACCGCCATGTCCCCGGCGATGGCGGGCGGAGCGTTCACGCGCAGGACGGCCCGGCCGAACTGCAGCATGTTCGGGGCCACGAACTTCGTCGCGGCGCCGTCCCAGGTGAGCTTGAAGGGCACGATTGCGGAGGCCGCGCGCTGGGCGTTGGTCTCCGCGTCCCAGTGGAGCCCCACGGTCTGATCGTACATGAACTTCGAGAAGACGTCCGGGTATCCGCTCAAGAGCACGCCGGTGCTGCCGTTCGCGAAGGTCTGGAATCCAAGCCCGTGCCCCATCTCGTGGAGCAGGACGACCAGCAGATCCACGTTCGTCCCGTGGTTGTGGTCGAGTCCGTAGTACCAGTAGATGCCGTCCATGCACCCGGTGCCGCCCAGGCTCACGTTGAAGCGGGCGGTCATGTCCGCGGTGGCCGCGTCGAGGTCCATGCCGGAGAGCTTGTCGGCGAGAGCCTTCGAGTACCAGGTGCCGGCGTACTCGGCGCCGGTGAAGTCCCGAAAGACCTCCGTGGCGCCGCAGCTGCCCAGCACCGCGCTGGTCGAAGTGCAGGTGAGCGGATCGAAGGTGGCATTGATGCGGATCTGCACGGCGCTCGGCAGGATGCCGCCCCAGATGGCCGCGGCCTGCTGGAAGACGATGAGGCGCTGCTGGCCGATGGTGGTGCCGGTGTTGCCGCCCACGGGCGCCGCCGCCGTCGCGTCGTTGAAGCCCTCACCCACGCCGTCGTTGTTGATGATGGTGATGGTCGCCGCCTGCGCGGCGGTCGCCGCGCAGACGATCACGAGCGCCGGGAGGAGCCGGCGCAACTGTCGGAGGATGCGCGTCGCCATGGCTACTTCTCCTCGTAGACCGGGGTGGAGACGGGGGCGTATCGCGCCAGCAGCGCGCGCAGCACGGTCTCGTCGTTCACGCAGCGAAAGTGCGGACAGCCCGTGCGGTCGAGCTGCACGAGGCTGTACTCCATGAAGCGCCCCTGCAGGTCCACCTTCACGCTGCCGTCGGCGAGGCGCACTTGGGTGAGGCCCTCGGAGGTGCGCATGAGACCCGTCCGCTCCGCGGCGGTGAGGGCCCGTGCCTGCTCCGCGGTGGGGGCGACGAGCGCGCCCGTTTCGGGATCGATGGCGATCACCATCCCGGCGGCGCCGAAGGGGGGCGTGGGGGCCGCCACGGTGGACGACACGACCGGCCTGGCGGTCGCCGGCCGGTGCCGGACTGTCCGGCGCGCGCTCTGCGCGGCATGAGCCGGGGCGCAGAGCAGGAGAGCGAGGCAGGCCACGGCGAGCGTGGCGCCGGCGCGACGATGGAAGCGGATGGCGGGGAGGTTCATCGGGGCCCTTTCGTCGAGTGAAGCCAGGTTGGGGGTCCAGGGTGCGGGCCGCGCGGGCACGCGGTATCCGGTTGGTTATCGGCGGCCGGCGCGCGCAACTTCATCCGATTCGGGAGCGCTCCGGGAGTCGGGGCGTGGCCCTGCGGATGATCCCCCCGCGCCGGGCGATTGATTCTACCACGCGGGTGCCTCCGGGGTAGTCCCGCTGTGCTCCTCGCGCTAAGATGCGGCGTTCGTTCACGAGCTGGTTCCTGGCTTGGAGGTCCCTATGCTCCGTCCGTTCCTGTTCCTCTGGCTGGTCTGCGCCCCGATGGTCGCGCTCGCTGCCCCGGCGGCGGCGACCCATCCCTTCTCCGTACACGACATGCTCGCGATGGACCGCGTCTCCGACCCGCAGGTCTCGCCCGACGGCAGGCAGGTCGCCTTTGTCCTGAGCCGCACCGACCTCGAGCGCAACCGGCGGCGCAACGACCTCTGGCTGGTGGGCACCGACGGCAGCGGACTCAGGCGCCTCACCTCGCACGAGGCCGGCGACTCGGACCCGCGCTGGTCGGCCGATGGTCTCTCCATCTGGTTCCTCTCGAGCCGCTCGGGGTCTTCGCAGGTCTGGCGCATCCGGGTGGGTGGCGGCGAGGCCGAGCAGGTGACGCGGCTGCCGCTCGACGTCAACGCCTTCCAGGTCGCGCCGGACGACGCGCACCTCCTGGTGGCATTGGAGGTCTTCCCCGGGACCGGGATCGAGGAGACGCAGAAGCGCCTCGACGCGCGGGAGGAGACGGAGAAGACGGGCCCGAGCGGGCGGCTCTACGAGAAGCTCTTCGTGCGGCACTGGGACACCTGGTGTGACGGCCGGCGCTCGCACCTGTTCGTGGTGCCCGTGGCGGGCGGCGAGCCCGTGGACCTGATGAAGGTGATGGACGCCGACTGCCCGGGCAAGCCGTTCGGCGGCGCCGAGGAGTTCACCATCAGCCCCGACGGGAAGACCGTCGTGTTCTCGGCGAAGGACGTCGGGCGCGAGGAGGCGTGGTCCACGAACTTCGACCTCTTCGCCGTACCGCTCGACGGCTCCGCGGCCCCGCGCCGGCTCACCGCCGGGAACCCGGCGTGGGACACGCAGCCCGTGTTCTCGGCCGACGGGAAGACGCTCGCCTACCTGGCGATGAAGGTGCCGGGCTTCGAGGCCGACCGCTTCCGCGTCGTGCTCATGCCCTGGCCCGACGGGCCGGCCCGCGTGCTGAGCGAGGCCTGGGACCGCTCGCCGTCGTCCATCGCGTGGGGCCCGGACGGCAAGACGATCTACGCCGTGGCCGAGAACCTCGGCCAGGCCTCGCTCTTCGCGCTGGACGCGGCGAGCGGCAAGGTCCGCACGCTCGTCGGGAAGGGGACCGTGAAGTCCATCTCGATGGCCCCGGAGCGGATCGTGTACATGCTCGAGGACCTCCGGTCCCCGGCCGAGCTCTACTCCGTGCGGTTCGACGGCAGCGACGCCACCGCGCTCACGCGCATCAACGCCGGGAAGGCCGCGGCCACGCGCATGGGTGAGCCGGAGCAGTTCACGTTCAAGGGCGCCCGGGGCGACGTCGTCTACTGCTACGTGGTCAAACCCGTGGACTTCGACCCGGCGAAGAAGTACCCGGTGGCCTTCCTCGTGCACGGCGGCCCGCAGGGCTCCTTCGGCAACGACTTCCACTACCGCTGGAACCCGCAGTTCTACGCCGGCGCCGGCTACGCCACCGTGGCCGTGGACTTCCACGGCTCGACCGGCTACGGCCAGGCGTTCCAGGATGCCATTCGCGGCGACTGGGGCGGCAAGCCGCTCGAGGACCTGAAGAAGGGGCTCGACGCCGCGCTTCAGCGCTACCCCTGGATGGACGGCACGCGCGTGGCGGCCCTCGGCGCCTCGTACGGCGCCTATATGATCAACTGGATCGCCGGCAACTGGCCCGGACGCTTCCGCTGTCTGGTGACCCACGACGGCAATCTCGACGAGCGCGCGGCCTACTTCGACACCGAGGAGCTGTGGTTCCCCGAGTACGACCACCTCGGCACGCCGTGGTCGAACCCGCAGAGCTACGAGAAGCACAACCCGGCCAGCTTCGTGAAGAACTGGAAGACCCCGACGCTCGTGGTGCACGGCGGGCGGGACTACCGCATCCCAGACGTCAACGGAATCATGACCTTCACGGCGCTCCAACGCCTTGGCATCCCGAGCAAGTTCCTCTACTTCCCCGACGAGAACCACTGGGTGCTGAAGCCGAAGAACAGCATCCTCTGGCACGAGACGGTGCTCGGCTGGCTCGATCAGTGGACGAAGAAGTAGCGCCGGCGGACGACCGACGCGATGATGCACCCCGCCCACGCCGCCCGGATGGATGCAAGAGCCGGGCGGCGTGGACGTCACGGCCAGCGGCGAAAGAAGAGCGCCTGCTTCGCCACCGGCTCCGCGCGCGCGGTCAGCGCGGCCATCTGTGACGGGCTGAGCGGCGTGAAGGCGCGCGCCAGTGCCACGTTCTCCTCGACCTGGGCCACCGAGTCGCAGCCCACGATCACGGTGCTCACGGGAAGCGACAGCACGTAGTAGAGCGCCTCCCGGAACTTGAGCGTGCCGGGTCGCGCCGGACGTTCGATCTCGCGCTGCTGATCCAGCGGCGGTGGCGTCCACGACTCGAGGATGCGGCCCCGGGCGGGGATCTTCATGCCGATGATGCCCATCTGCTTCTCGACCGCCATCGGCAGGAGCTTCTCGGCGAAGCTCAGGTGGTGCGGGTCCGCCGCGTTGAGCGCGAGCAGCAGCGTGTCGAACTCGAAGCGACGGAGCGCCTCCATCAGCACCTCCGGGTCGGCGTGACCCGTGACTCCGAGGAAACGCACCATCTTCTGCTCGCGCGCCTGCCGCAGCGCCTCCATGGCGCCGCCCGGCGCGAAGATCTCGTCCACCTGCTCCATGCGCGAGAGGTTGTGGATCTGCCAGAGGTCCAGATGCTCGGTGTTCAGCAGGCGCAGCGATTCCTCGAGGAGGCGCAGCGAGCCGTCACGCGTCCGGTCGTTGGTCTTCGAGGTGAGGAAGGCCTCCTTCCGGCGGCGCTTCATCACCTGGCCGATGTAGCGCTGACTCCAGCGCTGCGGGCCGCCGTAGGCCGCTGCCGTGTCCACGTAGTTCACGCCCAGGTCCAGCGCCCGTTCGACGATGGGGACGGCGACGGACTCGTTGCCGGGCTGCTCGATCGCGGCCTGCCCGCCGAGGCTGAAGATGCCCGCGTGGTACCCGGTGCGCCCGAGGTTGCGCGTCGGCATGACCTTCGGCGTTCGTGGATTCGCCGGCAGCGAGGGTAGCGCGGTGCCGGCGCGCCTGACCAGGGCGCCCGCCAGGAGTCCCGCACCTGCGGTGCCACCCAGACGGAGGAAGTCACGGCGGTCGAGGTTCTGCGGGTCGCGGGACTGCTCATCGCGCATGGGACACCTCCTGCGCGGCAGCCTACGGCCACGGCCAGAGGTGGGCAATGGGAGAGACGACACATGGGAGAGACGACACGGGAAGCGACGACCGGATCCTGCGGCGACCCGGGGGCGCTTCGACGCCAGACCGTCGAGAGGCGTTCCCCCTGGTATGCGAAGGCCCGCGGCACGATCTCCGCGGGCCTTCGTCGGGGCCGGGTGAGCCGGCGCCAGCGGGACGGCTACTTCGTCATGATGACGAGGTGCTTGACCTTGCGGAACTCCTTCGGGTCGAGGATGTGGAGCTCCATCAGGCCGCCCACGGCCTTCAGCTCGTAGCTCGCCGGGGACTGCGCGCTCATGACCTGCACCTTGGCCGCGGCGGTGGGGACGACGCTCTCCTGATCGGTGTCGAGCGAGGTGAAGTGGCTCTCGTTGTAGCGGCCGGTGGCCTCCAGGGTCTTGCCCAGGCCCAGGACCCCGCCCTTCGCCGCGATCGCGCCCAGCGTGCTGAGCTCCTCCTTCGAGCCGATGACGTAGTAGATCGTCGCCAGCTCGCTCCGCTTCTCCTCGATCGACTGCTCCTGGGCCCGGATCGTCTCCTGGCCATGCTGCACCTCGGTGGTGAGCCCGGTGACCGTGGTCTGCAGCGAGTCCGCCCGGCCCGTGAGCTGGGTGACGAGCGCCTCCTTCTCGGCCATCGTCTCCTTCAGGGCGACGATCATCTTCTCCAGGCTGGCGACCCTGACCCCGCTCTTCCTCAGACTGGCCTCCAGCTTGCGGATCTTCTCCTTGTTGCGCAGCAGGCTTGCGCGGAGGACGTTGATGCGATCGAGCGCCTGGCGCCGCACCGCCTCGGTCACCTTCAGCTCGGACTGGGCGCCCTTCGACAGCATCTGCAGCGTGGTGTCGCCGACGGCGATGGCATTCAGGCTGTCCTGGATCTCGGTGATGGCGTTGAAGGCTTCACTGTAGCCGACCCGCGCCGTCTCTTCCGCGAGCCGCATGTTCGTGTACTCGGCGGAGGTCTTCTGGTACCTCACGATGAACACGGCGGCCACGACGGCCAGCACGACGATGACGGCGATCAGGGCGAACAGCACTGGTTTGCGCATGATGCGGTCTCCTTAATGTTACCGGCCAGAGTCACCCGGTGCGGCGCCCGTGGCTGATGACGGTCCGACCGACGAGAACGAGACCGTGAGGTTAGACAGACTCGGGCCTCGTGGCAACTGCGGTTGCGGAGGCGGCGGCAGGATCACCGAGGCACGACGGCCGGGGGCTCCCGGCCGGCCACGACCCGGGCGATATGGCTCCGATACCAGACGATCCGGGGGTTCTGGGGCGCCAGCAGCGCGGCGCGGGCCGCAGCCTGCGAGGCCGCCCGGAGGACGGCCGGGTCCACGGTCTGACCCGCTGCGCGGTGCGCGGCCTCCCGGGCCTCGAGCGTCATGGCCAGTCCGTAGAAGTAGAGCCCCTCCCTGCCGCCGCGCACCGCGCGCCGGAAGAGCCCGACCGCCTCGTCCCAGCGCCCGAGCGACGCGCACGCGATGCCCGCGTAGTAGTCGCACTGCGGGTCGTCCACGAGAGCGCCCGCGTGGAGGAAGGCGCTGCGCGCCTCCTCGAGACTCCCCACCCGGAAGGCGGCGTATCCGAGGCCCGTCCAGACCTCGGGGTTGCCGGGGTTCAGACTCGTTTGCCGGCGGTACAGGTCGAGCGCGGTCGCATAGTCTTCCTGCTGGAACGCGAGCTTCGCCCTCATGTCCAACACCACCCCGTTGCCGGGGTCGATCCGGAGCGCCTCGTCGAACTGCTCCTGCGCCTCCTCGATGCGGCCGAGAGCCATGTAGTTCGTCCCCAGCAGCGCGTGGAAGCGGGCGTTGCGCGGGAAGGTCCGCACGCTCTCCTCGCACAGCAGGACGGAGCGCTCCATGTCACCGTGATCCCGGTAGTACTTGGCCAGGTCCTGGGTCGCATAAGCGCGCGCGTACGGTGCGAAGTCGGCCTGGATCTCGCTGAAGCGCTGCAGCGCGGCTTCGCGCGACGCGTTGACCGCGAACCAGGGCCAGGCGATCAGGAGCGCGACCCAAGGGGCCGCGAAGCGCAGACCGGGCCAGGGCCCCGTGCGGCAGCGCGCGGCGCTCTCCGGCTCCCACAGCCGCACCGCGATCCAGCCCAGTCCCGCGACGTGCGGCGCGAAGAGGTCCCAGTCCCGCGCGCCGCCCAGCTTGCGGTCCAGGAGGACGAAGGCGATCCCGAAACAGGCGGCCTGGACGAGCAGGAACGCCAGCTCGGGCGTGCCGGCGCGCTGGCGCAGGGCGCAGCCCCGCCGCAGGATCAGCCAGGCCGGCACCGGTACGACCAGCAGGACCCAGTTGGCGAGGTCCTTCCAGTGGACCGCGGAGAGCAGCCCGTGATCGCCGTTCAGCGCGACCAGCAGGGAATGCTGGTTCGAGCTGTCGAGGAAGTCGCGCTGGAACCAGCCCGCGTCATAGCCGAGGGCCATGTGGGCCAGGACCGCCGCAAGCGGCAGGACGACCGCGGGCGCCAGCAGACCCAGCGTCCAGCGGCCGCGCGCGATCTTCGCGGGCCCGGGCCGCACGACGAGCCAGACGAGGGCCGGCAGGGCGAGCAGCGCCGTCGAGTGGAGGAACAGCGCGCAGCCAAAGAAGACGCCCGGTACCCACGGCGGGACCTCGCCCCGCTGCGCCATCGCGCCCGATCCGATGAAGCCGAGCAACGCGACCGACAGGAAGCCGTACGACTCGGCGTAGCCGCAGTAGAGCAGCGTCGAGGCGGAGAGGAGCCAGAGCATCAGGAGCAGGACGCGGGTGGGGACGGACAGGCGGCAGCGCCTCAGCAGGAGGATCGCGGTGAGCACGCCGAGCAGCCCGGCCAGACGGCTGCCCCACGCGTAGAGCTGGAAGGCGGCCTCGACGTCGTTGCCCGGCCGGATCGCCTCGCGGGCGAGCCGGTGGAGAAGGTAGTCCATCCCGTCGGTGGCGCGGAACTTCGCGCCCTTGCCCACCATCTCGCCCACGAGGACGCCGTCCCCGAGGAGGTGGGTGGGGGTGGAGAGCAGCCAGAACGCCGCGCCCGTGACGACCACGATACCGAGCGCGGGCAGCCACGCTCGCTTCGCCGCGGGCCCGAAGAGCGCTCCGCCCAGACGGTCATAGAGAAGATGCTCGACGAGGCGCCGCCAGGGCGGGACGAAGAGCAGTCCCCAGCCCGCGATCGAGACGATCCACGCGCCGGGCGGAAGGTAGCCCGTCAGGTGGAAGCCCCACGCCAGAGTCGGCGAGGCGAACCGGCCCGCGACGGGGAGCAGTCCCAGGAGGATCAGCCCGACGATCCCCGCGCGGCCGCCGGGCTCGGGCGGGCGCGGACGCAGCTTCGCAGCCAAGATCACCTCCGGCCCGCCGGGAGAGGGAGTCGGCACGGGCGCCGAGCATCATGCCATCAGAGCGACCCGGGCCGCGAGTCGAAACTCGAGCCGGCCCGGTTCCCGCCCAGCGACCCGTGGCGCGCGAGATGGGGGGCGTCGCCGAGACGAGAGGGACCTGCATGCCCCTCCGCGACCGTGCGAGGCGCCGTGCAGATGCGCGAGGAAGCGGACGCTGCTCCCAAGGTACCGGGTGCGCGTGGATGCTGCCTGGCACGCAGCGACTGGTGCTGACGCCCGGCAACAACGAGAAGCGCTACCTGGCGGGCGCTCAGGACCCGCTGAACGGCCGACTCGTCCAGGTCGAGGGCGACCGCAAGGACAGTTGGATCTTCCTTCACCTGCTGCGGGCACCGCTCGAGACCCTCGACGCGCTGCTGGACCGGGTCCGTGGTTGCCTCGCAGAACGCTTCGACACCCAGCGACGGATCCTGCTGGTCGCTTGATGCAGAATCACCGAACGTCATTTGGTGCAGCCGACCGCCGGGAAGGCCATTCGCAAGGACATCAAGGGCCGTGGTGCGGTATACGAGTGGGTGAAGTTGTGCGAGCAGAACAAGGTGCTGGATCTCGACAGTTCTTGATCACTTGTCTGTAAGGCCTCGGCTCCGAGGTGCTCGCCATGACGCGCTCTGCCCGGTTTGGACTCATTGTTCGAGTGCTCCGCTGTCTGCAGGTGCGCGCAAGTCATGAGTTCAAGATCGGACGCCAAGAAGAAGCCGGCTAGGCGCCTGGCCATCCCTTCCAATTGGGAATCAGCCATCGGACGAGCCCTAACCAAGAAGCGTCCGGCCGGAGGTTGGCCGGAGGCTGCGAATCCGTCCAAGACTGGACGGAGGAAGTCGGCCCGTCGCCGTCGCCCGTCTCCGAAATGAGGCGGGTGCGCCTAATGCGCTAAGTACACGGTTCTGGGCAGTGCCCGCTGAGCAAGGCGCCTTGAGCGCCGGGTTCCCCTTTTGGAGGAAAATGCCTTTCGTCGCCTCCGGTGAGGGGGTAGGGTCTCCATGGAACAGGATCTACTCGAGGTCGCGGAATCGCGGGAGGAGGTCGAGAAGCAGCCAGGGCTCTGATCCTCGCGCTGTGCGTTCTTCACGAAGGGGGGTTTCGTGGTCGCCAGCAAAGCCACCAGGAGAGTGAAGGCGAGGGGGCCGGGGACGCCGGCCGAGAGGGAAGCGGAGGCAGCGCCCGGGCCGAAGCGAAGCGCGGTGGACTTTCCGATCATCGGTGTGGGGGCCTCTGCCGGGGGGCTCGAGGCGTTCGAGAAGTTCTTTCACGAGGTTCCGCGCGACTGCAACGCGGCTTTCGTGCTGGTGCAGCACCTCGATCCGGACCACCACAGCCTGCTGACCGATATTCTGCAGCGCAGCACGATCCTGCCGGTGGTGGAGGTGCAGGACCAGATGACGGTCGCGCCCAACCACATCTATGTGATTCCGCCCAACCGCGACCTGGCGATCTTTCACGGCGTGCTGCAACTGAGCATGCCGGAAGCGGCGCACGGGCATCGCCTGCCGATCGACGCCTTTCTGCGTTCGCTGGCGGAGGATCGGGGAGAGGATGCGATCGGCGTCATTCTCTCCGGCACCGGTACCGATGGCACGCTGGGACTGCGGGCGATCGTCGGCGCGGGCGGGGTCTCGTTCGTGCAGGAACCGAGCTCGGCGAAATTCGACGGCATGCCCTCGAGCGCGATTCGGGCGGGTTTTGCCACGCATGTGCTGCCGGTGGAAGAACTGCCGAAGGCGATTCTGGCCGGGGCGCACGCGCTGGCGGTTCGCGAGGAGACGCATCCGGAGACGGAGGCCGGCTTTCGGCGCATTCTGATGCTGTTGCGCTCCACCACCGGCCACGACTTCTCGCTGTACAAGACGAGCACCATCGGTCGGCGGATCGAGCGGCGCATGTTGCAGCAGGGGATTGCGGACATGGAGCTCTATGCCCGCTACCTGCACGAGCATCGGGCGGAGGTTCAGGCGCTCTTCACGGATCTGCTGGTCCGGGTCACCAGCTTCTTCCGGGACCCGGAGGCCTACGCGACGTTGAAGCAGGAGGTTCTTCCGGAACTGTTCGCGGGCAAGCCGGCGGGCTATGTGTTCCGGGTCTGGGTGGCGGGTTGCGCCACCGGCGAGGAGGCCTATTCGCTGGCCATCCTGCTGCGCGAGTTCCTGGAAGAGAGCGAGCAGGATTGCAAGGTCCAGCTCTACGGCACCGACATTGACGAGGGCGCCATCACCCTGGCGCGCGCCGGCCGGTATTCGCTCAACATCGTCCAGGACGTCGAGCCCGGGCGGTTGCACCGCTTCTTCGTCAAGGATGAGGCGGGCTACCAGGTGCAGAAGACCATCCGGGAGACGGTGGTGTTCGCCGCCCAGGACGTCCTGAAGGATCCGCCGTTCAGCTATCTGGACCTGCTCAGTTGCCGCAACGTGATGATCTACGTGAAGCCGGAACAGCAAGACCGGCTGCTCGCCACCTTCCACTTCGCGCTCAAGCCGGGGGGGGTGCTGTTCCTCTCGACCGCGGAGAGCATTGGCAACCACGCGGAGCGGTTCGCGCCGCTCAACCGCAAGTGGAAGCTCTACCGGGCGATCCGCACGGGGGCCGCCGCCCGCCGCGTGACGGCCGCCGTCGTGCCGCCGGCCGCGGCGGGCGATGAGCCGCTGGCGGACCTGCCGGTGACGAAGGCGCAGGAACCCAGCCTGGCCGAACTGACCGACCGGCTGCTGCTCCAGTTCTACGCCCCGGCCGCGCTGCTCACGGACCTCAGCGGCAACATCCTCCACGTGCACGGGGAGACCGGGACCTACCTGCGCCCGGCCCCGGGCAAGCCGACGCTCAACGTGGTCGACATGGCGCATGAAGAGCTGCAACTGGAACTGCGCGCCGCGATCCACGCGGCGAGCCTGGGCACGCCGACGTTGGGACGGGAAGTCCCGGTCCGGACCGACGGCGAGCCGCAGACCGTGAGCTTCAGCGTGCGCCCGCTGCCCCACCCGGACACCGCCGAGGGCCTGCTGCTGTTGAGCTTCCAGGCGGTGGCGGGCGCCGCGCCGGCGCGGCCCGCCGGCAAACGCGCGGCCGGATCGGCGGACGCCCAGCGCATCGAGGCGCTCGAGCGCGACCTGGGCTACGCGCGCGAGACGCTGCGCGCCAGCATGGAGGAACTGCAGGCCTCCAACGAAGAATTGAAGTCCACCAACGAGGAGCTGCAATCGACCAACGAGGAGTTGCAATCGACCAACGAGGAGCTGGAGACCTCCAAGGAGGAGCTGCAATCGATCAATGAAGAACTGGTGACGGTGAATAGCGAGTTGCAGACCAAGATCGAGCAACTGAGCGGTATGAAGAACGACATGAAGAACCTGTTCGACAACGTCAGCATTGGCATCATGTTCCTGGACGACAGCCTGGTGATCCGGCACTTTGCGCGCGATACCCTGCGGATCTATCACCTGGTCGCCTCGGACGTGGGCCGGCCGCTGTCGGACATCAAGTCCCATCTGGAGGGGGACGACCTGCTCCCGGCCGCCCAGACGGTGCTCGAGACCCTGGTCCCCTACGAGCGCGAGGTGCGCACCAGCGGCGGGGTCTGGTACATGGCGCGCATCCAGCCCTACCGCACCGTGGACAACGTGATCGACGGGGTGGTGCTGACGTTCGTGGACATCACGGAGACCAAGCGGGTGCGGGAGGAGTTGCAGGCGGCCCGGGAACTGGCCGAGGGCATCGTCGATACGGTGCGCGAGCCGCTGATCGTGCTGGATGGCGCCTTGCAGGTGGTCTCGGCCAGCCGCTCATTCTACCAGCGTTTTGACGTGGCGCCGGGAGAGATCGTGGGCCGGCGGATCTACGAACTGGGGAAGCACCGGTGGGACATTCCGACCTTGCGGGAATTGCTGGAGACGGTCCTGCCCCGCGACTGCGGTTTCGAAGGCTACGAGGTGGAGCAGGAGGTCCCGCAGTTGGGCCGGGTCAAGATGCGGTTGAGCGCCCGCCGCATCGTCAGCAAGCTGGGGGAGACCCAGCTGATCCTGCTGGCGATCGAGATGCCGGCCGCCGGCGGGCAGGAGAGTGCGTGAATCCGAAGCGGGCGGGGACGAAGCTCGGCAAGGCGGAATTGCGGGCGGAGGCGGAGGGGAAACTGGCCCGCCTCCCGCGGACGGAGGCGCCGGGCCGCCCCGCCGAGGAACTCCTGCACGAACTCCAGGTGCACCAGATCGAACTGGAAATGCAGAACGAGGAGTTGCAGCGTGCCCAGCTCGCCCTGGAGGAATCCCGCGACCGCTACCTGGACCTCTATGAGTTCGCGCCCGTCGGCTACTTCACGCTCACCGGCAAGACCCTGATCTCCGAGGTCAACTTGACCGGTGCCACGCTGTTGGGGGAGGAGCGCAAGCGACTGCTCCAGCGCAGCTTTGCCCGATTCGTCACCCCGGCAGACGGCGACCGCTGTTATCGATTCATCGGGAGCGTGTTGCAGCATGGCGAACGGGGAACGTGCGACCTGGCACTCCAGCGCAGCGACGGTTCGGTGATCCAGGCGCAACTCGACTGCGTGCGCATGGCGGCCGGGGACGGGCCCCCCACGGTGCGTCTGGCCCTCACCGACATCACCGAGCGCAAGCGGGCGGAGGCGGAGTTGCGCATCGCCGCCACCGCGTTCGAGTCGCAGGAGGGC
>Ga0182021_10005032_pt1 | contig 15595 bp, 8 predicted proteins | sample 612E3MmetaG_FD_120493 | JGI IMG/M metagenome (GOLD analysis project Ga0182021, IMG submission 120493) | Permafrost microbial communities from Stordalen Mire, Sweden - 612E3M metaG (Illumina Assembly) | ecosystem: Environmental > Terrestrial > Soil > Wetlands > Permafrost | place: Sweden... | reverse complement strand
TTTGAAAAACAGTAATCTAAATGTTAGGATTCTGATTCTGAGTGTTCATCCGCAGAGACAATATGCAGTTCGTGCCTTAAAACTTGGCGCTGCGGGGTACATTTCAAAAAACAGCGCTCCGCAAGAGCTGGAATTGGCTATCAGGAAAATTTTTGCCGGGGAAATATACATTTCTTCAGATATTACCAGGAACCTTGTTTCTGACCTCAGTAAAAAAAATGATATATCCTTGCATGAACGTTTATCTGAAAGAGAATTCCAGATTATGTGCTTTCTGGCACAAGGCATTCCGATTACAGAGATCGGAAAGAGGCTGTTCATAAGCGAAAGAACCGTCAGCACCCACCGTACCCGCCTGCTGGAAAAAATGGAAATGAAAAGTAATACAGAGCTTGCTTTGTATGCCTATAAAAATGACCTGATAGATTAGAGGTTTTTCCTGAAGGTTTTGCTGTCCTGCAGTCTTGCAGTCTTACAGTCTTCAATTCACTGATGACTATGTAACTCCTTAACCTTTGTCTTTCGTCTTGTAGTGTTTCCACTACATAAATATCAGTTTTCCATTACATCCGGATTGACTAAATCCTTATAACTTGCATTGTCTGCTTTAACTAAATATACTCTTTGGGGGAAAAAATAGAATATAATGATCTCTCATAAAACTTATACTGCCTGTTTATGAAAATAGTTATTGCGGATGATTCCTCTCTGATGAGAGTCAGAATTAAGAGTTTATTGAAAAGTATTGATAATAATTCTGTGTTGTATGAAGCCAAAAACGGATTGGAAGCGCTGCAGCTTATAATTGGAAAAGAACCTGATATGGCAATTCTCGATATCCGTATGCCGGAAATGAACGGGATCGAGGTATTAAAGAAAATCAGGGAGTTGAAAATGACAACTAAGGTCTGCATACTCACAAATTACGCATATCCGCAATATAGAAAGAGGTGTTTTGAAGCCGGAGCTGATTATTTTCTCATAAAAACCGAAGATTTTGATAAGATTAATATTGTCATTAACGACTTGTTAAAAGAAGCTGTAACTCCTGACGGAATTCAGTTGTAATTTAAAATCTGACAAAATGGAGTAATAATTTATGATTGAGAAAGCTATATTATGAAAAATCAACAAAATAAACCATTGTTGAGAAAGCTGCCAATGCTTGTGCTGAATCTGGCTGTCTTCATTCTTATTATCTCAGGCGGATATTTCTATTACCGGTTCGAAAAGAAAATCATCCGGCAGGAACAATACATTAATCTGAAGACGATTGCTGATTTGAAAATACACCAGATTACAAATTGGCGTGAGGAAAGATTAGCTGATGCTAATGTAATTGCAGAAAACCCTTTTATCCGGCGAAACTTTCAGGGATGGCTTCTTTCGCAGGATAGTACTGTGGCAAAAGATATCCTTGAGCAGTTTGCCATATTGAGATATAACTATAAGTATGAAAATGTAATTATAGTTTCCGATGAGGGAAAACTCTTACTTGGCCTCAATTCCAACCACAAACACGTTGATTCAGAAACCATTGAGTATTGCAAAAAAGTGTTGCAGGACAAAAAAGCGTTTATAAGTGATTTTTATTTTTCTCCGGCACACGATACTATTCACTTTGATATTTTTGCTCCGATTCTGAATGTCAGAAATGTTGCGGTAGCTGTCCTGGTTCTGCGTGTTAATCCTTATGACTATCTGTATCCGCTCATACAATCATGGCCCACAACCAGTAAGTCGGCCGAGACACTTATTATCCGTAAGGAAGGTGATAGCATTTTATATGAAAATGAATTACGCCACATCTCAAACACTGCTTTGAAACTACGGATTCCGTTAACAAGTATCAAAGTCACGGGTGTACAGGCAGTTTTGGGGAAGACAGGAATTTTTGAGGGGTTAGATTACCGGGGAGTCAGAGTGCTTGCCAATATTCGCCCGGTTCCCGGAACTCCCTGGTTCATGATTGCCAAAGTCGATCTAAACGAGATTTTCTCTGAACTCAAATACAGGTCTGCTATAATTATCATTATTACTCTGCTTTTGATTCTGTTTTTTGGTATTGGTATTTCCTGGCTTTACAATAACCGGCAAAAGAATATATACCGAAAATTGCTTGAAACAGGAACCAAATTACAGGAATCACAGGAAGAATTCCGCTCAACACTATACAGCATTGGTGATGCAGTCATTACCACTGACATAACAGGATGTATTCGAAATATGAATGTTGTAGCAGAAAATCTGACCGGCTGGAAGGAATCTGATGTTGTCGGAAGAATAATAGAGAATATATTTAATATTGTAAATGAAGAATCACATGAAAAGGTTGAAAATCCTGTTCAGAGAGTGATAAAAGAAGGATTAATTGTTGGACTTGCAAACCATACATTGCTTATTTCAAAAGACGGAAAAGAAATACCGATTGCCGACAGCGGCGCATCCATTCGTAACGGGAAGGGCGATATTACAGGAGTGGTTCTGGTCTTTCGCGACCAGACTCAGGAACGTATTATACAGAAGACTCTGCGCGAAAGTGAGGAGAAGTTTCGGATCATGGCGAATTCAATGCCCCAACTCGCCTGGGTAGCCCACGCTGACGGATTCATTTATTGGTATAACCAGCGCTGGTATGATTACACCGGTACGAAGCCGGAACAAATGGAGGGCTGGGGCTGGCAGATCGTACATGATCCCGCGGTGCTGCCGAAAGTCATGGAGAACTGGACGGAGTCGATCGCTGCAGGGCAACCGTTTGAGATGAGTTTTCCACTACGCGGGGCGGATGGGCTGTTCCGTACTTTCCTTACTCGTGTGGAACCATGGAAGGATTCAGAAGGGCTGGTGGTACAGTGGTTCGGCACGAACACGGACGTAGAATCGCTCAAACAGGCTGAGGGAGAAATAAAAAGACTCAATGCAGAACTCGAGTACCGTGTGGTTCAGCGTACCGCTCAGCTGGAAGCCTCAAATAAGGAGCTCGAAGCATTCAGCTATTCGGTATCACATGATCTCAGGGCCCCTTTGCGCCATGTAAGCGGGTACGTGGAATTAATCAACAAACGCTTTCAATCGGATTTACCTCAAAAGGGTCAGCATTATCTGAATTCCATTGCTGATTCTGTTCGTATTATGGGAATACTGATAGACGACCTTCTGCAATTCTCCAAAACCGGTCGTATGGAGATGCACCAATCGGATTTTAATATGAATGAGATCGTTAAAGAAGTCAGGGAATCGCTGTCTCAGGATAATCCCGATCGTAAAATCGAATGGGTAGAGGGAGAATTACCCTTTGTAAATGGCGATGAAGCGATGCTCAGGCTTGTATGGATCAATCTGCTGAGCAATGCTGTTAAGTTTACACGACCAAGGAAGAAAGCCAGGATCGAGATTGGATTCAGTAAAGCGAAAAAGGAGCTGGTTTTTTTCGTGCGTGATAATGGCGTCGGATTTGATATGCAGTACTCTCATAAGCTTTTCGGAGTTTTCCAGCGTTTGCACCTCACGGAAGAATTTGAAGGAACCGGCATTGGACTGGCTAATGTGCAAAGGATTGTATTGCGTCATGGCGGACGCACATGGGCTGAAGCTGAACCCGACAAAGGAGCTGTATTCTATTTTTCAATACCAAAAAAATAAGAAGGAAAAATGATGGTAGAAATTCGAACAATTCTTTTTGCTGAAGACAACCCCAGGGATGTTGAACTGACACTTGAGGCTCTGCAAGACCATAACCTTGCCAATAATGTTGTTGTTGTGAGAGATGGTGTGGAAACTTTAGAGTATCTGCGTTGCGAAGGAAAGTACAAACAACGCAAACCTGGTAACCCTGCAGTACTGCTGCTGGATATTAAAATGCCACGTATGGATGGTATTGAGGTTCTCCGGATTATCCGGAACGATAATGAACTTAAAATGCTTCCCGTTGTAATGCTTACATCTTCGCGGGAAGAGCAGGATTTAATGAAGAGTTATGAACTTGGAGTTAATGCTTATGTCGTAAAGCCTGTGGATTTTAAAGAATTTATCGAAGCTGTGAAGCAGGTAGGTGTCTTTTGGGCGGTAATTAATGAAGTACCCCCGGGCAGAAAATTATCAGATAAATTAAAATTCGGATGAATGAGTTATTAAACATACTATATCTTGAAGACTCACCACAAGATGCTGAAATCCTGCGTGAGCTCCTGATAGATGCAGGATATGATTTTATTATGGACTGCACTGCAACAGAAAAAGAGTTTGTTTCATTTCTTCACAGCCGTAAGTACGACATAATTTTATCTGATTTCAAATTGCCCGGATTTGATGGCTTCACGGCATTACGATGGTCCGTGGAAATATGCCCTGACGTTCCCTTTATCTGTGTTTCCGGAATAGTCGGTGAGGAGGCCGCTATTGAACTATTAAAAAAGGGAGCTGTAGATTATATCTCGAAGGACCGGCTTGTACGCCTCCCGTCAGTGATAAAGCGTGCGCTTGATGAAGCAACGGAAAAAGAAGCCCTGCGGCAGGCAGAAAAAGATCTGAAAAATTCGGAATTACGTTACAGGAGACTCTTCGAGGCGGCAAGAGACGGTATTCTGATTCTCGATGCTGAGACCGGATTGGTCATCGATGTGAATATGTTCCTGATAGAAATGTTAGGTTACTCGCGGGAACAGTTCATAAATAAAAGAATCTGGGACCTGGGATCTGTCAGAGATATCATTCCTAATCAGACCGGGTTTAAGGAATTGCTGGAAAAGACATATATCCGCTACGACGACAAACCATTGGAAACAATCGATGGGCGACGTATTGATGTTGAATTTGTCAGCTTTGTCTACCAGGTTGGAAACAGTAAAGTAATCCAGTGTAATATCAGAGATATAACAGAACGCAAACTGGCAGAAAAGATTAAAATCGAAAATGAAGTACGTTATCACTCACTTTTTGAAAATATGCTTAATGGCTTCGCTTATTGTAAAATGATATTTGATGGCGATTATGCACAGGATTTTATTTACCTGGAAGTTAACAAAGAATTTAAAACATTAACCGGACTTAAAGATGTTGTTGGGAAACGAGTCTCTGAGGTAATACCCGGAATCCGGGAGGCAGACAAAGAGCTACTTGATAAGTATGCAAGGGTTGCATTGACCGGTATCCCAGCGGTATTTGAGATTTACTTTGAATCTCTTAAGATGTGGTTTTCCATATCTGCATACAGTCCTGAAAAGGAGTTTTTTGTTGCTATATTTGATGTGATAACAGAGCGTAAACTGGCTGAACAGGCTTTACGCGAAAGCGAAGCTAAGTTTCGAAAACTTTTTGAATGTACACCATTACCTCTTTGCTATGTGAATAAGGATGGAGTTATTACTTTCAGAAATGAACGGTTTGTTAAGGTTTTCGGTTATACTGACATTGAAGTTCCAACTCTCACAGAATGGTGGTTAAATGCATATCCTGATGTGCAATACAGGCAATGGGTTGTCCAAAATTGGAATTCATCCGTAAGACGTGCAACTGAAACAAACTCCGACATCGAATCAGAGGAATATCATGTCACATGCAAAGATGGTACTGTTCGCGAAATGATAATTTCAGGTATTACTATGGATGATAATTTACTGGCATCTTTTGTCGACATAACTGTGCGCAAGCAAACCGAAGTGGAAATCAAAAAACTCAACGAATCGCTTGAACAGCGAGTATTGGAACGTACAACACAGCTTGAAGCTGCCAATAAGGAGCTCGAAGCATTTGCCTATTCGGTTTCACATGATCTTCGCGCCCCTCTGCGTGCAGTAGATGGTTTCTCTAAGTTCATTCTTGAAGATTATGAAAATAAACTTGACTCTGAGGGCAGGAGATTACTGAAATTGATCCGAAACAACACGGAAAAAATGGATCAGCTTATTACTGACCTGCTTGCTTTATCGCGGGTAACAAGGAGTGAAATGAATTTATCAGGAATCAATATGACTCAAATGGCAATCTCAATGTTTAATGAGATCGCAGGCCCGGACATTACTCATAAGATAAGTTTAAAGGTCGATCCGCTGCCTGAAGGGTATGCGGATCCGACATATATGAGACAAGTTTGGACCAACCTGATCGCAAATGCAATAAAGTTTTCTTCAAAAAAAAAGAAGCCGATAATTAAAATTTGCGGCTTCACCGAAAACGGGTTTAATGTTTATTTTGTAAAAGACAACGGGGTAGGGTTCAATCCTGAATACGCCCATAAGTTATTTGGTGTTTTTCAGCGTTTACATAAATCCGATGATTTTGAAGGTACGGGGGTAGGGCTGGCTATTGTTCAGCGCATCATTTTTCGCCATGGTGGCAAAGTCTGGGCCGAAAGTGAAGAGGGAAAAGGAGCGACCTTCTATTTTAGTTTAAAGGTCAGAAACTAAAGTAATTTGATAATCGACAAAAGTCGAAACAAAAGTTATAAATAATTCCTATGAACAAAGTAATCGAAATTCTGCTGGTTGAAGACAATCCATGTGATGCTGAAATTGCAATGAGGGCATTTAAGAAAAACAACCTTGCCAGTAATGTAATCAGAGTTAGTGACGGTGAAGAGGCTTTTGATTATATTTTTGCCCGCGGACTATTCAAGGGCAGGGAAAAGCTGAATATTCCCAAATTAATACTCTTAGACCTTAAATTACCCAGAGTAGACGGACTGGAGGTACTTAAGGTAATTAAAGCAGATCCTGTAACAAAAATTATTCCCGTTGTGGTACTCACATCCTCTGATGAAGAGAATGATATGATTGAAAGCTACAGGTTAGGAGTAAACAGTTATATAGTTAAGCCTATTGATTATGATAAATTCATCCATTCAATCATTAATATTGGTCTCTACTGGCTTTTGCTGAATCAGCAGCCTGATATAAAAAAACTCATAAAATGACACCTGAAAATCTGTTAAGGATCCTTTTTGTTGAAGATCTGCCATCAGATGTTGACCTGGCAGTTCTTGAGCTAAGGAAAGAGAAATTAAGGTTTGAATATACCATGGTATGCACCCGTGTAGATCTTATAGAAGCGCTTAAAAAGTTCAAACCCGACCTGATCATTTCGGATTATATGATGCCTGCATTTAATGGTTTAAATGCTCTCAGAGAGGCAAAGAAGTTCAATCCTGACATCCCGTTCATTCTTTGTACAGGCTCAATTAATGAAGAGACAGCTGTTGAATGTATAAAGGCAGGGGCTGAAGATTATATTATTAAGGAACATATTACCAGACTGCCATTTGCAGTTAAAGAAGTGTTGGAACAACAAAGAATACTGATCGAAAAGAGAGCTTCTGAACTGTCATTAAAGGAAAGCGAAGAAAAATTCCGTTCAATAATGGAACATTCTGCGGATGCAATTTTTATAACTGATCACCAGGGAAACTACATGTATACCAATAAGGCAGTAACTGTGATGCTTGGTTATACGTCAGGAGAAATGAAAAGCAAAACAATATTTGATCTTATTCCCAAAACCAAAACAGATGAATTTTTTGAGATTTTTAATGAGGTGCTGAACGAGGGTAAAATTTTTACTGAAATCGAGCTTTTAAGAAAAGACGGCAAATTCATTTCAACTGACTTAAACTCGGTTTTATTACCCGGAGGGCTTGTATATGGAAGCTGCAGGGATATTACAGAAAGAAAGCAGGAACAAAAGGAATTACTTAAACATCGCGATCACCTTGAAGAATTAGTAAATCAGCGGACAGACGAACTTCGCATGGCAAAGAAAGAGGCTGACGAAGCCAACAAAGCCAAAAGTGAATTTCTTGCCAATATGAGCCATGAAATCCGAACCCCTCTGAATGCTGTATTAGGTTATGCAGAGTTGTTAGGTTTCATTAACAAGGATAAAATCCAGAAAGATTATATTGAATCGATCAAATCCAGTGGAAGAAGCCTTCTTACATTGATTAACGATATTCTCGATCTCTCGAAGATTGAAGCCGGAAAATTGGAATTACAGCCTGAGTACGTGAATGCGCAATCTTTCTTTTCAGATTTTGAAAGTATATTTTCATTACGCGTATCAGGAAAAGGATTGAAATTCATTCCTGATATATCTTCGGAGATACCTGCGGAGATATATGTCGATGAAGTCAGGCTGCGTCAGATCATTATTAATCTTATCGGAAATGCAATAAAATTCACCGAAAAAGGAAGCATCAAATTAAAAGTTTATAGTGAAAATCCACAAATCATCAGTTATTCCAATGAAAAAACCGGGGAATTAATTGATCTTATAATTGAGGTTTCGGACACCGGAATTGGAATTTCAAAAGAGATGCAGGAGGAGATATTTAATCCATTTGTTCAAGGAAAAAGCCGGAGCGTAAAAAAATACGGTGGAACAGGTCTCGGCCTGGCAATTACAAAAAGAATTGTTCAGATTATGAATGGGACCATTACACTTGATTCACAATTGAACCACGGAAGTTCTTTTAAAATAAAGATTCCAGGCGTTTCTTATTTGAAGGACTATAATAAAACAACAGAAGAAATTCAGGTTGAACCCTCGGATATTATATTTGAAACTGCGACAATTATAGTTGCTGATGATGTTGAGTATAACAGGAAATACCTGGTAGCTGCTCTGAGAAATACAAATATCAGGATAATAGAAGCGGAAGATGGCCAGCAGGCATTGACCCTTGCTGAAAGAATTGTCCCGGATCTTATTATTACCGATATAAGGATGCCGGCTCTTGATGGTTTTGATTTATTGAAAAAATTAAAAAGCGATAACCGATTGAAACATATTCCCGTGATTGCCTATACCGCATCAGGCTTGAAATCTCAGATAAATCTTATCCGTGAGAGCGAATTTGCCGGTTTGTTGATAAAACCTGTTCAGGTCACCAAATTATACCGTGAGCTTATGAATTTTTTACATTTTAAATCAACCAAAGTTCCGGGACCTGAACAGCCTGTATCTGAGACTGTTTTAACCAGTAAAATACTTGATCTTCCCGGGTTAATTCATTCCCTCGATACTCAATTTAATGATGTCTGGATCACATTTGGAGTGAGGCAACCGATCAATGAAGTCCTGAATTTCGGAAAGCAATTGGAAAGCCTTGGTAAAAACCACAATGCGGCAATAATCAGCAGGTACGGGGAAGAATTGACAAGCGCTGCAAATTGTTTCAATATTGAGTCTGTCTTAAATCTGATAAGGAAATATCCTGGAATTATTGAATTGCTGAAGTCTGTCACGGGCAGTCAGACAGCTGGAAAATACTGGCCGGAGGCTTGAAAAACTATTCTTAAAAGAATTTATAATAACATCTTATGGAGAAAAACGAAACGACAGACACACCATTAGTTCTGATTGTTGATGATAATCCAAAAAATCTACAGATCCTTGGTAACTATCTGCTTAAAGAAGGATTCAATGTTGAGTTTGCCTTAGATGGCAACTCAGCTCTTGATTGGATTGAACGGACTGAATTTGATATTATTCTTCTTGATATAGTCATGCCCGGGATGAATGGTTTGGAAGTATGCAGGATTATTAAAAATGACCCGGTTAAACATAAGATACCAGTAATATTTCTTTCAGCTGCAGTTGATACTGAAAGCATATTAGATGGATTTGATATTGGCGCTGTGGACTATATTATAAAACCATTTAATCAGAAAGAGTTGATTGCCAGGGTAAGAACACAAATTGAAATCAAGAGGAGCCGCGATAAGATTTCAAAGAATCTTAAGGAGATAGAATATAAGAACAAACTCATAACGTATAGTATAAAGTACGCACAGAAAATCCAGACATCGTTAATGAAGAAGTCTCAGAATGGATCAGACTTTTTTACCGACTTTTTTTGCCTTATCCTTCCAAAGGACATTGTAAGCGGTGACTTCTATTGGCTACACAAAACTGATAACAAATTCCTGGTTGGTGTATTTGATTGCTCCGGTCATGGAATTCCCGGCGCCTTTATGAGCATTCTTGGGGTTACCTTGTTGAATGAAACAGTAATAAGAGAAAAGATAACTGATCCTAATTTGATTTTGAACCGGTTAAGGGAAAAGGTCATTGAAGCTTTAGGGCAAAAAGGTACATTTTCCGAAGTACGTGATGGTATGGATGGATCGGTAATCAGTTATGACCTTTTAAGCAGAAATCTTGTCTATTCAGGATCATATAATCCTATGTATCTCATTCGTGATAATAAAATAATAGAATTTAAAGGAGACAAGATGCCCCTTTCATACCACCTGAAAATGGATGATTTTTCAACACAGGAAATGGTAACCAAACCAGATGATCTAATCTATCTTTTTACTGATGGTTATAAGGATCAATTTGGCGGGCCATATTTAAAAAAATTCCGGTCGGCTCAATTTAAAGAAGCGCTTCTAAAGAACCACAAAGAACCATTAAATGTACAAAAACATATACTTCACGAAACCTATATCAAGTGGAGAGGACAGGAAGAGCAGGTTGACGATATAACAGTTTTGGGTCTAAAACTTTAGTTGAGGTTGAGGTTGAGAGGTGAGAGATGAGCGTAGAGCACAGAGCGTAAAGAGGACTTTAGAAACACGAATTTATATTGGAAAATCCAATAATGATTTTTCTATCTTAATCTTCAAGTCCGGGATGTTTTCTTTAATTGAGTTCCAGATCATTTCATAATCGATTCCGAAATACTCATGAACAAGAACATTTCTTATACCTTTCAATAAACTCCATTCAATATCTGGCAAGCTTTTAAGAGTTTCTGATGATATCCCGTTTGATGCTTCTCCGATATTTTCAATTAATTTAACAACAGCCAACCGTAACTTATAATCAGCTATATATTTGCTATAATCAATGTTATCGGTGAACAAAAGTATGTCGTTTATTGAATCAAGTATATGCTGAAGTCTGATCTTATCAGATATGCTCTTTTTCATATACAAGGATCTTTTCTGAATCGATATAAGGTTTGATCTTTGGTGAGAGACCATTTGCAGAAACAAGATCAATCTCCATTTTTAATGTTACCTGCAGCTGATGTTGTATAGAGATGAACTTAAATAAACCTGTTCCCGGATTCAGTTCTACAAGTATATCAATATCGCTTCCGGGTTTATTGTCACCTCTGGCGAAGGATCCAAAAAGCCACGCACGAATGACTGGTTGATCTTTGAAAAATCCAGTAAGAAGATTCTGGTAATATGATATTTGACTACTTTTATCCATAATGCAAATATAGAAAATTATTGTTTCAATTACGTAATTCTAAATTGTGAATTCTTCCAGTTTGAGAGTAGATAATACATTACCTGTAACAACATCATTAATAACACATCATCTATTATATATATTATTACAGCTTAAGGTTGAGGTTGAGGTTGAGGTGAGCGTAGAGCGTGGAGCGTGGAGAAGAATGAAGACCGGGAGATGGTCAAAATGTCCACATTAAAAAATAAGGACGCCTTTGGAACAATATCTGTCAAAACGTACCAACGAGTTGTTCGATCTGGAAGATAAAATTATCCTGTACGATTTAACCAACACTTATTTTGAAGGCCGGATGACAGGGAGCAAAATAGCCTGATTTGGCCGAAGCAAAAAAAATCCGTAGTTCCCCCCTGCTGAAACTTTTAAAAATGATAGCTCATAATATCAGCACATTGCAAACCTAAAGCTGCAATGTGGGTTAAAGAAAAGCAGGAAAATAGTTCCCGCGAGGGAGCTATTTCTTTATGATACAACGGCCTAAAGGCTAAAAACTACTTATTATCTGAACAATTTCCCCGTAGTGGTGTTTTATTTAGAAAAAAACCCTATCAAAAAAACAGGCGTTCTACATACAACTATTTCATTTTTAATATGTAAATTTGATTGAATCCAAAACAACAACCCGTCCGGAGGGAATTCTTAACAGATGATTCTTATTTGATTCCTCATTGGGTGCCAAGACGCTGACTTGTTTTTCATTAAGTCAGTGATTTCGAAAATGCTTTTTTTTAATAACACTTTAGTTTGTTATTTGATTGCATATCGTAAAAAAAAATTTAGCATTATGAAACAATTATACTCCTTAAGGTCCCTGGCACTCACCTTTTGCCTGTTCCTTATCGTAAATTATTTGAATGCACAGGTAACTACCACCGGCAGCGGCAACTGGAATTCTACAACACCCAATGCCCCCTGGCCGGGAGGTACCGTGCCTTCAACGTCAAGTGCAATAGTTATTGCAAGCGGACATACGGTAACTCTTACCGTGGGAGTTAACCAGGTAGGGGTGGTAACTGTTAACAGTGGCGGGACACTTATTTGTAATGCCATCCTTGCGGTAAGAAATAGCAGTAATCCCGGGACTGTAGTTAATGGCACGATTGATATAACTGTCGCAAATGGATTAAATCACTATAGCGGATATTTTCCTACAGTAAGTGTATCCGGCACTGGAAGAATAAAATTCGGAACTACCGGCACTACCGGTATTACAAGTTGGACATTAAATTCTGGCAGCACAGTTGAATACTATGGTGCTGCACAAACCCTTGCTTCCATTTTCACCTTTGGTACTCACTATAGTAATCTCACTCTTTCAGGTTCCGGTATAAAAAAACTATATGACCAAATTACAGTAGATGGGACCCTGTCAATGCAGGGTACAGCTACTCTTAATCTTAATGGACATTCTTTAACCTATGGCTCAGCAGCTACTTTGGAGTACAACACCGCAACATCGCGTACTGCCGGTGCGTCAGAATGGATAGCATCCTTTGCAGCAGCAGGCGGGGTAGTTATTGCCAATACCGGAACAATTACCCTTGATGCTGCCAAAATCTTTAATGCTTCAGTACCGCTTACCATAAACAGCGGTGCAACTTTAGCCACTAATAATCTTCAACTAACTTTTGGCGGTAACTTTATTAATAATGGAACATTTACTACCGGGAGCTCCCCTATCATCATCACTAGTACAGCGACACAGAGCGTCGCAGGTTTTACAACCACAGGCCTAGTATCTATGACCAAGACGGCAGGCACGGCAACATTTACGGGAAATGTAAATGGGGTTGGACTTACAATTAACGGGACAGGAGGAACGTTAAATTTAGGCAGCGGATTAACCCACACTTTTTCTGGTACCTGGACCAGAACTGCCGGCACATTGGATGGTGGTTCAAGCGCTCTCAGGCTTGGCAGCTCTGTTACCAATACCGCTGGCACATTTACAGCCAATACAGGAACTGTTGAATATTATGCAACTGGTACCCAAACTGTTGCACCTCTTACTTATAATAATCTTACACTTTCGGGAACAAGCGCCGTAACATTCCCGTCGGGAACAACCACGGTAACCGGAGTTCTTTCGAGAGAAGGATCAACAACTGTTACTCTTATTGGCACTCTGACCTATGGAGGAAGCGCTACCCTTCAATACAAAGGCAGCATAGCACAAACCACCGGTCTTGAGTTTCCGGCAACGTGGGCAGGAACAGGCGGTGTTAAAATTGAAAATGCAAAAGGTGTAACTTTAGGTTCAGCCAAAAATATTGGTACAACCCCTTTATCCATTGGTAGTTCAGTGGCCGGAAGTATTTTCAGCGATGGTGGCTTTCAATTGACAGCTATCGGAACCCTCAACCTGACTTCGGGTACATTTAAATTAGGCGCTGCCACCACAACTGCTTTTCCTGCATTTGTAACCAGGAATATTACCGCCGGCACAACTGTGGAGTATGCCGCCACAACTACCCAGGCTGTTAAAGGAATTACTTACAGCAATCTGACTATCAGCGGCACAGGAACCAACTCTAAAACCGCAGATGCTGATATCACTGTAAATGGCATCCTTAACCTTAGCAGCGCCAATGCTTCTGCCACACAAGGCTGTCTTGAAATGAGTACTCATACACTCAACATGGGCTCTGAGGCTACAACCACAGGAACAGGTGATGTAACAGGAATCGTTACCCGCTCGTCATTTACAGTAAACACTCCTTATTCTTTCGGAAACCAGTTTACAACACTTAAGCTTGCTGCAGGCGGAACATTACCAACCTCTGTCAGCTTTAAGATATTTTTAACTGCAACACATACATGGAAAACAGATGCCATAAACCGGTATTACGATATTATACAAACAGGAGGCAACTCTGCAACCAAAGCAACACTTAATCTTCATTATTTGGATACCGAACTTAACTTAGCAACGGAAAGTAGTTTAGATTTATTCGATTATCACGTGAGTATAACTAAAGTGGATGACCACGGGCACTCCAACCGCAATATCACAAACAAATGGGTTGGATTAGCTAACCTTAACCTGACTTATTTAGGACAAAGTGATTACGGTATCAGATACTGGACCCTCGGCTCTTCAACAACTGGTAATAATTGTATATGGCTTGGCGATAGTGACACAGGTTGGAACATTAGCGACAACTGGACAGGAGGTATTCCGACTTCATTATCAAATGTGATAATTCCCAATACCACCAATGATCCCATGTTGCCTGATGGCTCAACAACTATTTTTTCCGTTGATATACAATCCGGAGGAGTTTTAAATGCCACGACGGGAACTCCTGTGCTTACAATAGCCGGTGGAAGCGGTGCCTGGGAAAATACCGGAACTTTCAATGCCGGAATCAGTACAGTCATATTTACCGATCCCGAGGCTACCATTGCTGACATCACCAATTTTTATAATATTACCGTGGCCAATGGAGCATCATTAACACTGGGAACAGATAATATTTTACGGATCTCAGGAACCTTATCACTTTCATCTACAGGTATTTTAAATGCCTCCAATAATAATAATACTGTTGAGTACAATGGTACTGCTACTCAAATCGTCATTAACCCAAATGGTTCAACAGCCGGCTATCACGATCTTATTCTCAGCGGTAGCGGCACTAAAACTATGCCTTCATCAGCGATGACGGTTTACGGTGATTTCAGCATGAGTGGTTCCGCTACTGCTGCTACCGGTAATACTTTAAGCATCACCGGTAACTTTACGCTGGGAGGGACAACATCACTTACTGCCGGAGCAGCTGTAGCTTTAGGTGGTAATGTTACTTTAGGCTCCGGAACAACTTTTGCTCCCGGAATCTACATTCATACCGTTTCTGGTAACTGGACAAACAATGGCGCAACATTTTCGCCGGGTGCAGGGACTGTTATTTTTAATAATGCTTCTGCATCACAATCAATTAACGGAACCGCTGCAGCCCAGACATTCTATAATCTTAATATTGATAAAGCAGGCCAGACTTTATTTATAGGCGGAAGTACAAATACCTTAAACCTAACAGGTTTTGAGATAACTCATGGAACACTGGATGCAGGAACTGCAATCTTAATCAATATTACAAATGATTGGGTCAGTAACGGAGTTTTCTTACCCAATAACAGCACTGTCGCCTTTATTGGCAGTTCAGCTCAAGTAATTAACAATGCAACTTCAACAAACTTCAACAATCTGACTATTAACAATACAGCATCAGGAGGAAGCAGGGTATCATTAACCTCTGTTGGCACTACAGTTAACGGAGTTTTAAACCTTCAGAGCGCCAATGCTTCTTCGGTTAAAGGTACTCTCGACACC
>Ga0182021_10005031_pt1 | contig 15596 bp, 14 predicted proteins | sample 612E3MmetaG_FD_120493 | JGI IMG/M metagenome (GOLD analysis project Ga0182021, IMG submission 120493) | Permafrost microbial communities from Stordalen Mire, Sweden - 612E3M metaG (Illumina Assembly) | ecosystem: Environmental > Terrestrial > Soil > Wetlands > Permafrost | place: Sweden... | reverse complement strand
TCCCGGGGGATCGGTACGCTCGCCTCATGACCTCTGTCCCGCCGGTCGATTGGTCGCTCGCGGAGCGACTCGGTGCTCGCCTGGTCGACCCGGGCCCGGAGCTGTCCGACGCCGAGCTGGCCGAGGTGGTCGCCGGTCTGCGTGTCGCTGCCGACCGGGCCGACGAGATCGTCGCGAAGACCACCGGCCTCCACGCGCCACCCGGAGCGTCGCCCCTTGTCGTGGACCGTCCGACGTGGCTGCGCTGGAACGTACGGCTCGCTGCCTGGTTGTTCGCCCCCTACGTCACCGACAGCCCTACGCTCTCCGACCGCATCGCCGGGGAAGCCACCGCCGTACAGATCGGCACGGTCCTCGCGTGGGTCTCCGGACGGGTGCTGGGCCAGTACGACCCGTACGCCGAGGTGCCGCGGCTCCTGCTCGTCGCGCCCACGATCGCGGCCGTCGAGAGCAGCATGGGCGGCGACAAGGACGCGTTCCGGTTGTGGGTGTGCATCCACGAGGTGACGCACCGCTACCAGTTCGGCCAGGCGCCGTGGCTGCCCGAACACCTGCGTGGGCTCGTCGCCAAGGTCGTGGATGCCGAGACGCCGTCTCTGCTCGGCGTGCTGCGGGGCGGCCGCTCGCTCAGCTTCGCCGAGGTCGCCCTCGGTCCTGAAGGTCGCGAGGCCCTAGCCCGCGTCACCGCGGTGATGAGCCTGGTCGAGGGCTACGCGGACGTGATGATGGACCGTACGGACATGGTGGCCGGTGTCGCGACGCTGCGGGAGAAGTTCGACGGCCGCCGCACCGCGCCCGGCCTGGATGCCGTGATGCGTGGCCTCATGGGGCTCGACGTGAAGCACGCCCAGTACACGGACGGCGCCGCGTTCTGCCGCGCGGTCATCGACAGGGTGGGCGTCGTGGGCCTCAATCGCGTGTACGAGCGGGTCGAGAACCTGCCGACGAGCGACGAGATCGCCCACCCCGGCGCATGGGTGACACGGGTCTGCTGATGGCCCGCCAGGAGCTGGGGCCCGCGGGGTTGCGGGTGGCGCACGCGGTACGGAAGGTGCTTCGCGACGTCGTCATCAACGGCCTGCCGGCGGGCCGGTCAGCCCCGCCCCGACCCGTACGACGCATCGTCGTCGGCGTGTCTGGCGGCGCCGACTCGCTCGCCCTCGCGGCCGGGGCCGCCTGGTGCGCCCGGCGACTCGACGAGCTCGACGGGTTGCCGGTCATGGCGATCGTGGTCGACCACGGACTGCAGGAGGGTTCCGGGGTGGTAGCGGCGCGGGCAGCGCAGCAGGTCGACTCTCTCGGCATCCCGGCCCAGGTCGTACAGGTCGAGGTGACCGAGCGCGGCGACGGCCCGGAGGCTGACGCACGGGTCGCCCGGTATCGCGCGCTGCTCGCGGACCGCGACGCCGTGGTGCTCGTCGGGCACACCCTCGACGACCAGGCCGAGACCGTGCTGCTCGGTCTGGCGCGCGGCTCGGGGACCCGCTCGCTCGCCGGGATGTCGGAGCGACAAGGCAGGTTGCTGCGTCCGCTGCTCGGCGTCCGGCGAGCCGAGACCGAGGCTGCGTGCCGCGAGGCAGGCCTCGAGTGGTGGACCGACCCGCACAACACGGACCCCTCGTACAGCCGGAGCCGCCTCCGCGAGGCGCTCTCGACCCTGTCCGATGCTCTCGGCCCAGGGCTTCCCGAGGCCCTCGCACGTACGGCCGAGCTGTGCCGCGCCGACGCCGATCTCCTCGACATCCTGGCAGCAAGGCTGCTGATCGAGGCCTCGCACCCTGAAGGAACCCTGGCTGTCGACCCGTTGTCCGCGGCCGATCGGGCTCTTCGAGACCGCACCCTGCTCACGTGGTTGCGCCGCGAAGGCGTGGCCGACGTCTCAGCCGGACACGTACGGGCGGTCGGCGAGCTGGTCACCGACTGGCGCGGGCAGCAGGGGGTGGACGTCCCCGGGGCGCGGATCGTCCGCACCGGCGGAACGCTCGTCGTCGTTCGCTGACCCAGAGTCGCGGCTCCTTATGGCTGGGGCAGATCTAGACTCTAGACATGGGCAGCAGGCTCGGATCCCTGCTCTACGCCGCGGCACTGGTGATGGTGATCGGCGCCGGGTGCGCCACACCCCGAGCCATCCCGACCGTGGCCTCCGCGCCCGCCCCGTCGGCTTCACGGAGCACCTCCTCCGAGGGCGCCAGCCCGACCGAGATGACTCTCACACCTTCGCCTACCTCTGCGCCCTCCAGCTCACGGTCGGTCTCCTCGGTCAGAACCTCGACGGCAGCCGCCCGTACGACAGCTACGCACGCGACCTCGTCCGCGACGCAGGGCTGCGGGATCGCCAAGAGCCTTCTGGGCAAGGACCTCACCGTGCTTCCAGTCACCGAGAAGGTCGTGGCGCTGACCTTCGATGCCGGCGCCAACGCGAACGGTGTCGCACCGATCCTCGCGACATTGGCCGCGCGACAGGCTCCGGGCACGTTCTTCCTCACGGGAGCCTTCGTGAACGCCTTCCCCTCGGCGTCACGGCAGGTCGCCGCCTCGTACCCGATCGGCAACCACACCCAGAACCACAAGGACCTCACGCAGCTGACCACCGCCGAGGTGCTGGCTGAGATCCGTACCGGCGCCGCCTCGATCCGGAACGTGACCGGCGTGGACCCGCACCCGTACTTCCGATTCCCGTACGGCGCCGTCAACGCGAGCACGATCGCCCTGGTGAACGCCGAGTGCTACGTCCCGTTCCGCTGGACGGTCGACACCCTGGGTTGGGAGGGGACGGCCGGGAAGATCAGCGCCGACGTGGTCCTTCAGCGAGTGGTCGCCGCGCTCCGTCCTGGGGCCGTCGTCCTCATGCATGTCGGGTCCAACCCGGACGACGGAACGACGTTCGACGCGGACGCCCTGCCGCGGGTCATCGACGCGATCCGAGCGCAGGGCTACACGCTCGTCACACTCGAGCGGGTCCTGCCTGCCACCCCGTGAGGGACTGCCGTGACCACCGGCAGGTCTCCGGAACGGGCTGGGCTAGGGTTTCCCCGTGGATCTGCGCGATGTCTCCGACGACCTGTCCCAAGTCCTCTACACCAAGAGCCAGCTCGATGAGCGACTCGTCGAGATCGCCAGCCTCATCGATGCGGACTACCGAGGCGAGGATCTCCTCCTCGTAGGCGTCCTCAACGGTGCGGTGATGGTGATGGCCGACCTGTCCAGGGCGCTGAGCATCCACTGCGAGATGGACTGGATGGCGATCTCCTCGTACGGCTCGGGCACGTCCAGCTCGGGCGTCGTCCGCATCCTCAAGGACCTCAACTCGAACCTGCTCGGGCGCCACGTCCTCGTGGTCGAGGACATCGTCGACACAGGCCTGACCCTCGCGTACCTTCTCGAGAACCTCCGCTCCCGCAAGCCCGCGAGCCTCGAGGTGATGGCGATGTTCCGCAAGCCGGAGGCTGCGCGCAACCCCATCGACGTCAAGTACGTCGGCTTCGACATCCCCAACGAGTTCGTCGTCGGGTACGGGCTCGACTACGCCGGCCGGTACCGGAACCTCTCCGGACTCGGCACGCTCGCCCCGCACGTCTACAGCTGACGCGCTCAGCGCGGCAGCACCGCCACGAAGTCCCGTGAGGACGGCTGAAGGTAGCGGTTGGGGCTGACCTTCGGGTTCGCCGGCGGCAGCACGCTGGGCGTCGCGACCCCCGGCGACGGGTGGCTGTACGTGATGTAGTTCGTCCAGTCGGGGTTGATGTCCAGCTGCATCGCGTTGACCGCACCCGCGTCGTGCAGGACGTCAGCGAGCGACTGGATGTCCATTGCCGGCCCCACCACGAAGACCACGGATCCGTCGGCTCGTACACCGATGCCGCTACGCCAGACGTATGCGGCGTTGCCGACCGTCTTGCCCCACACCGCAGCACTCGCCTGGCTCACCGCCGGCGAGATCACGCCGTTCTCGATGACCAGGTCGAGGTTCTGGCGCACCGCGGCGATGTCCGAGGACGGCGACCCGCCCGGCCACGCCTCGACCCGCAGGTGGCCGTCGACAGTGAGCACCATGGACGCCGCGCCCTGGCGGAGGTCGGCGATGTTCTGCCCGTTCTGCCAGTAGCCGCCGCGGGCGTCGGTCATGAGGAAGCCCGAGTTGAACGTCGCCAGCACCGAGTCGATCTCGCCGGGCGCGATGCGGTTCGCGGGCGAGAGGTTCGGACCCGGCACCTTGTACCCGGGATGCAGCGTGAAGCTCACCAGCTGGGGATCCATCCACACGACCTGCACGTAGTACGAGGTGTGCAGCGAGTCGGGGCGCAGTGAGGCGACACGAGCGGCTGGGACCCCGTTCACGGCGTACAGGTCGCGCCATGCCCCCTCGCCGGCGAGCGGCGAGTCGACCAGGGGAGACAGCGTGCCGGGGGCGGCCGTCGTGGCTCGGCCCGCCTGGCGCGGCGTCGAGGGCGACGCCTGAGTGCCTGATGACGTCGCGGTCGGCAGGCCGCCGGAGACCGAACCGCCCTCGGTCGGGGCGTCCCGCGCGTACTGGGCCTGCTCCAGCGCGGTCACCGCCCAGCCGAGACCGTGGTCACGGCCCCACTCTGCGAGACGAGCGGCCACCGAGTCCGTACCCGGTGCGGCTAGCGCGGGCGCGATGGAGGCACCGGTCGAACCGACGAGCAGGACGGCCAGGCTGAGCGCCGCCGTGCGTACGAGACGGAACCGCCGCGACCGCCGCTCCACCCCTCGCTGTGCTCGACGGGGGCGAGAGGTCTTCGTCGCGGCTGAGCTCATTGCGGGTCGTTGCTCCTTGTACGTCAGGGATCGTGCGCGGTCGGTGGGGGTTGTCCCCATCCTGCGTCGCGGCGGGTAATGGCTGCTCCACGCGACGTGTAAGGGACGGTGAAGGTGACCCTTAGGGGTTATGGGGGTGCTCACAGCAACGGGAAGATGACCTAGGACCCGCTGGTAAGGTCTAGTTCCTGTTGGCGACCTCCTCTCAAGGCAGGGTATGAGCACCTTTCAACGCATTGTCCGCGGACCGTTCCTGTGGATCCTGATCGTGATCCTCGCGGCGTACTGGGTCATCCAGCTCACCGGTCAGATGACGGGCCCCAAGGACGTCCCGACGAGCCAGGTGATCGCTCTCATCAACAGCGATGCGCCGCTCAAGGAGGTGGTTCTCACCGACACCGAGCAGAGCATCGAGATCACCCAGGCCGACGACAAGCAGACCAAGGTCAAGGCCACGTGGGTCGGTACGGAGTCGCAGGACATCATCACGCGGCTCAACGCCCGCGTCGCAGCCGGCACCCTCGAGTCGTGGAAGGGCGTCAACCCGAACCTCGGCTTCTGGGGAAGTCTGGTCGGCACCCTGGTCCCGTTCCTCATCATCGGCGTGATCTTCTACTTCCTCATCAACTCGCTGCAGGGTGGCGGCTCGCGGGTGATGCAGTTCGGCAAGTCCAAGGCCAAGATCGCCACGAAAGACACCCCGAAAACCACGTTCGCTGACGTCGCGGGCGTGGACGAGGCGATCGAGGAGCTCCAGGAGATCAAGGAGTTCCTCGCCGAGCCCGCCAAGTTCCGGGCCGTCGGCGCCAAGATCCCCAAGGGCGTCCTGCTGTACGGGCAGCCCGGCACCGGCAAGACGCTGCTCGCCCGTGCGGTCGCGGGTGAGGCGGGCGTGCCGTTCTTCTCCATCTCCGGCTCAGACTTCGTCGAGATGTTCGTCGGCGTCGGCGCCTCCCGCGTCCGCGACCTGTTCGAGCAGGCCAAGGAGGCAGCCCCGGCGATCGTCTTCATCGACGAGATCGACGCCGTCGGCCGTCACCGTGGCGCCGGCATGGGCGGCGGACACGACGAGCGCGAGCAGACGCTCAACCAGCTGCTCGTCGAGATGGACGGCTTCGACGTACGTGGCGGCGTCATCCTCATCGCGGCGACGAACCGTCCGGACGTGCTCGACCCGGCGCTCCTGCGGCCCGGTCGCTTCGACCGCCAGATCCCCGTCGACGCCCCCGACCTCAACGGCCGCAAGAAGATCCTCCAGGTCCACGCGCAGGGCAAGCCGATGGCGCCCGGTGTCGACCTGGGGAGCGTCGCGCGTCGTACGCCCGGCTTCACCGGTGCCGACCTCGCCAACGTCCTCAACGAGGCAGCGCTGCTCACGGCCCGTACGAACAAGACGCAGGTCGACAACTACGCGCTCGACGAGGCCATCGACCGTGTGATCGCCGGCCCGCAGCGCCGTACGCGCCTCATGAGCCCCGAAGAGGTGCTCATCACCGCCTACCACGAGGGCGGGCACGCCATGGTGGCGGCGGCGATGCCGGCCACCGACCCGGTCCAGAAGGTCACGATCCTTCCGCGCGGCAAGGCGCTCGGCTACACCATGGTGCTGCCGGACCAGGACAAGTACAGCCATACGCGCGGTGAGCTGCTTGACCAGCTCGCGTACATGCTGGGCGGTCGCGCCGCCGAGGAGATGGTCTTCCACGACCCGACCACCGGCGCGAGCAACGACATCGAGAAGGCGACCAAGGTCGCCCGGGCGATGGTCACGCAGTACGGCATGACCGAGCGGCTCGGTGCCGTACAGCTGGGATCCGACGACCGCGAGCCGTTCGTCGGCATGGAGATGACCCAGCAGCGCGCGTACTCGGAGAGCACCGCGGCGATCATCGACGAGGAGGTGTCGCTCCTCATCGCCACGGCCCACCAGGAGGCCTTCGACGTGCTCGTCGAGAACCGCGACGTCCTCGACGAGCTGGTCCGCCAGCTGCTCGAGAAGGAGACGCTCGACAAGGAGCAGGTCGCGAACATCTTCAAGCCCCTCAAGCGTCACGAGAAGCGTCCCGCGTGGACCGGCTCGGAGACGCGCCGTCCGTCCTCGATCCCTCCGGTGAACCCGCCCGTACGGCCCGAGCCTGAGCTCCAGCCCGTACCTGCGGGTGGGCTCCCGCTCCCTCCGGGCCACATGCCGCCGAGCGAGCCGTGGACCGACACCACGCCGACGAGCGGATGGGCACCCCCCACCTGGACACCGGGCCAGAGCAACGACCAGCCGTTCGAGAAGAACTGACATGGACGGTGCAGGCCGCGGCCTCCTGAAGCCGGTGGGCCAGAGCGGAGCCTTCGACCTCCCGCGCATCGAGGCTGCCGTGCGCGAGATCCTGTTCGCGATCGGCGAGGACCCGGACCGCGACGGCCTGGTGGACACCCCGAGACGGGTCGCGCGGGCCTACCGAGAGGTCTTCTCCGGGCTCCACACGGATCCCGGCGACCACCTGAACACGACCTTCGACATCATCGAGGACGAGCTCGTCCTCGTGCGCGAGATCGAGGTCAACTCGACCTGCGAGCACCACCTCGTACCGTTCATGGGCGTCGCGCACGTCGGGTACATCCCCGGTGCCGGTCACGGCGTCGTCGGGCTGTCGAAGCTGGCCCGCGTCGTCGACGGGTTCGCGAGGCGACCCCAGGTGCAGGAGCGGCTCACCGCGCAGATCGCCGATGCGCTCGTCGAGCGGCTCGACCCGCGTGGCGTCATCGTGGTGCTCGAGTGCGAGCACCTCTGCATGACCATCCGGGGCGCCCAGAAGCCCAACGCTCGTACGATCACCACGGCCGTACGGGGCGAGCTCAGGGAGACGGCGGCACGAGCTGAGGCCATGTCGCTCATCCAGGGACCGCGGTGACCGCAGCCGCCCCGCTGCTCGCACTCGGACCGACACGGGTCGTCGGCATCCTCAACGTCACGCCCGACTCGTTCTCTGACGGCGGACTGTACGTCGACGTGGATGCTGCGGTCGCGCACGGTCTCGAGCTCGCCGCGGAAGGCGCCGCTCTGGTCGATGTCGGTGGCGAGTCGACCCGGCCCGGCGCCGAGCGCGTGTCCGCGCAGACAGAGCTGCAGCGCGTCCTCCCCGTCGTCACCCGTCTTGCGGAGGCCGGCGTCGCGGTGTCGGTCGACACGATGCGCGCCGACGTTGCGACGCGGTGCATCGAAGCGGGAGCCGTCGTCGTCAACGACGTGTCCGGCGGGCTCGCCGACCCTGACATGCTGAGCACGGTCGCGGCGCTTCGCTGCGTGTACGTGGCGATGCACTGGCGGGCCCACAGCGCGACGATGAACCAGCACGCCACGTACAGCGACGTGGTCTCCGAGGTCGTCGACGAGCTCCTGGGACGGGTGAAGGCGGCCACGATCGCGGGGATCGAACCGGACCGGCTCGTGCTCGACCCCGGTCTCGGGTTCGCCAAGACGGGCGAGCACGGCTGGGACCTGCTCCGGGGCGTCGAGACCATCCACGGCATCGGTCTGCCCGTGCTGTGGGGCGCGTCGCGCAAGGGCATGCTCGACCCGGTGGCACCGGGAGGGCCCGTAGCGCGCGATGATGCGTCTGTGGCGATCACGACGTGGCTGGCGACCCATGGAGCGTGGGGCGTCCGTACGCACACCGTCGCTCCGCACCTGACTGCTGTCGCGGTGGCCACGAAGCTGGGACAGAGCTGATGCGCGCGGTGACTCCGAACGAGTACGAGGCGTTGCGCATGGCCGACCGCATCGAGCTCTCGGGGATCGCCGCCGAGGGCGTGCACGGCCTGTACGCGGACGAGGCGCTGGCCCCTCAGCCGTTCACGGTCGACCTGACCCTCTGGCTCGACATGACCGCCGCCGTCGCCGGAGACGAGCTCTCCGCCTCGATCGACTACGTCGCCGCGAGCCGGGCCGTCCGCGAGGTCGTCGAGACCAGCACCGTCCTGCTCGTCGAGTCGCTGGCGGCCGCCGTGTGCGAGGCGCTGCTCGAGCGTCCTCAGGCGCTCGCCGTCCGCGTCACCGTCCACAAGCCCCGTGCGGCGCGCGACGCGCACGCCTCCGACGTACGGCTGACGATGACGAGGACCCGGTGAGGGTCGCGTTCGGCCTCGGGTCCAACCTCGGAGACCGTGTCGGTCACCTGAGGGCGGCCGTGGCCGGGCTGGTGGAGGGCGGCGTCGGCGACGTGCGGGTGTCCAGCGCGTACGAGACGGACCCGGTCGGCGGACCGGCCCAGCCCGACTACCTCAACGCGGTCGCCGTGGGCGACACGTCACTTGCCGCCGCCGAGCTCCTCACGCTGGCGAAGGCTCTGGAGGTGCAGGAGGAGCGCGTACGGACGGTGCGCAACGCCCCTCGTACGCTCGACGTCGACATCCTCGCCCTCGGCCATGTGGTGCTGAGCACCGACCAGCTGACGGTGCCGCACCCCCGTGCGCACGAACGGGCCTTCGTGCTCGTGCCCTGGGCGGAGGTGGATCCCGGGTTCGTCGTCCCCGGGCTCGGCACCGTCGCCGAGCTCGCGGATGCGGTGGACGCCTCCGGGGTACGTCCCGGACCCGCCGTGAACCTGGGAGGCACGCATGCCTGATGCGCCGTCGGGGGTACAGCCCACCCGGCTCCGTACGGTCGTCCTCGCTGCGGCCGTCGGTGCGGGCGTGACGTTCCTGGTGCTGCTGGTCGTCACCACGTACGCGCTCACGTTCCCCGCCGTGCCGTGGACGACGCCGATGCTCATGTTCGCCGGCGCTGTGGCGGCGGGAATCCTCGCGCGGGTCACGCACCTGCGCAACCACGTCGTCCGGCAGCCGCAGGACCCGGCACGATCGCTCGCCACCCTCGCCATCGCCAAGGCGCTGCTCCTCGGCGGGTCGTTGCTGGCCGGCGGCTACGTCGTGTTCGGCCTGTTCAGCGTCGGCCACCTCGATGCGCCCCTCCCGAAGCAGCGACTGTTCGTCGGCCTGCTGACCGCGGTCGCGGCGATCGGGCTCGTGGTGTCCGGCTGGGCGCTCGAGCGCGCCTGCCGCACCCCCGACGCCGATCAGGACCAAAAGCACGACACGTAGGCCCGCCTCACGCGTGGCTCCGAGCTCTCGTCATACGCTGACGCGCGTGACTTCCCCGCAACGATCACAACCCGTATCACCGCATCGACGCCTGTCAGAGGTGGCTCTGGCGGTCGGCAGCGCCTTCGCGCTCGCATCCCTTTTCGGCAACATCTGGTTCGGCCGTCTCGGCACCGTCGTACTCGCGCTGGCGGCCTTCGTGGCGCTGCGTGCCGCCTGGCACGAGGTCGTCGACGCCCGTCTCGAAGGCCACGGGCAGCTGCTCGCCGCCGAGAACCGTCACCAGGAGCTCCTGTTCGAGACGCGTCAGTCGGCCACGATCGTGCGTGAGGTGCTGCGCAAGCGCAACAGCGTGCTGTCGGAGACGCTCACCTCGACGCGCACCGACCTGGTCGCCACCCGCACCGAGGTCATCCAGCGCAACAAGCTCATCGCCGAGCAGCTCAGGGTCCTGTCCACGATGAGGGGCGACCTCGCGGCCGCACGCATCGAGCGGGACGAGCTCGTCGGCGATGTGGCCGCGCTCGTCGACCGCGTCTCCAGGCTCGAGGATAACCTCCAGCCCACGGCGACGGCCGAAGTGCTCAGCCTGCCTCGCCGCCTGCACAGGCCAGGTCGTTCGGAGGACTGGCGCACCGCCGAGCTCCCGTCGGTCGCCGAGATGGTCCACCTCGACGTCAAGAGCCCGGCCACGCCGGTCTGGAAGCAGGCCTGACAGTACGATCCACCACAGACCCTGAGCGCCGCGCCCGAATGGGGCCGGCGCTCAGTCTGTCTGTGGGTCCGGCACCTACTTCGCGAGGTCACCCACGACGTAGCCGACGGAGGCGACGGCCAGGGGCAGATCAGCGACGTGCGTGCCGGGCAGTACGGCTTCGAGCGCGGCCATGTGGGAGAAGCTCGCGGTGCGCAGCTTGAGCCGCCAGGGCACCTTCTCGCCGCGGGAGACGAGCCACCATCCGGCCCGGCCCAGAGGGGCCTCGTGTGCGACGTACGTGTCGCCGACCGGTACGCGCATCACCTTCGGCAGCTTCACCGAGACCGGCCCGTCCTCGACCGTGGTGCCCTGTACGGCGGAGGCCAGCAGCGAGCACGTACTCTCCAGCTCGTCGGCCCACGCCAGCAGGCGAGAGGCGGCGTCGCCGGGGTGGTCGGTGACGGGGAGGGCGGACACGTCGAGGTCGGCGTACGCGAGGTACGGGGCGCTGCGGCGCAGGTCGGTGTCGATGCCGGCGGCTCGCGCGGCGGGACCGGTGACCCCGTACGTGCGGGCGATGCCGGGGTCGATCACGGCCACACCCCGGGGGAGGTCGGCCTGCACGAGGAGGGCGCGCAGCTCCAGGGCCAGCCTGGCGACCCTCTCGGCGAGCTGCACCTCGGCGTCCAACCACTGCTGGTCGGCGTCGACCGAGAGGCCACCCAGGCGGCAGACCATCGGGTGGATCCGGTTGCCGCTCAGCTCGGCGAGCTGCTCGCGCAACGCCTCGCGCGCCGCGTGGACCTCTCGGGCGACGCCGGCGTCCGGGGCCAGCTTCGCCGGGACCACGGACAGGAACCCGAGGTGGCTGTGCAGGCGGGCGTGCTCGGCGAGCACCGTACGCAGCCAGGTCGCCCGCGGCGGAGGCGTGAGGCGGAGGGCCTCTTCGATGGCGAGTGCCGCGCCGAGCTCACCGGCGAACGGAGCCTGCCAGTCGTGGCGGTTGGCCAGTGCGAGCACCGCGCGGTAGTCGCGCACCTCGAACAGCTTCTCCGCGGACCGATGGCTGGCGCCGGGGCGGATCTCCGCCTCCTCGACGATGTCGCCGTCGACGAGGCAGACGATCTCGACGATGCCCGACCGGCTCGGATGGTCGGGCCCCAGGTCGAGGAACCGGCGTTGTGCCGAGACGCCACCGAGCGGCGCGCCCAGCACGTACGTCACCGTCACCGGCGGTAGTCCGACGACGCGCGGATGACCAGCTCTGGCGAGAACCTCACCTGCTTCACCTTGCCGGTGAGAAGCAGGTCGGCAGCGTTCCAGCCGATGTCGTGCATGGGCTGGCGGACCGACGTGAGCGGGGTCCGGAGCTCCTTGATGATCGGCACGTCGTCGTACCCCACGACGGCCATCTGCTGCGGGACCTCGATGTTGCGCTCGCGCAGGGTCCGCATCACGCCCAGCGCGACAATGTCGTTGACGCAGAAGACCGCGGTCGGCGGATCCTCGCTCGAGTCCAGCAGCTGCAGCATCGCCTCGGCGCCGTCGTCGCCGGTCATGTCGGGCAGAAGCACCTCGATGATCACGTCGGCAGGGTCCAGACCGGCCTCGTACACCGCGGCCATCGTGCCGGCGGACCGGTCGCGGCACTGCTGGATCTCCATCGGTCCATTGAGCAGGGCGATCCGTCGATGGCCCTGCTCGATCAGGTGAGCGACCGCCAGGCGTCCGCCTTTGACGTTGTCCACGCTGACGCAGGCGAGGTTGGGGCTGTGGGTGTCGAGAAGGACCACGGGGATCTGCAGGTTGGTGAGTATGTCGAATCGCTCGTTCACGTTTCCGAACGGGCTGATCAGAATGCCGCGCACGCCCTGCTCAGCGAACTGACGCAGATAACGCGTCTCCCGTTCTACGTCCTCGTCGGAGCTGCACAGCATCAGCAGGTGATTGTCTTCGGCCAGCCGGTCCTCGATGCCGCGGACGATTCCAGTGTAGAAAGGATTTGCGAGGTCGAGGACGACGACGCCCACCGTCTGCGAGTGTCCGGCGCGCAACTGACGGGCCGTCGCGTTCCGCACAAAACCAAGTTCGGTCATGGCGTCCTGAACGCGCTGTCGTGTGGGCCCCGAAACAAAATCGGGTCGGTTCAAGACGTTGGACACCGTTCCCACCGACACGCCTGCCACGCGCGCGACGTCCTTGATGCTCGCTCGATCTCTGCCCACGGTTGATCCCTTCCAACGTGTATCCTGCCTGATCCTGACGGGATCTGTGCATCTTCTGGTCGGCGCGGCCGGAAGAGACAGGCCACGGCCGGTACAGCGCGGCCAGACGAGACACGCCCGGACCGGTACGGGTGGTCGCGTTAGTGGAGTGCGCTTTAGGTGATGAGTCGAACATTCGCCTTTTGATTGGCCATGCATAATGGCAGAGCCGGTGCGAACAGTTGCATTCTGGCTTGACACCTGCATATTGTGGGGTAGTCGGCCGGGGAGATCGGCAGACAGGTCCGAACCAGCTTGGGAGAGCATATGGTTAGCAAGATGACTGTGGTGCTGGAAGACGACGTCGACGGCAGTGTTGCTGCTGAGACCGTCCGCTTTGCGCTCGACGGTGTGAACTACGAAATCGACCTTTCGAGTGCGAATGCGGAAAAGCTTCGCGCTGCGGTGGCTCCGTGGATCGGGTCCGCTCGCCGTACCGGTGGCCGCAAGGCTCAGGTCCGCGCGACGGCTCGTGGGGCTTCCAATGCGAACACGATCCGCACCTGGGCGCGTGGCCAGGGTTACGAGGTCAGCGATCGCGGGCGCGTGTCCGCCGAGATCCGCAAGGCCTACGAAGACGCTCACTGAGCACCACAGCACACAAGCAAGCCGGTGCAGGGGCTGGGAGTCATCCCGGCCCCTGTGTCGTTCCCGGATCCGGCCCTACGAGCCGATGCGCTGTGAGCGAACGTGGAACAGTCTGGTGGGACAGCAACGTTACGTAGACTGACACGTACCGCCGGAGCGTGTGACGTGCACGCCGGGCGGAAGCGTGGGGGGTCTCCGGGCCCCGAGAGGAGAAGAAGGTGTCGATGTTCGAGCGGTTCACTGATCGAGCCAGACGAGTCGTCGTGCTGGCGCAGGACGAGGCTCGCATGCTCAATCACAACTACATCGGGACCGAGCACCTGCTGCTGGGCCTGATTCACGAGGGAGAAGGCGTCGCCGCCAAGGCACTGGAGTCGCTGGGCATCTCGTTGGAGGCTGTGCGCGAGCAGGTCGAGGAGATCATCGGACAGGGCCAGCAGGCTCCGACCGGTCACATCCCCTTCACTCCGCGCGCCAAGAAGGTGCTCGAGCTCTCGCTGCGCGAGGCGCTGCAGATCAACCACACGTACATCGGCACCGAGCACATCCTGCTCGGACTCATCCGCGAGGGTGAGGGTGTCGCTGCCCAGGTGCTCATCAAGCTGGGCGCCGACCTCAACCGCGTCCGCACGCAGGTGCTGCAGCTCCTGTCCGGCTTCCAGGCCGGCAAGGAGTCCACCACAGCCGGTGCTCCCGACGTCGGCCCGCAGTCGGCGACAAGCAAGGTGCTGGACCAGTTCGGCCGGAACCTCACGCAGGCAGCCCGCGAGAACAAGCTCGACCCGGTCATCGGGCGCGAGAAGGAGATCGAGCGGGTCATGACGGTGCTGTCGCGCCGTACGAAGAACAACCCGGTGCTCATCGGGGAACCAGGTGTCGGCAAGACGGCCATCGTCGAGGGCCTGTCGCAGGCGATCGTGCGCGGTGACGTGCCGGAGACGCTGCGCGACAAGCAGATCTACACGCTCGACCTCGGCGCGCTCGTCGCCGGTTCCCGCTACCGCGGTGACTTCGAGGAGCGGCTACGCAAGGTGCTGGCCGAGATCAAGACCCGCGGCGACGTCATGCTGTTCATCGACGAGATCCACACGCTCGTCGGTGCCGGCGCGGCCGAGGGTGCGATCGACGCCTCCTCGATCCTCAAGCCGATGCTCGCCCGCGGTGAGCTGCAGACGATCGGCGCGACGACGCTCGACGAGTACCGCAAGCACATCGAGAAGGACGCGGCGCTCGAGCGGCGCTTCCAGCCGATCCAGGTTGCGGAGCCGTCCATCGCCATGACGATCGACATCCTGCGTGGGCTGCGTGACCGCTACGAGGCCCACCACCGGATCACGATCACCGATGCGGCACTCGCTGCCGCCGCGCAGCTCGCCGACCGGTACATCTCCGATCGGTTCCTGCCCGACAAGGCCATCGATCTCATCGACGAGGCCGGCGCACGTCTCCGCATCAAGCGGATGACCGCACCGCCCGACCTCCGCGAGTTCGACGAGCGCATAGCATCCGTACGCCTCGAGAAGGAGGCGGCGATCGACGCGCAGGACTTCGAGCGTGCCGCGGGCCTCCGCGACCAGGAGAAGAAGCTCCTCGCGCAGCGCGCCGAGAAGGAGCAGGCCTGGAAGGTCGGCGACTCCGACATGCCGGCCGAGGTCGACGAGGAGCAGATCGCCGAAGTGCTGAGCTCGTCTACCGGTATCCCGGTCTTCAAGCTGACCGAGGAGGAGTCCGCGCGACTTCTCCACATGGAAGACGAGATCGGCAGGCGGATCATCGGCCAGAAGGACGCCGTCAGGGCGCTGTCGCGGTCGATGCGTCGTACACGCGCAGGGCTCAAGGACCCGAAGCGTCCGTCCGGCTCGTTCATCTTCGCCGGCCCGTCCGGGGTAGGGAAGACCGAGCTCACGAAGGCGCTCACCGAGTTCCTGTTCGGTGACGAGGACGCCCTCATCACGCTCGACATGAGCGAGTACTCCGAGAAGCACACCGCCTCCCGGATGTTCGGCTCGCCTCCTGGGTACGTCGGGTACGAAGAGGGCGGCCAGCTCACCGAGAAGGTGCGCCGCAAGCCGTTCTCCGTCGTGCTGTTCGACGAGATCGAGAAGGCACACCCCGACATCTTCAACTCGCTGCTGCAGATCCTCGACGAGGGTCGCCTCACTGACGCGCAGGGC
>Ga0182021_10005029_pt1 | contig 15598 bp, 12 predicted proteins | sample 612E3MmetaG_FD_120493 | JGI IMG/M metagenome (GOLD analysis project Ga0182021, IMG submission 120493) | Permafrost microbial communities from Stordalen Mire, Sweden - 612E3M metaG (Illumina Assembly) | ecosystem: Environmental > Terrestrial > Soil > Wetlands > Permafrost | place: Sweden... | reverse complement strand
ATTCCGACCCCGCCTAGAATCCTGAAGGTCATGAAAGCGCTGAATGAATTGAATGCTCCTGTTCCAAGCGAGGTGAATATAAAAAGGAAGGCAGAAAAAAGTAGAGGAATCTTTCTCCCGTATTTATCCATAAAATAGCCGGAAATAAAGGCTCCGAAAAGACAGCCAAACAATGCGCTACTCATTGCAATGCCTTGATATAAAGGGGAAGAGGTGATATCAAAAAAACGTTCATAAAATGGTTTCGCACCACCAATAACCACCCAGTCGTATCCGAATAATAAACCTCCCATCGCCGCTATCAGAGCCAGAGATATTACATATTTATTATTGATCTCATTATGTTTTTCCATGCTGATTTATTTAAATGATATTTGATTTTTTGCAACTTCAATGAAGGTAAGAATATTTTCCAGACTTGTGTCCCCTTCAACAGAATGTGACGGAGAAAAAATAAAAGAACCTGCAGATCCGGCCTCAATGAGCTTTAACGATTCGGTTCTTACTTCCTCCGGCGTACCGAAAGGAAGAGTTTTCTGTATGGATAATCCTCCATGGAAAGTTAGCTTGTGACGATACTTTGTTAACAGTGCCAAGACATCCATTACCTCAGGCTGAAACGGATTAAAACAATTCAGTCCGATATCAATTAAATCGTCAAATAATTCATCCACATCGCCGCAGGAATGAATAAATACATATTTTCCTCCTTCGTGTACTGCACCATACATTCTTTTCAACTGGGGATAAATGAACTCTTTCCAGGTATCATAGCCCATAATTAATCCACTTTGCCGACCCCAGTCATCTCCAAAAGAAACAGCATCAATGTCATATTTCATCGCCTCCTTTAATTGAGCGATGTTATAGTCGGTAATTGCAGAAAATATCTCATGGACAAAATCAGGATTGATCATAAAATCCATTAGCAGGTTTTCCATTCCACGCAGCGTCCACGCACGTTCATACAAAGAAAAACCGATCTGAAAGAGCCTGAACATATCCGGCTTGGCCTTTATTGATTCCTCTATATCAGCATAGAACCGATTATTCAGTGGGTCCGGGAAAGTATAATTTTTTAATGAAGGGGAGTCAATCAGGCTGCCTGAAATATTCCCGATATCTTTATCAATACTCCGGTCCCATACTACTCCAAACACGTCACGGAATAAATTTTCGCCGACCTGATCAAAAAAGCCATAATCATTTCCCAGTAATAGAATATGATTGTAGAGGATATTATCCAGATCTTGCATATAATAATGATCCTGCAGCAGTTTTTTGGCTTCAAGTGTAAATTTGAATGACCACGGCGTATAGGGAGGTCTTTTACCATCCAGAACGCATTTAATTACGTCTCTTCTGTTCATAATACGTTAGTCTTAATTTTCCATAATCAACCAATAGTCAATTCTATGGCCCTCCATTTGTCGGTCTGATGATCCCATACTGCTTCCACAGAACTGTCCGTCACTCCAAGCGGCTCCATAAACTGCATATATAGCCACGGAGATAATTCAAATTTTGGCGCAGGATTTATGCTCAGAGTTGAAATACGGTCCTGCATGAATGGCACTTTTACCCGGGATGTCAGTAAAATTGAAGTCCCTCCGAATCCAGTAGTTTTTACAAAATCACGTCTTTTCATCATTATATAATTTTGATTTTAGCGGAATAATGCCTGCCTGTCGGCAGACAGGGAAACGCACATGATTGAATCCGTCGAGCTCGCTTCGATCTGTTGAAAATTATATTTTTATTGTGTTTGTGATTGAGGTCAATCTTGTGGGTTTCATAAAATGTCATGTCTCAAAAAAGGTTAAGGTTGTTCAACCCGGATCAAGGGCTATCAAGTTGTAAAATTAATTACTTAATTAACAAAATAAATGTTATAAAACATGCCAAAAGATATTCTTTCTGATCACAAAAAGAAGGAAAAATACTAATACTATTTTTCATGACTTTACCACTTTTCAGTTCTCAATCTCATGAACTCACCCCCTTTCATCCCCCTCTCTACTCCGTAAAGAGGGGGAAGTCACATATTTTAAGATCGTTATAGCCCCCTCTTTGCGAAGCAGAGAGAGCCTGCCCTGAACGAAGTGAAGGGGGGAATCCTGAGCATAGCGAAGGAAGGGGGTGAGTTCATGGTGTCGCGTGAAATAAAAAAGTTATTTCTCCCTGGTGCATGTTCCCTGAAGCACCGGAAGAAATAACCCTTGATTACGAACCCTGATTAACCTAACCCTGATTAACCCAACCTTAACAAACCAACCTTATATTTTAATTAATTTCTCTTGTAATAAATATCGTATGCGATCCAGTCAACAACATATGCTGCAAAGAATACATCGTGTAAAGAATCGAATAAGGTTCTGATATCAGTAACAGAATCACTTATTAAGGTCGAAACTTTTGTAACGGTACCATCATCAAATGTAATCTGAACATCACGTTTCTTGCAGACAGATGCTTCCGGATCCGAATCACGATCGACTATTTCGACAACTGCATTTTGCTGCAATACACCTTTCAGGTAAACTGTAACTGCTTTTGTTCCTGATTTTCTGACGATCTGTACATTGCCTATCGTAAGAATATACTGTTGCTCACGTCCGAACCTTGCGGTATCCTGTTTTATAGTGAGTCTTTTTTCCTCATAAAGAACATTTCCACTATTGCTTATCCCGAAGCTTGAAACTGCAGTGTCGCCCGATTGATATTTATAATCCGCTGTATAACCATCTGCGAAGACATACTGTGAAGCATATTTTGTTCCAAGTGACGGACTTTTAAAAGAGCTTATATTTAAGTTACCTGCAACCGCGTTATCTATACTGATTTCCGATGTCAGAAGATAATCAAAATCATGATAACTGTTATAGTTATTATGATATGCAGAAACGGCTATTGAAAAATTATTCGCAAGCAGAGTGTCTGACGATACAAATGATCTCAACAATCCTGGATGTTCAACTTTTTTCAACGGCATATTAATGATCATTTTGCTGTTATCAGCTGTTTTAGTGAAATACTTTATCAGCGACCAGTTCCATCTGTCTTTCTTTTGAACAGGGTGATAATTGAAAACTCCCTTCACTGTGTCGAGGGTAATATAAACCTTGTAATTTGCAGCTGTTTCATCCAAAGACTTCGCAGTTCCATCGTTAACAGTTAAGATTCCATAAGCTTTGGAGGATGAAATCACATCCATTGCCTTATTCAGCTTCAATGCGCCCTGATCAATCGACTGTTTCAGAGTAAGATTATCTGTCATACTGTTTTTATTGCAGCTCCACAACGCAGCACACAGTATGACAGTAAATAAAATTAAACTTCTTTGTCTTTTCATAGCTTATAATAATTCGTTTACGAAATATTTAAATTAATATTTCAAATCTATAACGGATAAATAGTATTTAAAATTGTTTTCAATGAACACCTTTAACTATTCAGTGAATCTCCGTTATTTAAGGTTAAAGGTTTTTCAATACTTTCCCTGCCGTATGTTAATTGTTGGATCGATGATGCTTATATTCCTGTATTTTCTATTATATCGGGATTAATGAGCCGTCAAGTGTTGCTGATTCTCCTTTTTTAAGAATAATTTGTTTTGTTTTTTCTTTATACCGTATTAAATAAGAACCCCCTTTATCAGATTTAACACTCACTTTGGTAAGGTGTCCGTTTTGCCAGTCAAGATCCACCGTACATCCGCCTCTTGCACGTAATCCATGGAAATAACCTTCAGACCATGATGAAGGAAGAGCTGGTAAAACGTTTACCTCTCCGTTTTGTGATTGTAAAACCATTTCGGCTATAGCAGCAGTACCTCCGAAATTACCGTCAATCTGAAACGGAGGATGTGTATCGAATAGATTTATTAGAGTGCTCTTTCGTAAGAGTTCATATAAGTGTTCATTTGCTTTTTCGGGCTGGAGAAGACGGGCATACAGGCTAATGATCCACGCTCTGCTCCATCCTGTATGACCACCGCCGTTTGCCAGACGTCTTTCAAGAGTTTTTGCTGCAGCCTCATAGAACAAAGGTGTATTTGGAGAAATCAAGTTCAAAGGATATAATCCAAGCAGATGTGACATATGACGATGCCCGGGTTCCACCTCTTCAAAATCCTGGATCCATTCCTGTAAAGTACCGTTTGCAGCGACTTTCAGTGGTGGCAGTTGTTTTTGCATTTCTTTCACTTTAGCCACCATTTCCGGATCTGAATTTAAAATATGTGCAGCATTTATGAAATTATTGAACAGGGCATTTATAATATGAATATCCACAGTCGGAGAATAAGTCATCTGCGCCTTTTCTTTCATATTTGTATTTGGAACATAAAATGAATTTTCAGGAGAATGAGAAGGATTGGTAACCATATACCCTTCGGGTGATCTCACCAGATAGTCGAGGACAAATTGTACAGAACCTTTCATCATCGGATAGGCAACATCGCGTAAAAATCCGGTATCGGATGTAAATTCGAAATGTTCATATACCGGAAAGGTCATCCACGGACCATCCATAGGTGTAATTCCCCATACACCGTCTGCCACACCTGTCCTGCCATATTCATCTGTGAGATGATGAATTGTCCATCCGCCGGCATTATACATTTCTTTTGCAGTAACTGCCCCCGGAACCATAAGTTTACTCATAAAACCTGATAAAATGACTGAGGTTTCAGGAAGGTTACCTGTTTCAGCAGGCCAGTAATTCATCTGCAGGTTAATATTAGTGTGAAAATCAGAGTTCCATGGAGCTTCATAAAGATCATTCCAGATCCCCTGCAGATTAGCCGGCAAGCGACCCGGTTTTCTTGAAGAACCCATCAAGAGGTAACGGCCAAACTGATAATATAATGCAATAAGTCCGTTATCGGTATTTCCGGCTTTTACACGGTTTAACCGTTCATCAGTGGGCAGTGCGGCGTTTTCATCTTCACCCAGAGAAAACTTTACTCTTTCAAAAAACGAACGGTGATCAACCTCTTGAATTTTTTTTAACTCATTTGAATTTAAGCCGGAGGCTTTAAAAATGATCTCCCGGCAGAGAGTCAGAGGATCAATAGACCTGTCGAAGTCCAGTTTATCAATATTATAATCAGTTGCCCCGGTAAGTATTACCACTATTTTTCTTGCCGACTTAATTCTGAAGCCTGACGATATATCAGAAACTATAGGAGACACGGAGCCATCTGAAGATATTACCTTCATCAGAGCAGAATAACGAAGATGTTTCCCTTCCGGACCTTTGTCCGGGGAGTAATTATCTATAATCTGCCCGGCAAAATAGGCTGAACTTCCGAAAGTATTATAATTATTGACATATATGGGGAAGACAGGCTTCTTTTTACCCTTAAATTCATATGTAGTGTCACATTCCCTTGAGATATAAATCTCTGAATCGAACTCCTTATCTGCATTAATAATGACTACGATTACATCCTGTGGTGAAGAAGAAAATACTTCCTGGGTTACATTATTACCATCTACAGTAAATTCGTTTTTTGCGATTCCGGTATTTAAATTGAGCGACCTTTTGTATGATGTCGGCTGACCCTTCCAGTTGAAATTGATAAACAGATCTCCAAGGGGCTGATATGAACGCACCTTGGAAGGTGTACCGATCAGATACTTATTTGATAATTCTTCAGCTTTACTGTATTCACCCTTGAAAATCGCCTGCTGTATTTCAGAAAGGTGTTCTTTTGCCTGAGGGTTGTTATTGTCTATCTTTGAACCTGCCCATACACTCTCCTCGTTCAGCTGGATCCTTTCATGGTTATAGCTTCCAAATACCATACCTCCAAGACGGCCGTTTCCCACAGGTAATGCCTCAGTCCATTTTGTGGCAGGGCTTTTATACCAGAGCTTCAAATCATTCGTTTTTATGTTCTGATCCGCCCCCGCGGTGTATTTCACCTGTCCGCCCGCCGATCCGTCATCAGATTCGTTCCGGTTATAAGATAAAGGACTCGTTCCGGCATTCAGACTCACGGAAAAAAGAAAGGTCAGAAGCATTAAAATTGTTTGTTTCATAACTATGATCATTACTTACTTTTTGAAATTAAAAATAACAACATTGGCATTCTAAAATATTCTGGTTCAATTATTGCATGCGGTTTCCTAAGGTACTGGAGAAGGATTTAAGATTTTGTGAATAAAGATGATTTTGAGATACGGGATTCATCCAAATCAGCTGTTCATTTAAATTATCGTTGAGTTTATATATCCGTTTGTGCCTGCTTAATGATTCGCCAACGATTTCAATTTTGTTAAGGTCGGCAACACCTGCCCCTGTCTGGGCACAAAAATTAAGATATCCTATCTTCGCAAAATCGATTCCCATCAGTTCCACCCCAACACGGTCTGCAGCCAGCCAATCCAAACCTGCCAGGCATATCCGGTGATCGACAGGTGTTCCGCTGTTTGGTCCGTTACCTTCCATACCCTCAAATCCGTCAATCACTGCAAGATGAGGATGTACCTGCCTTGAAAGAGCATAAAGATTATAATTGATGCCGCGGAATCCGCTGCCATGGATAAGAGGCTTATCGCTTTTAGAGCCTGGTTTTTTCGAAGAGGTCCATGTAAACCCGGTATCTTTTATCGGGGCTCCGACAACTATATTCTTAAGTGATAGCGTTGCCACTACCCTGTCGTGGGTCTTCAGGCGTGCAACTGATACAACAAATGAATCAGGATCGAGAATTATGTGAGAATATCTGACAGGATGAGGCCTGAAATCTTTCTCATCAAATACATAAAGTAAATCAAAAGGTTCCGTATCGAGATCAACAAGTTTTACAGGATATTTTGAAACTAAAGAATAATATCCGTAGTTTCGGAATCCATCCAGTGTCGGTCCACCGGCAGCCGATTCGGCTATTATCACATTTTCCAGCTTGCCGATTGATTTGAGAAATTCCAGGATACCTTCAAGAGTATCAACATGAGTTGCTGTCAAAGGAACATTAATCTGGACATTATTTGGTTTAAGTACCACACGCCGTCTGCCTATTGCCTGAGCAATTTCTTTCGAAAAAGGCTGAAGAGCCCTGAAAGTTATATCCGCTCTGTTATCACCTGTTGTAAGTGATACACGGGCAGAGAATTTATCCTGTTTTCCAAAAGAAGCAAATATCGCGGACGGTCTTATGCAAGTTGCTGCAACTCCACCCATTACGGATGTCTTAAGAAAATTACGACGGCTATACGATTTCATAGGAACTGGAATTTGTCGTAAACAAACTTACAAAAAATAGATCATTCAGGAATTACATAGAACAGCATTTAATTATAATTCCTGCCTTTTTTGTAGCATTTTCATACACCACACTGTCTAATTATTTGACATATTACTAATTTATTAATTTATTATAATGCTGATATTATGATAAATACAATTCTGGCATAACCTTTGGTTCGGTGTATATAAAAACCAGTAATTGTAATTTGAAATGGAAAAGTACAAATTGATATTATCCTTATTCTTAATCATATGTTTTCAGGAAATATCGGCACAGGAAAAGAAATGGACGCTTGAAGATTGTATAAATTATGCCGTAACAAATAATATCTCTCTTCAGAGGCAAAGGCTTCAGACTGAAATCACGGAAGTCAATTTTCTCAAATCAAAAATGGATATTCTGCCCTCATTTAATTTAGGATCGGATGCCAGTATCCAGTATGGGAGATCAATTGATCCCATCACAAACGGCGTTACCTTTCTGCAAAATTTCAGGAACGGCTACTCCCTGAATTCAAGCATCAGACTGTTTAACGGTTTTACAACACTTAATACAATTGAAGCTAATAAGTATATGCTTAAAGCCGGGCTGGAAAGTGAAAAAATAGCCAGGAATACACTTATAATCGATATTATGGGGCAGTATTACCAGGTTTTATATTCAAAAGGGCTGGAGATTGTTTCAAAAATGCAGCTGGAGCTTTCGGAGAAACAGCTTTTCAGGATTACTAAAATGGTTGAAACAGGCCTGGCGGCCGTGTCGAAACAATATGAAATTGAGAGTCAGGCTTCCTCAGACAGACTTTCTTATACTATAGCTCAAAATACATCCAGTCAGGCTATTACAACGCTGAAACAGATGCTTCAGCTTAAACCTTCTTCTGAATTTGACATTTTGATACCAGATCTGAACAATATTCTGATTACCGACAATAGCTTCAACACTGACAGTATCTATAATATTGCTTCACAAACCCTCCCACGGCTTAAAGAAATCGAATATGAACTCAGAGCCTCAAAAAAGCAGATTGCAGCTGCCAGAGGGAACCTTGCACCCAGTTTGTCTCTCGGTGGTCAGCTTTTTACAGGATATTATACTCTCCTGAATGACACATCTGCCCAAAGCTCTTTTTCGACCCAGATGAAGAATAACTTCGGGCAGGCAGTAGGCATCTCGCTCAATATCCCGATATTTAATAATTATTCCACGGCAAGAAATATCAAACTGGCAAAAATCAGAAAGAATGATACTGAACTCAGATTGGAGCAGGAGAAGAATAATCTCTACACAGACATCGAAAATGCCTGCCTGAATTATAACAGGGGAAAAGCTGAATTCGGGGCAGCCAAAGCAAATTATTACTACAATATAAAATCATTTGATGCCGTAGAGAAGAAATTTGAATCAGGGCTCATTGATGTAACTAATTATTCAGTCGCGAAAACAACTTTATTTAATGCAGAATCGGAAGAACTCAGAACAAAACTTCAATTGATAATAAGGAAACTTACAATACAGTTTTACTCCACCGGAGAATATGAAAATCTTGTAATGAATTAATACCTTATCCCAACCAACACACACCTGAGGAAGTTGATGAAAACATTCTCCAGTTATTGAAAATTGAAATTGATAAAAATTAAAAGAAAAATGTGTTTAAATTAAACAGAACTATAATAAAAATTTAAAATGGATACTCCTCGTGAAACAATGGATAAAATAATCCCAAAGAAAAAAGGCATTCAGAAAAAACATTTCGTATACCTTGCAGTTGGGATAGCAATGGTAATCCTTATCTATATGGCTTTCTTTGCCGATCGTACTTCAACATACAAAGTTGAAAAGGACAAGCTCATTATAGAAACTGTAACCCAGGATCAATTCAATGATTACATCACAGTTCCGGGAACAGTAGAGCCAATAACCACTGTCAAACTCGATGCCCAGGAAGGGGGGCGTGTCGAAGATAAAGTAATTGAGGAAGGTTCAATGGTCAAGAAGGGAGATGTTATCCTGAGACTTTCCAATCCCGACTTGTATCTCAACATTCTGAACAGCGAGGGATTGCTTGCTGAAAAAGAGAACTTTCTCAGGAATACCCAGATCACCATGGAACAGGAAAAATTGTCCATTAAAAGAGAACTTGTCGCTCTTAAATATGATATTGAAAGAAAGGAGCGCAATTTTCAGCAGAATGAAGTTCTGATCAAGGACAACCTGATATCAAAAGAAGATTATTTACGTTCAAAAGAAGACCTGGATATGGCAAGGCAATCCAAAGAGCTTTTTATTGAACGGCAAAAGCAGGACTCACTCTTCCGTACTGTAAATGTGGAGACTATAAAAAATGATCTGGTGAATATGAGGAAGAACCTCGCCCTTGTAAAGGCGAGAGTAGAAAACCTGAATGTTACAGCCCCGGTGGACGGAGAATTAGGTCTTTTAAGTCCGGAAATCGGACAGTCCATTAACAGGGGTGAAAACATGGGACAAATAAACGTTCTGACATCCTATAAAGTTGCTGCACAGATTGATGAACATTATATTGACAGGGTCAGAACACAACTCGATGCAACTCTCGACAGACAGGGTAATATATTTAACCTGATTGTCAGAAGAGTATATCCCGAAGTGAGAAACGGTACCTTTAAAATTGATATGATTTTCAGGGACAGTATGCCTGACAATATCAGGACAGGACAAACATATTATATCAGTCTTCAGTTAGGCCAGCCGAAAGTCTCTGTTCTTGTTCCGATCGGTGGATTTTTCCAGGAAACAGGTGGACAATGGATCTTTGTCCTGGATCCGACAGAATCATTCGCCTATAAACGCAATATTTCAATAGGAAGAAAAAATCCACGGTTTTATGAAGTTCTTGAAGGTCTTCAGCCAGGCGAAAAGGTTATTATTTCGGGCTATGAAACCTTCGGCAAAAATGAAAAATTAATCCTTAAAAAAACTAAATAACAATTAAAAATTGAAGTCATGATCAAAACAAATGATTTAACCAAGGTCTTCAGAACTGAAGAAGTAGAAACAACAGCTCTCAACAAAGTTACCCTTAATGTAAAAGAGGGAGAATATGTCGCAGTCATGGGTCCCTCAGGATGCGGAAAATCGACTCTCCTCAATATTCTGGGTTTGCTTGATAATCCTACAGCGGGAAGTTACATATTCAATGGAACTGAGGTTGCAAACCTGAAGGAACGCGACAGGACAATTTTCCGCAAAGGAAATATCGGGTTCGTATTCCAGAGTTTTAACCTGATCGACGAACTCAATGTTTATGAAAATGTGGAGCTGCCTCTTATCTATCTGAAAATGAAAACAAGTGAAAGAAAGAAAAGAGTAGAAGACGTCCTGGAAAGAATGAAGATCGGACATCGTGCAAAACATTTTCCGCAGCAGCTGTCAGGAGGTCAACAGCAGAGAGTTGCAATTGCACGCGCTGTCGTTGCAAATCCCAAACTTATTCTTGCTGATGAGCCGACAGGTAATCTCGACTCAAAGAATGGTATTGAGGTAATCAATCTTCTGACCGAACTCAACAAAGAGGGAACTACAATAATAATGGTTACCCACTCAGACAGGGATGCAGGTTATGCGCACAGGATAGTGAACTTATTTGACGGCCAGATCGTTACTGAAAAGAACTAATAACCTGATTCGGAAATTTGGCGCAGGGACGACGCAACATCGTCCCTGTTTTTTATAGATTGAATTTCTTCATCTTGTTATATAAAGTTTGCCTTGTAATCCCAAGTTTGACAGCAATTATGCTCATGTTGTTGCCATAGCGTTTCAAGGTATCAATGATCAGTTTTTTTTCCATTTCCTCAAGTGTCATTTCAGCATGAGTTACACTCCCAGAAGCTGCACTGAAAACGAAATCCGAAGGTTTAAGAACGGGAGAGTCGCACATAATAACTGCTTTTTCAATTGAGTGCTGCAACTCCCTTACATTACCCGGCCAGTCATGATTTGCAAGTTTCTCGAGCGCATGGGTACTGATCTTCAGGGAATTCTTGCCGTATCTCTCACTCTGAACCCTGAGAAAATAATTTGCCAGAATCGGAATATCATCAACCCTGTCGCGCAGAGGAGGAACTTCGATCATTATAGTATTGATCCTGTAAAGAAGATCCTCCCTGAACTTTCCCTCATGTACCATCTGAATAAGGTCACAATTTGTTGCACAGATGAGTCTGATATTTATAGGTATCTGCTTATTTGATCCGACCCTGACAATGTATCTGTTCTGAAGTACGCTCAGAAGTTTTGACTGCGACTGTAAAGAAAGGTTCCCGATTTCGTCCAGAAAAAGTGTACTGTTCTGGGCTGTCTCAAACTTGCCTTTCCTATCCTCCCTGGCATCGGTAAAAGCACCTTTCACATGGCCAAATAACTCGCTTTCGAAAAGGGATTCAGTAATCGAGCCCATGTCGACACTGACCATCAGCTCACCTGCCCGTTTAGAAAGATTATGTATTTCCCTGGCAACCAACTCCTTACCTGTACCGTTCTCGCCTGTTATCAGTATATTGGCATCGGTGCCTGCAACTTTCCGGACGATATTCATAACATTAATCATTGTAGGTGATGCTCCAAGAACAATCTTCTCCCCTCCTTTATTGATCTCGTTTTTCAGATTCTGATTATCTTTTTTCAATATGGAAGCTTCAAGCCTTGACAATCTTAGCTGCCAGGCCACATTTAATGTTGCCAGAAGCCTGGAATCGTCCCACGGCTTGAGAATAAAATCAACGGCACCTTCTTTTATTGCCTTAACGGCAAGTTCAATATCTCCTGAAGCAGTAACAATAACGACACTTATGTCGCTGTCATATTTAAAAATCTCTCTCATCCAGAAGAGTCCTTCATTTCCATTATGAACCCCGGATTTAAAGTTCATATCGAGCATAACAATATCAACATCGTTTTTTCTGAATATCTCATTTATTCTGTTGGGATCCTGAAGGGTAATTACTTTTTCAAACTGACTTTTCATAATCTGTTCAAGAGCTGACAGAATGCCTTTGTTTTCATCAACGATCAGAATGGTTCCTTTATTCATTCTACAAATTTTTACTAAAAGACTTGATAAAAAGCAAAATGTGTCAAATAAATAGACATTTTTTTTACAAATCAAATTTATTTATAATAACCGGCCGGAAAGTTTCTTAATTTATGCAACATTTGCACACTATGTTCGTCTTTATTATGAAAATGAATCAAAACAGAGATTTCAATTTAGGATCAGTAAAACATCAGAACCATGACAGTAAAGTTAAGTGCGAATGAAGTTGTTCTTAAAGCCGGAGATACGAACCAGGTCATAGATAACAATACAATTGACGGGAAACTGATAGTGACAAACCAGCGTATCTATTTTAAGACACTGAATGAAGAGACGGAGAAATTCAATATCGAGATATTGTTTGAAAACATTCTTGAAGTTATATTTTACAGCAAAGGATTTCTGTTTGGTGTCAAAGGGTTGAATGTCGTAACCAGAGATGGCAAATCACATGTATTTCCACTTAAAAAACGTGATGAAATCGGACAGATCATAAATAAAATGTACTGAGACAATTCAAACCACTATATATAATTCCGTATAATAAATGAGGTAATCTAAAAAGCCTATTTTAATGCGGAGTGTCACAGAAGAGACGCAAGGTTACGCAGAGCTAAAATATTGATACAAGTTACTCTGCGGTTCTTTGCGCTTTTCTTTGTGGTTAAATGCTATCACTCGTACCTGAGTGAAACAACCGGATTTTTCATAGCTGCCCTTGCAATCTTGAAGATAATTGTAAAAGTTGTCGCAAAGAACATAATTGAAGCCGCGATAAGCAGAGTACCTGCCTTAACGGCAACAAAGTAATTCCATATGCTGTCCATAAGATGTACCGACATGTAATAGCCGCCAGCGCAGCCAAGCACTGACGCAATTACTAGGACAATAAGGAATTTCCTGCTTACGAGAAACATTATTAAAGGTACAGAGGCTCCGTTTATCTTTCGGATCCCCATTTCTTTGGTTCTCCGGATGATATCCAGAGATACCAGGTTATACATTCCGATAAGCGACAGTAGCGTAGCAATAACCGCCAGGAAAATATTAACTTTCATGATGCTCCCGTTTATATCCTTCTCTTCCTGCATGGTATCTTCCTGAAGTATCCCGTCAAAAATATAATTAATGGACATACTTTTCCATTTTAAATGAAGATATTCCAGAACCCCCGGTAAATCTGCAGAATCAGCTCTTACAGCTAAAACACTAAACTGGTCACCCGGAGACAACCTGAGTATTACAGGTTCAATCGCCTTCCAGAGTCCGTTAATATAAAAATCCTTTACTACTCCTATTACAGTCAGCCTGGTTGTATCATAAAGTGTAACTGTTTTTCCAACCGCCTCTTTCCATCCAAAATCTTTAACAAGCTTCTGATTTACAATAATTGATTTGTTATTACGGTCTGCCGCCGCTCTCAACTCATCAAAAAAACGACCTTCAACAAGCCGCAGACCAATTGTCTGTGCATATCCGGGTCCTATATCCATTACATCAACTTCCAGTCTTTTTTCCTCATCCTTGATCGGTCGCCGGTAAGTCCCGAATCCAATATGATTCTGAGTGCCCTCGGCAGAAATTATTTTGGGATTTGAAAGAGCTTCATTCCGGAAAGAAGTAAAGTATTCGGGAGCAACAGGAACAACAATTAATTTATCTCTGTCATATCCGAGATCGAGGGTCTTCTGATACCTTGCATTCTTTGCAAAAACTATACCCATAACAAGGGCCATTATTGAAATTGTAAACTGCAGTGTAAGAAGTATTGAGGATAGTTTACCGGATCCCCTGAATGGCGCTGCTCATTTGAGAACATTTACAGGACTGAAGGAACTTACATACATCGCAGGATATACACCTGCAATAAACCCGGTAAGAAGTAAAAGAAGCACAAGGAAAATCCAGAAAAATGCATATCTGGTAAAAGTAAGTTCAATAGACATGTACGACCACAGATTACTGTAGGCAGGAACCAGGAACTCAGCAAAAGCAATACCTACTGCAAGAGACAGAAAACAAATTATAAGGGTTTCAAACATAAACTGGGTTACCAGTTGTTTCCTCTGTCCTCCGAAAGTTTTCCTTAATCCTATCTCCTTCAGCCGTTTACTGAATGTGGATATTGAAGTATTTGCGAAGTTAAAACACGCAATCAGAAGAATGAAGATAGCCATAATAGGAGGAGAAATAACTGCAGCCGGGTGCAGGGAAGGGAAGAGACCCGAAGACCAGATTATCCTCGAATTTTCTCCCACCTCCTTTAAAGGAACAAGTGTAAACCTGTTGATTTTGAAATCCTCCCTGGCTCTGTTATGTACCGGAAGATAATTTTTCAATAACTGGGCGACTGAACTGAGAAGCGATTTATCCGGAACCATAATAAACTGTGCGGTTGTCAGAAATTTCCAGTCAGCATCCTTCATCTCCCACATTGTTAAATAATTATCGAAATGTGTCAGTATGTCAATCCTGAAACTTGAATTCTCCGGCAGATCAGCAAATACTGCACCTACGGTATAAGTAAATTCCTTATTCTTGTCGTTAAAAACAGAAATAGTTTTTCCTATTGGGTATTCCTTGCCAAACAGGATCGCTGCCATTTTACTGCTTAACAGAACATTCCCCTGATTTTCAATCGATTTCTTATCTCCCAGAATTAAAGGAAAGGTGAAAATATCAAGAAACTCAGGGTCAACATAAGAGATCTGGGTAGGGAAAATATCTTCTCCCTTCTTCACAGGAGAACCGGATCTCATTAGTCTGGAAGATTTTACTATTCCAGGAATATCGTTTTTTACCTCAAGTCCAAGGGTAGCAGGTACTACACCATATTCCTGCTCCCTGCCCTGCATATCCCTGAAACTGGTGACCCGATAAATTTTATCAAAGTTCTCATGCGTCCTGTCAAACTCATAGTTGAACATATGATTGAAGAATGCAACAATGCAAACCGAAAGAGCTATTCCGAGACCTACAATATTAATTATGGTGAAAACCTTGTTTTTTAATAAATTTCTGAAGGTGACAAGCAGGTAATTTTTAAACATCGTTATTATGTTTGCTATTCATATTTCAGTGACCGGGCCGGATTTACTCTTGCAGCTCTCAGAATGCGGTAAGTTATAGTAAGAACTGCTATGCCGAGAGCAATAATTAATCCGGCAACAAAACTGAACAGCCCCGGATTTATTCTGTAATAGAAATTCTCAAGCCATTTGCCTGCAATATAGTAAATTATCGGCCATGCAATGAGGGCT
>Ga0182021_10005027_pt1 | contig 15599 bp, 12 predicted proteins | sample 612E3MmetaG_FD_120493 | JGI IMG/M metagenome (GOLD analysis project Ga0182021, IMG submission 120493) | Permafrost microbial communities from Stordalen Mire, Sweden - 612E3M metaG (Illumina Assembly) | ecosystem: Environmental > Terrestrial > Soil > Wetlands > Permafrost | place: Sweden... | reverse complement strand
GGCTCTTGAGGTTTAATGATTTTTGAAGCACGGCGAGGATTTAAGGATCCAACTTGACCCGGCCGGGCCCACTGGGGCCATCAGGGGACTAAAGCGGTCGAGGCGTTCCCGTTTTTCGCGAACCCCGCGCCCGCTGTAAGCGACCGGCGCGGGGTTTTGATTTTACCCCTCCGAGCGAAATCTAGGAGGAACACGATGAGCGAAACACCCTCAACGCTGCACCCGGACACTCTGGCCTTGCACGGCGGCCAGGAGCCCGACCCCACGACCGGTGCGCGCGCCGTTCCCATCTACCAGACGACGTCCTACCAGTTCAAGAGCTCCGACCACGCGGCCAACCTGTTCGCGTTGAAGGAGTTCGGGAACATTTACACTCGGCTGATGAATCCCACGACCGACGTCTTGGAGAAGAGGATCAACCTCCTGGACGGAGGCGTCGGCGCCCTGGCCGTGGCGAGCGGCCAGTCGGCCATTACGCTCGCCCTGCTCAACATCGCCCAGGCGGGGGACGAGATCGTTTCGTCCGACAACCTATATGGTGGAACGTACACTTTACTCCACTATACGTTCGCCCGGCTGGGGATCAAGGTGACGTTCGTTAAATCGAACGACTTGGACGCCCTCCGGAAGGCGATCACGCCCAAAACGAAGGCGATCTACGGCGAGTCCATCGGCAACCCGAAGCTCGACGTCGCGGACCTGGAAGGCATCTCGGCCGTGGCGCACAAGGCCGGCGTGCCGTTCGTCCTGGATAACACGGTGTCCCCATACCTGCTCCGTCCGTTCGATCACGGGGTGGACATCGCCGTCTATTCGGCCACCAAGTTCATCGGAGGGCACGGGACCTCGCTCGGCGGTCTGATCGTCGATTCGGGAAAGTTCGATTGGACGGGCGGCAAGTTCCCGCTCATCGCCGGTCCCGACCCCGGCTACCACGGGATCGACTTCGTCGAGGCCTTGAAGCCCCTGGGGAACATCGCTTACATCATCAAGGCGAGAGTGTGCCTGCTCCGGGACCTGGGGCCGGCCCTGTCGCCCTTCAACGCCTTCTTGTTGCTGCAGGGTTTGGAGACCCTTCATCTCCGTCTCCCGCGGCATTCGGAGAACGCCCTGATCGTGGCCCGTCACTTGGAAAAACACCCCAAAGCGGCCTGGGTCAACTATCCGGGCCTCGATTCGAGCCCCGAGAAGGCCCGGGTCAAGAAGTACCTGCCGCGCGGCGCGGGCGCCATCATCGGGTTCGGGATCAAGGGCGGAGCGGCGGCGGGGAAGAAGTTCATTGATTCCCTGCGGCTTGTGTCGCACCTGGCCAACATCGGCGACGCCAAGACCCTGGCCATCCACCCGGCCAGCACGACCCACCAGCAGCTCTCGCCCGAGGAACAGGCGGCCACGGGCGTCACGCCGGACTTCATCCGGCTCTCGGTGGGCCTGGAGCACCCGGCGGACGTCCTGGCGGACATCGACCAAGCGCTGGAGAAGGCGGGATGACTTCCGAAAAGGGGGCGGCCGACGGCGTCGGCGTCGTCAAGACGCAGACGTATTCCTTCGAGGGGCTGGAGCTGGAATCCGGCCGCCGGCTGGCCCCCGTCACGCTCGCCTTCGAAACCTACGGCCGGCTGAACGCGGATAGATCGAACGCCGTTCTGGTGTGCCACGCGCTCTCCGGGGACGCCCACGCGGCCGGTTTCCACGAGGGAGAGAAAAAACCCGGCTGGTGGGATGCCATGGTGGGCCCGGGCAAGGCCTTCGACACGGACAAGTACTTCGTGATCTGCGCCAACGTCCTCGGGGGGTGCCGGGGCTCGACGGGCCCCTCGTCCGTGAATCCCGCGACGGGGCATCCCCACGGGACCGACTTTCCGTTCGTGACGGTCGGCGACATGGTCCGGGCCCAAACGAAGCTCCTGGACCACTTAGGCGTCGGGACTCTCCTCTGCGCGTCGGGGGGATCCATGGGGGGCATGCAGACCCTTCAGTGGGCGGCGGCTTTTCCGGACCGGGTGAAATCCGTCATCCCGCTCGCCACGACGCTCAAGCATTCGCCGCAGCAGATCGCCTTCAGCGAGGTGGGCCGGCAGGCCGTCATGGCCGACCCGGCCTGGCGGGGGGGGAATTATTACGCCCACGGCCAACCGGAACGAGGCCTGGCCCTGGCGCGGATGATCGGCCACATCACGTACATGAGCGACGCTTCGATGGAGGAGAAGTTCTCCCGCCGGACCCGCTCCGGCCAAACCGGGTTTTCCTTCAATCCGGAATTCGAGGTGGAGGGCTACCTCCGCAATCGAGGGGACCATTTCGTGCAGCGGTTCGACGCCAACACGTACCTTTACCTGACCCGCGCGTTGGACTACTTCGACCTGTCCGGCGACAAGCTCCTGCCCTCCGGGGGGAAGGCGCCGCCCAAGTTCTTGGTGATCGCCTTCAAGTCCGACTGGCTTTACCCGGCGTACCAGTCCAAGGAGATCGTGAACGTCTTGAGGGGACGCCAGGCGGATGTCACCTACTGCGAAATCCAGTCCACCTACGGCCACGACGCTTTTCTGCTGGAATTCGAGCAGGAAACGACCCTCATCAAGCATTTCCTGGCCCGCGTGTCGGGGAAGAACGTCCATGACTGACAACGTCCGCCTCGACCATCGGCTGATCGCCGAGCTCATTGAGCCCGGCGCCGGCGTTCTGGACCTGGGCTGCGGGAACGGCGAGCTTTTGGACCTCCTGGTCCGGGAGAAGCAGGTGAAGGCCCAGGGGATCGAATTGGACGAGGACGCCATCTACTCCTGCGTCGAGAAAGGTTTGAGCGTCTTCCATGGCGACATTGAGACGGGGCTGGGAGGATATCCGGACGGCTCCTTCGACGTCGCCATCCTTAACCAAAGCTTGCAGGAGGTCAAGGACGTCGAGTTCCTGCTTCGGGAAACCCTCCGCGTGGCCCGCCGGGCCATCATCGGGTTCCCCAATTTCGCCCACTTCCGGTCGAGGCTGGGCCTCTTTTTCCTAGGGCGGGCGCCCGTCTCCCCCGCCCTGCCGCACCGGTGGTACGACACGCCCAACGTGCATTTCTTGAGCGTCAGGGACTTCGGGGAATTCTGCGAAGATCACCGCCTGCGCATCCTGGCCGCCCGCTACGAAGGAGCCGGCCGGCGGGTCGGCTGGTGGCCCAACCTCCGGGCCGAAAACGCCGTCATCATGGTCGCCCCGGCCTGATGTAACAGGCGGGTAAAAATCTCGGCAAACTCGTGTATAATGGGCAACCTGAATCCGCGCCAACAACACGCGAATACTCCCCTCGGGCGCACCACCTCATCATAGGAGCATGATCGTCTTGCTGTGTATTCCCCTCTCCCCTTGGCCGCTCCCACGCGGCACTTCCGCTAGCGCGGTCGGAAGAGGCGGGGAAACTTTTTGTTCGGAGGAAAGTCGTCATGGCATTGATTACGAGAAGAGCGTGGATGGGCATCGCGTTGTCGGCCTGCGCGGCCGTCGCCTTCGGCGACGATCGCGTATCCATTAAGGGTTTCTACCGGGAAGACGGAACCTACGTCAAGCCGCGGGTGGTGGACCCCATCGAGCGGACCCCGGAGACACTGCCCGCCTTGCCGGCGGATCGCGCCCTCCGGAGGGCGGTCCTTCAGGATTACTATTGCGGCAAGGTGCTCAAGGCCAAGGTGTCCTTCCCGGCCTGCCACGCGGGCCTTCTCCTTTACCCCGACGACCTGGGAAAAACCAATGTGGACTTGTTCCGAAAGGTCAGCAAATACGGATCCTCCATCGAGAAAGACTCCAACGCGGTCATCACGGGTATCCGGATCAGCCCCCGCGTCGTGGACATCGAGCTCAACAACGGGGGATATGGAAGCGCGGGCGACGTGGGCGCCCGGGTCTTAAAAGGCGTCTTCACCCTGGGCATCACCGAACTCATGGGCCACCGGACGGCGAGGTTCCAGAAGGGTTCTCGCTTGCGCATCATGGCCCAGCCCGGGAACCGGTCCGGATTTTCGCCGGGCGACGCGGGCCCCGAGGAATTCCAGACGATCCTCAAGTCCGACGGCAAAGCCAACCAGCCCCTCTTGGCCGCCCTGGGGCTGACCAAGGACCAGTTGGACCTCTTGACGGAAAAGAAGCTGCTCTCGGGGCTGAATGCCCTCTTGTCCATGCCGGATCTCCGGGAGAAGGCGAACCTCGAAGAGCTTCATCTGTCGAAGAGGGCCGGCCGCCTCTTGAGGAAAGCGGCCTCGGGGAAGAAGAAACTGGGCGACAAAGAGATCCGCGCCCTCAACAAGGAGCTCCTGTGCGCGATGTATCCCACGGGGATCCGAAAAAGCCGGGGCGAGTTCGACGCGGACGACTTGGATTTCAAGAAGATGAACAACTACCTTTCCCTCGTCTTTTACCCGCCCCAAGAAGCCGTGAAGGCCGTCTCACCTGAGGCAAAGAGCAATGCGCAGTAGCCGCCGGGCGGCGTGCCTGTTCCTGGCGTTTGGAACAACCGTCGCCGCGGCCCCCAACGAGGGTCGCTCCGTCCGAGGGATCACGGAGCCCCTGAACGACGCCACGATCAGCGCCATCGTGCCGGGCCGGGTCGCGGTCATCCGTAAGAAGGAGGGGGAGGCGGTCGCCAAGGGCGACGTCGTCCTCGAGATGGAGAAGGAGGAACAGGAGTTGGAGGCCGCCCGCCGCAAGCTGATCTCCGAAAGCAAGGTGGAGGTCGACTCCGCCAAGCACCAAGCGGACACCCTCAAACTGGATTACACCGCCACCAAGCAGCTTTTTGACACGACCCAGTCGGTGAGCGAGGAAGAATTGTGGAAAAAGGAGCTGGACTACAAGCTCGCCGTGGCCGAGTACGACAAACTCCAAATCGCCGAGAAGAGGGAAGAGCTGGAGTGGAAGATCGCCGAAGAGCAGTTGAAAGAACGCGTTGTCTTCGCCCCCTTCGACGGGACCGTCGTCAAGATCCACAAGCACACGGGCGACAGCGCGAACGCCCAGGACCCTTTGGTTCGGGTCGTGGACGTGCACCAATGCCGATTCATCGCCTACGTGGAGGCCGCCTCCGCGCCCCATTTGGCCAAGGGATCCAAGGTGTCCTTGAGGATCGGCGAGGGCGGTTCCGCCGTCTCCCGCACGGGGACGATTGAGTACATGTCCCCCGTCGTGGACCCTTCGAGCGGTCTCCGGGAGGTTAAAGCTTTGTTCGACAACTCCGATGGGAAGGTCCAGCCGGGAGTGAGCGGCGTGATGATCTTGGAGGGCAAGAAATGACCCCCGTGAGCCCTGGAATGGACGGAGTTCTGTCCAAGTGTCTGGAGGCTTTGCAGAAGATCCGCCGGCACGAAGGCGACCCCGCCCATTTCTGGCCCCTCTACCTGGACGCCCTGCGGGAGGCCTGCGCGTCGGAGGCGGCCGTCGTCGCCGCCCGGGGAATCAAACCCGGCTCGACCTGGCAGCCGGCGGCGTTCTCGCCCGCGGCGACGCGGACGAGCGCCTTCGCCCAGACCCTCATGGGCGCCCTGGATTTGGCGGCCGACGCCTGCGTCCCGGACGGCGCGGCGCTCATCGGAGGGGGGGAAACCCCCAAGTTCCTCGCCGTCCTATTGCACACGGGCGACGAGGCGCGGACGTGCGTGGCGCTGTTCCACTGGGAAGACGCCGATGGGGCCGATCCCCGGGGGACGCTTGATTTGTTGAGGCTTGTGGACGACGTTCCCGCGGATTACCGCCTGCGGCGGTCCGCCCACGAGGCCATCGTCCGGCAGGGACACTTCTCCTCGGTGCTCGAGCTCATGGTGCGCATGAACGCCCAGGAGAAGTTCCTCTCGGCGGCCATGACCTTCTCGAACGAGCTCGCCGCGCGACACCGCTGCGAGCGGGTGAGCCTGGGCTGGCTCAAAGAGGGATACGTGCGCCTCCAGGCGATGAGCCACGTGGACGATTTCGACAAAAAGATGGACGTCGTGCAGGCTTTGGAGCGCACCCTGGAGGAGGCCCTCGACCAGGACGCGGAGATCCTTTTCCCTCCGGCCGAGGGAAACAAATCGGTTTCGCGGGAGCACGAGGCTTTCGCCCGCTCCCAGGAAGTGGCGAACATGGTTTCATTTCCTCTCCGCGTGAACGGCGAGCCCGTCGCCGTCTGCTCCTGCGAGCGGCAGTCGGCGGCCTTCACCGAGACGGAACTTCGGCTCCTGCGCCTCTGCTGCGACCAGGCGGCCCGGCGCCTCGACGATCTCAAAAGGCGCGACCGCTGGATCGGCGCCCGCCTGGCCGCCGACCTCCGCAAGAAGCTGGAGAAGCTGGTCGGGTTCGAGCACACCTGGGCCAAGAGCCTGGCCATTCTCGGCGCATTCCTTTTGGCGGTCATTTGTTTCGTTCCCTTCACCTACCGGCTCGAATCCCCGATCATCCTGAAGGCCGACGACCTGTCCTACCTGACGGCCCCCTTCGACGGCTACATTGAAACCGTCTCCATCCGCCCCGGCGAGGAGGTCAAGCCCGGCCAGGAGCTCCTGCGCCTGGACCAAAGCGACCTCCTGCTCCAAGAGGCCGGCTTGGTGGCCGAGAAGAACCGGTACACCCGGGAATCCGAAAAGGCTCGCGCGGCCAACGCCCTGGCGGACATGAGGATCTCCGGCGCCTTGGCCGACCAGTCCGCGGCCCAGCTCGACCTGGTCCGCTACCGCCTGGGCCAGGCCGTCATCCGGTCGCCTTTCGCGGGCGTCATCGTGGAGGGGGACCAGGTGGAGCGCGTGGGGTCCCCCATCAAGCAGGGGGACGTCCTTTTCCGCGTGGGGCGGACGGACCGGTACTACGCCGAACTCGAGGTCCGGGAATCCGAAATTCACCACGCGGCCCTCGGCATGAAGGGAGAAGTCGCCCTGGCCAGCCGCCCCCAGAAGAAGTTCAAGATCCAGGTCTTCCGCATCCAGCCCGCGGCCGTGGCCAAGAAGAACGGGAACGTCTATCTGGTGCACGGGCATTTCCTCCAGGAGGTTCCCTCCTGGGGCCGACCGGGAATGACGGGCGTTTCAAAGTTGAACGCCGGGAAGAAGACTTTGCTGTGGATCTTCACCCACCGGACGATGGACTTTTTGCGGCTCAAGCTGTGGTGGTGAGCCTTGGCTGAGGAGAAGCTTTTTCACGAATCGTGGTACCGGCTGGCCAACCAAAAGGTGGGCCTCCGGCCCGGCGTCCGGACCCAGCGGCAGCTCTTCCGCGGGGAGAAGTGGTACATCCTCCGGGACCCCTTCAGCAACCAGTTCTACCGGATGCGGCCGGGGGCCTACGCCTTCGTGGCGCGCCTGGGCTCCAAGCGCACGGTCGAGGAGGTCTGGAAGGAGACGATGGCCTTGGACCCCGACGGCGCCCCCGGCCAGGGCGAGGTCATCGAGCTTTTGGCCCAGCTCTACCACGCCAACCTCCTTTATTACGACCTGCCTCCCGACAGCGTGAAGCTCTTCGAGCGCTACCAGAAGAAAAAGCAGCGGATTTTGCAATCCAACCTGATGAACATCATGTTCTTGCGGATCCCCCTGTTCGATCCCGACCCTTATTTGAAAAGGTTCCTCCCTTGGATTAAACGAATCATGAGCCCGGCCGGGGCCGTTGTGTGGCTCCTGGTGGTGGCCGCCGGTCTTAAGGCGGCCGTGGAGAGTTTCGGGGAGCTTCGCATGCAAAGCGAGGGGGTCCTGGCCCCCTCTAATCTATTCCTTCTATATAGCGCGGCGGTGCTCATCAAGGCCCTCCACGAGTTCGGCCACGCCTTCGCGGTTCGGCGGTTCGGTGGCGAGGTGCACACGATGGGGGTCATGTTCCTCATCTTCAGCCCGCTCCCCTACACGGATGCCAGCGCCGCCTGGTCCTTCCGGGAGAAGCGCAAGCGGATTTTCGTGGGCGCCGCGGGGATGATCGTCGAAATCTTCGTGGCCTCCATCGCCCTCCTCGTCTGGGCGCACACGGGTCCGGGAACGCTCCACGCGCTCACCTACAACATGATCTTCATCGCGTCGGTTTCGACGATCCTCTTCAACATCAACCCCCTCCTGCGCTACGACGGTTACTACATGTTGTCCGATCTGGTGGACGTTCCTAATTTGCACCAAAGAGCGATGCAACATATGACCTATTTGGTCGAGAGGCACGCCTTCGGCTGCCGGGACGGCGAGACCCCGGCGGAAACGCGCAAGGAGGCCATCGGATTGACCGTTTTCGGGGTGCTGAGCGGGATCTATCGCGTGTTCGTCTTTTCCAGGATCCTCCTTTTCATCGCGGACCGGTTCCTTCTCCTCGGTCTGATCATGGCGGCCATCTGCGGGATCGCCTGGGTCGTGGTCCCTTCGGTGAAATTCGTCCGGTACCTGGCCGAGAACCCCCGGCTCTACAAAACCCGCCCTCGGGCGATCGCCGTGTGCTCATCGGCCTTCGCCGCGGCCGTCCTCCTTTTTGCCGTCATACCCATGCCGGCCAGCTTCAAGGCCCCGGGCGTGCTCAAGGCGGAGCATTACGTCGTGGCCGCCAACAAGACGGCGGGCGTCGTCGAAGAGCTTGTGGCGCCGTCGGGCCGTCCGGTCCGGCCGGGAGACACTCTGCTCAAGATGACTAACGTCGAGCTGGCGCTTCAAATCCGTCAGAGCCAGGCGGGCCTGGATGAGGCGGTGGCCCGCCGGCAAAAGGCCATGCAGGAGCGGCAGGCGGACGTGGCGCCGTTGGAAAGCCGGGTGGACTATTACTCCAAACGGCTGGCCCGGTTGAACAAGGAACAAGAGGACCTGACCATGAAGTCGGATATGTCCGGGATGTGGGTGTCCCCCGGCGCCGAGGATTACCTGGGCATGTGGATCCCGCGCGGAACCCCCCTGGGGCAGCTCGTGAACGGCGACAGCTTCTATTTCGCTTCGGTGGTGTCCCAGCAGGACGTGTCGGACCTGTTTTCAGGCAAAAAGAGGAAGGCCGAGGTCAAGCTGTACGGCCAGGCCGAGGTCGCCATCCCCGTCAGCCATTATGTGGCGATCCCCATGGAGCAGACCAAGCTTCCCTCGGCGGCTCTAGGATGGGGCGCCGGCGGCGATGTCCCCGTGGACGCCCGCGACGATAAAGGGATGAGGACGGCGGAGCCTTTTTACGAGGTGCGAGCCTTCGTCGCGGGGGACACCAAGGCCTCCCTCCTCCACGGGCGGTCGGGCAAGATCAAATTCCGGACGGCGGCCCGCCCCCTTCTTCAACAGGGCTGGCGCCGGTTGCGCCAACTCGTCCAAAAAAGGTACCAAGTCTAATGTCCTTCCTGACCGAAGATTATCGCCGGACGAACATCCGAACGCCCGCCCCCGTCTTGATGGGTCTGGACGCGGGAGTTTACGGGTTGGTGGGTCGGTACAAACGGCGAGCGGCCGTGCCCCGGGAGCTCCTGGAAATCGCTTCCCACATCGATGCTTTATCCTTTTTGTGGAGTGAAATGACGGACGACGCCTTGCGCGGAAGACTTTTGGAGCTAAAGGACGCGTTCCGGCGGCAAAAGAGGGGATATGAGAATCTCCTCCCCGAGGCCCTGGGGGCCCTCCGCGAGGCGGCCGACCGGAAGGTCGGCCTTCGTCCCTACAAGGTCCAGCTCGCCGGCGCCCTCGCCATGTACCGGGGATACGTGACCGAGATGGCCACGGGAGAGGGGAAGACGTTGACCGCCGGCCTGACGGGAGTTTTGTTCGGTTGGTCGGGCCGCCCCGTGCACGTCGTCACCGTCAACGACTACTTGGCCGACCGGGACGCCAAGCGCCTGGCGCCCCTCTACGAGTTCTGCGGCGTTTCCGTCGGGAGCGTCGTGGGAGAGATGGAGCCCGCCGCCCGCCGGGAGGGCTATTCCCGGGACGTCACCTATACGACGTGCAAGGAGATCGTCGCCGATTTCCTGAGGGACCGCCTGTGGCTGGACACCCTTCAGGACGTGGGACGCCGCCAGATTTGGGCCTTGTCCGGCCGGGCGCGGGACGTGGAGAAGGGCCTGGTCATGCGAGGCATCCACTCCTGCATCGTGGACGAGGCCGACAGCGTCCTGATCGACGAGGCGGTGACGCCCCTGATCATTTCCCAGCCCCGGCCCAACGAACCTTTCGTCGAGGCCTGCCGGGCGGCCAACAAGATGGCGGCGGACTTGGAGCCCGGCGTGGACTACCGGGTGAATTCGCAGTTCAAGGACGTCGAGATACTACCCGGCATGGAGGACCGCCTGGAAGAACGCGCCGGGGAAATGCCGGCCCTGTTCCGGGGCCCCGACCGAAGAAGAGAGCTCGTCCAACAGGCCCTCCACGCCAAGGAGTTCTTTCACAAGGACGTTCAATACGTCATCCAAGAAGGCAAGGTCGTCATCGTCGACGAGTTCACGGGGCGGCTCATGCCCCAGCGGACGTGGCGCGCGGGACTTCACCAGATCATCGAAGCCAAAGAAGGCATGACCGTCACCCCGCCCTCGGAAACTCTGGCGCGCCTCAGCTTTCAGCGGTTTTACCGATTCTTCCATCGGCTGGCCGGAATGACCGGCACCGCCAAGGAATCGGCGGGCGAGTTGTGGCGGGTTTACGGACTGCGCGTCATCCCCATTCCTCAGAACCGCCCGTGCCAAAGAAAGGATTTGCCCCGGCTCGTCTTCCCGGACCAGGAATCCAAGTGGCAAGCGATCGTGGACGATATCGTCGCCATGCACCGGGAGGGCCGGCCCATCCTTGTAGGCACCCGCAGCGTCAAGACGAGCGAGGAATTGGCCCGACGGCTTTTCGCTTTGGAAATTGAATGCCGCGTGTTGAACGCCGTCCGGCACAAGGAAGAAGCCGATATCGTGGCGGAAGCCGGCCAGAAGGACACCATCACCGTGGCGACGAACATGGCGGGGCGGGGTACGGACATCCTCTTGGGTCACGGCGTCGCCCACATGGGGGGACTGCACGTCATCGCCACGGAATGCCATGAATCGGGCCGAATCGATCGCCAGCTTTTCGGGCGGAGCGCGCGCCAGGGGGACCCGGGGAGCGCCCGGTCCTTCGTCAGCATGGAGGACGAGCTCATCCGGCGTTTCGTCCCGGGGCCCGCTCGGCGCGCCATCAAGGCCGCCCTTGAGAAGAACTCCCGTTTCGGCCGTTGGGCCGCCGACAAGGCCGTTTTGTGGGCCCAGGCCCGCGCCCAGCGCATGGCGGTCCACCACCGCCATTCCGTTCTCAAGACGGACACCTGGCTGGAAGATTCCCTCTCCTTCGCCCGAGGGGACATCGGAAGATGAAAAAGGCGTCCCTGGTTGCGCTTCTCTTCCTGGCCGGCTTGTCCGGCGTTGCTTTCGCGGAGCCTTCCGCGCCGACCGTTTCGACGGACACCGCGGCGAATCCTTCCCCAGCCGAGACCCCGGTCATTTCCACGGACACCGCGTGGGAAACTCTCCCGGAGGAGGACCTTGAAATTTCCACGGAAACCCTGGCGATCGCCGAGGTCGAGGATTCCACCGGCGCCGCGACGTCGGAGGTTTCAACCGAGACCGTGACGGGACAATCCCCGGAGCTCTCGCCCGCCGATGACGAAGCGAAAAGCATCGCCGCCGGCATCGAGTATTTCAAGAAGATGTTGATGCAAAGGAAGGGAATGGGCCGGAAGGAGAAGAAGGCCGCGGCGGCCCGCCGCGCGGGCGAGGGGACGGGGGAGGAGGGCGTCGTGTCCTTGACGATCGAAGACGTCATCGCGAACGCCGTCTTCACCAACCCCTCGGTCACCAAGGCGCGTCTCGACTGGCTGGGGAGCCTGCACGGGGCCAAGGCCCCTTGGGGGGATTTCGAACCGGATATCGTCGGAGAAATGAAACACGACGATGTGAACCGGGAAAACACCACATTGGAGATGCTCCAGCAAAGCTACCACAAGCTTTACATCCAGAAGGCCGACACCTACAAACTGGGCTTGGAAGGAAAGGTCCCCACGGGGGCCACCTATAACGTGGGTTACACCGTCACCGATGGCCGGGACAACCTCCTGACGAACAGCGCGGATAACCTGCTCGAGCAATCCAACGCCTTTGCCGGAGTCACGGTGACCCAGCCCATTTTCAAGGGGGCGTGGTTCGGGTCCCCTTTGGCGAAAATCAAGGTCGGCACGCTGGAGCGGGGCGCGGCGTTCCACACCTATCGGGCCACGTTGATGAAGACCCTCTACGACGCCGAGACGGCTTATTGGACGCTGTCCTTCGCCGAGGAAAAGAACCGCGTAGCCGACGAATCGGTTGAAATCGCCAAAAGGCTGGTCAAGGACGGAGAGGAGCGGGTCAAGACGGGCAAGATGTCCAAGCTGGAATTGGTGGAGGCGCAGGCGGGTTTGGCGGACCGGTTGGGGAACCAGGATGACAGCCGGCAGGAGCTGTTGGACGCCATCAGCCGCCTGAAGATGCTTTTGGCCAGCGACAGGGTCCAGCCGGAAAGCGAGATCAGGACCGAAACTCCCTTGTACGACCCGGTTGCCGAACAGCCGGCGGCGTCGGAGGAAGTCCCCTTGGAGGAAACCCTCGAGGTCCAGCCGGATTACCTCGTCAAGCGGTATGCGCTGGAGAAAGAGAAGACGGCCCTCGCCTATCAAAAGGACCAGCGCCTCCCCGAATTGAACTTTACCGGAAGCTACGGCTACAACGGCCTCGGCGCCACGGATGAGCAGGCATGGAAGAGAGTGAACGACAAGGACCACAAGACATGGTCCGCCGGCGCCCAAGTGCGGGTGCCGCTGTTCTCCGGGGTCCAGGAGATGCACCAGCTCGCCGCCCAGCGGTTCAAGACGCGCACGGCGTTGGAAGATTTGAGGGCCACGGAATACGAAATCGCCGGCTCCCGGCGAATCCTTCGCCGCCGAGTCGAGTCCCTCCGGGGGCGCATCGTCAACTTGCGGAGCGTCGTGGACTACCGGCGGAAGCTCCTGGACTCCGAAATCGCCCGCTTCCCGGCCGGCAAGAGCAATACTCACCTGATTTTCGACGCCGAAGAGAAACTGTCCCAGGCCGAGCTTTCCGAAGCCGAAAGCCGGGTCCGATGCCGCGAGGCGTCTCTCCAGTTGGCGCTCGTCACGGGGACCCTCCTGGCCGATCGGGGCCTGGAATCCATCGACGAAGGCCGTCCCGTCCTGGCCGACGTTCTCCTCCAACGCCCCTAGCCGCGCCCCCGTAGCCGGTCTGCGTGTTGAGTTCCGTGGCAAACAGTGTTAACCTATCTTCATGAGCATACTCAAGCTCGCCAAGCACGATGAAGCCAGGGAAATCAGATTCGAGCTTTCCTATCTTCTTTCTCTTTCCGTCCGGCAGCGTTTTGAGATGATGTTCAGGAAAAACCGCGAACTTCATCGTCTTTTCAAGAATGAAAACCGAAAGACTCCTTCAATTATTAAACGAACATAAAGTCCGGTTCGTCATCATCGGCGCGACCGCTTTCCCGGTCCACGGATATTCGCGCGCCACGCTGGACATTGATTTGTTCATCAAGTCCACACGGATGAACGCCGAAAGGACCCGGGAGGCTCTCCGGGAATTCGGCTACGACATGACGGATGTGTCGATCGAAGACCTGTTGACGAAAAAGCTCTTGATCCGGCAATATTGGGTGGAAACCGACATTCATCCTTTTGTGAAAGGCGTTTCCTTTAAAGACATTTGGAAGAACAAAGTCCTCGCCGATTACGGCGGCGAGCCGGCCTGGTTCGCTTCGCTGAAGGATCTCATCAAAATGAAAAAGGCGGCCGGCAGGCCAAAAGACAAGGAAGACCTAAAATATTTGTTGAGGCTTCAGAAAGGGCGCGCCCGTCGTCCGTAACGCTGGAAATGTGGCCCCTCCCAATGGACTTATGAGCCGCCAAGAAATCTACGTCAGCACGGATGTGGAGGCCGACGGCCCCATTCCGGGGATGAACTCCATGCTGAGCTTCGGGTCGGCGGCCTACTTGGCCGACAAGACGCTCCTGGGCACGTTCACGGCGAATCTGGAAACCTTGCCGGGAGCCGCCCCCGACCCAAAAACCATGGAATGGTGGAAAACCCAACCCGAAGCCTGGGCTGCCTGCCGCAAGGACCCTCAACCCCCTGAGAAGGCCATGAAGGACTACGCGGCGTGGCTGAAGTCCCTGCCCGGCCGGCCCGTCTTCGTCGGTTATCCGGCCGCCTACGATTTCATGTTCGTCTACTGGTACCTGATTCGTTTCGCAGGAGAAAGCCCCTTCTCCCACTCCGCCTTGGATATCAAGACGTTCGCCATGGCGATGCTGAAAACGGATTACCGGGACTCCACCAAGGGGAACATGCCCAAGAGATGGTTCGACGACCTCCCCCATTCCCACCGCGCCGGGGACGACGCCCTCGAGCAAGGGGCCCTCTTCTGCAACATGCTTAGCGAGTTGAGAGGGGACCGGCAACCGAGTTGACGGCCCGCCACCCCGCCCCCGACGGCGGCATGTAACATTCATGTAACTTTTGTCTTTTGGTGTTGACAAGCCGTACCCCGTATTGCTAAAAACCCATCGTTTTCGTCACCCACCCATGCGAACGAAGAAAAGCGAATTCCAGCTTGAACCCCTAGAGCCCCGGCTCCTTTTGTCGGGAGAGGCTCTATTCGGCGCCCTGGCCGCCCCGGCCCTGGCGTCTCTCGATCTTGTCCCCCAGACGGAACAACTCCCCGCCACGGACCAAACCGCCGTCACCAGTACCCAAACCGCGCTCGTGGATTTGTTCGACACCGGGACCGCCGTTTCCCAGACCGCGGCCGCTCCGGTTGCCGCCTCCGACGCGCCCGCCTCGACGGTAACTTCCAGCTCGCCGGCGGACCAGACCCCGGCCGCCCAAACGCCGGTAGCGACCGAAACCGCCCAGGTTCCCACCCAAGACACGACGATTTCAAGCTCCGGGAGCGATTCCGGAAGCAGCGCATTAACCTCGGCCTCGCTCACGGACCAGCCGACGGCGGCCGAACAGCTCGTCGAAACGCTTCACGCGGCCAACGGCCCGCCCGCGGCCAGCGCCAACCCTTTGGACGCTTTAATTGGATTCTCGGCCTCGGTAAACGAGGAAGGGGGTTTTTTGTCTCTTGTCCCAACCGATTCTAAGGCAGCGGTCGGTATCGGCGACGGGGCTTCAGGCGATCTGCTTCTGGACCAAAAGACCCTGGACCTTTTGTACGACACATATGGGACCATCCAGGTGGGTGATTCCAACAGCGCCAACGTGGTCAACATCGGTGGCGAGGGGAACGTTTTCCTTAAGGGTTCCCTTATTATCCAAAATCCCCAGCCCGGTGGTGAAGTCCGCGTAAACAGCCCGATCGTCGGGATGGGAGAGGCTTCCTTCCTCATTCTTGGTTCGGGACACACTCTCGACCTCAACGCCGACATCGATGTTCCCGGAGACGAAATCCCTTCGGATGCCGTGGTCGTGCACGGCGCTCGAAAGATTACGGCCGGGGGCCGCATCGAGTTCAACACCGTTTCCATAATGGGGGACGGCGATTCTGTGCCCGACTCCCTGACGCTGATCGCAGGCTCCTCGGTATCCGTCCTCGTCCCCATTGCCGGGAATCAACTTACCAATTTGGACGTTCAGGCCCACGGAG
>Ga0182021_10005026_pt1 | contig 15600 bp, 10 predicted proteins | sample 612E3MmetaG_FD_120493 | JGI IMG/M metagenome (GOLD analysis project Ga0182021, IMG submission 120493) | Permafrost microbial communities from Stordalen Mire, Sweden - 612E3M metaG (Illumina Assembly) | ecosystem: Environmental > Terrestrial > Soil > Wetlands > Permafrost | place: Sweden... | reverse complement strand
TCGTCGTGGCGGATCGAGGACATCACTCACGACCAGGTGCTGGTCACCCCGGCTCCCGGCCAGCCTGGCAAGCTGCCGTTCTGGAAGGGCGACTCACTTGGCCGGCCGGCCGAACTGGGTCGCGCCGTCGGCGAGTTCCTTCGCGAGCTCAGCGGGCTGAGTCCCGCCAAGGCGCGGGCGAGAGTGACCGCAACCGGCCTTGATGCCTGGGCTGCCGACAATCTGCTCACCTATCTGGACGAACAACGCGAGGCCACCCGACATGTCCCTGACGACCGCACGATTGTGATCGAGCGGTTTCGGGACGAGATCGGCGACTGGCGAGTGGCCGTGCACTCCCCCTTTGGAGCCCAGGTGCACGCGCCGTGGGCGTTGTGTGTCACCGCCAGGATGCGTGAGCGCTTCGGCGTTGACGTCCAAGCCATGCACGGTGACGACGGCATCGTCTTCCGTCTGCCGGACATCGAATTCGACGCAGACTCCGGTGACGACACGATGTCAGCCGCCGCGACATCAAGCAGATTTGGGTCGGCCGGGTTGGGCGATGAGCTGATGTCCCTGATCGCCCTCGACCCCGACGAGGTACACGACCTGGTCACCACCGAGATCGGCGGGTCTGCCTTGTTCGCAGCACGGTTCCGCGAGTGCGCAGCTCGAGCGCTGTTGTTGCCGCGCCGCCGCCCGGACCGCAGGCAGGCCTTGTGGCAGCAGCGTCAGAGATCCGCCCAGCTGCTCACGGTGGCGAGCCAGTACCCCTCCTTCCCGATCATCTTGGAGACCGTGCGCGAGTGTGTGCAGGACGTCTTCGACGTGCCAGGTCTGAGCTCTCTGATGCGCGAGATCGGGTCTCGCACGGTGCGTCTGGTAGCGGTGGAGACGCCGACGCCGTCACCGTTCGCCCGAAGCCTGATGTTCGGTTACGTCGCACAGTTCCTGTACGAGGGTGACTCGCCCCTTGCCGAGCGGCGCGCTGCTGCCCTGTCCCTCGACCCCACTTTGCTGGCTGAGCTTCTCGGCCGTGGCGAGGGTGTGGCGCTTCGCGACCTGCTCGACCCACAGGCCTTGGCCACCACGGAGTCCGAGCTGCAGCGACTGGCACAGGGCCGGCGTTGCCGAGGCATGGAAGATCTGGCAGATCTGCTGCGCGTGCTGGGGGCTCTTCCACACCAGGCCATTCTCGAGCGCTCTGTCCAAGGCTCAACGGCCAACGGCGTCTCTTCCTGGCTGGTCGACCTCGAGAGCGACCGGCGACTGATCCGGGTGCACATTGCCGGCCAGGAGCGATGGGCGGCCATCGAGGACTCGGGACGACTCAGAGACGCCTTGGGTGTTGCGCTGCCGGCTGGTATCCCCCAGGTCTTCCTCGAGTCGGTCCCCGACCCGCTGGGGGATCTCGTCGCCCGATACGCCCGGACACATGGCCCGTTCACCGCGCGAGATGTCGCCGAGTGGCTCGGCCTTGGCATGGCCGTGGTGGCCGACGTTCTGCGCCGGCTCGTGGCCAGCGGCCGGGTTGTCGAGGGTGAGCTGAGACCACTCGAGTCAGGCGGCGGAGTCCATGGCAACGACTTCTGCGACGCGCAGGTGCTGCGCACGCTGCGACGCCGCTCGGTGGCAGCACTACGTGCCGAGGTCGAGCCTGTTCCCGCCGTAGATCTGGCCCGATTCCTTCCCGCCTGGCAAGGCGTTGGTGCAGGGCTTCGGAACACCGCTGGCGTCCTGCGCGTCGTTGAGCAGCTGGCCGGAGCGGTGTTGCCTGCGAGCGCGCTCGAAACGCTGGTGCTGCCCGGCCGGGTGTCGGCATACGGCCCGGCCTTGCTGGACGAGCTGACAACCAGCGGCGAGGTGATCTGGGCCGGGCACGGCGCCTTACCCGGGGACGACGGATGGGTCTCACTGCACCTGGCCGAGACCGCGCACCTGACCCTGGTGGCGCCGTCGCCGGACTTTGACCTGTCCGAGCGACATCGCGCCGTCCTGGACGTCCTGGACGGCGGCGGTGCATTCTTCTTCCGCACCCTTTCGGACGCGCTCGCTCTTAATGACGACGAGGAGCTGACGCACCTCCTGTGGGACTTGACCTGGGCCGGACACATCAGCAACGACACTCTCGCCCCCCTGCGGGCCCTGCTGCTGGGCGGGCGCACAGCCCACAAGCCGCGGCGCACAGCCCTGCGATCGGCCCGGTACCCGGGCAGATCTGGCAGCCTTGGCGCGCTGTCCGCTCGTCAGCCCCCTGCCGGGAGGATCTCCACGTCGCAGCGCACGGGACCTTCAACGGCAGCCGGCCGATGGTCACTGCTGCCAGCCATCGACCCCGATGCCACTGTTCGCTCCTACGCCACGGCCGAGGTGCTGCTGGACCGCTACGGCATCGTGACCCGTGGTTCTGTTGTCGCCGAAGGGGTTTCGGGCGGTTTTGCGGGCATCTATCGGGTGCTGTCTGCTGCCGAGGAGTCCGGGCACGTCCGGCGTGGCTACTTTGTCGAAGGCCTGGGCGCGGCACAGTTCGCTACCAACGGCGCCATTGACCGACTCCGTGCTCGGAGCCGTCCGCTGCCCAACGAGTTCGAGTCCCCGGGTGCACAACGCCCGGACGGTGCACCCTCAGCTCTGGTCCTCGCCGCTTCGGATCCGGCCAATCCCTATGGCGCCGCTCTGGGATGGCCAGCCCGGGTTTCCGATCTGAGCGACCACCCACCAGACCCCAAACCCACGCCCAGACCGGCGCCCGACCACCGGCCGAGTGGATCGCCCAGCCAGGGCCACAGGCCCGGTCGCAAGGCCGGTGCGCTGGTGGTGCTGGTTGACGGCGCTCTCACCCTGTATGTCGAGCGCGGTGGAAAGACGCTGTTGTCCTGGACTGATGACCGCACGCTGCTGCAGTCCGCCGCCGACGCCCTGGCTCTGGCCGTGCGGGAAGGGGCGCTCGGCAAGTTGACCGTCGAGAAGGCAGATGGCACCTCGGTGTTGCTCCCCGACCATCCTTTGGCAGAGGCACTCGCCGGGGCGGGCTTCCACGCAACCCCGCGAGGGCTACGGCTGAGACGCTGACCTGCCTCAATGGTGCAGGTGCAGCTGCCAGTCACTGGGCACGCGACCTGCGGGACCCGGCGTCGGCTGCTCGAGCGGGTGATGCAGCGGCGGAGCAAGATCGGGCGCCTCGGAGAGCTGCTCGTCGGCGTTGTTGTAGAACCAGTCCTCGCCCGACTCGTATGAACGGATCCATGGATGGTCCTGCTCGCGAGCGTGCGCGCTCGCATGCTGGGAGGGAGACCAGTCACAGCAGCCGATGTGACCACACTGCGCGCACCTGCGCAGATGGAACCACCAGCCTGCGCTGGCCTCGCATTCTGCACAGCCGGACCCGCTGGGCGGAATGTCAGGGTCGATTCCCGGCACGGTGCTCACCGCATCACCTCCACGAGACGGACTCACCACACCCTTCACCACCTCGAACCCGGGCGTCAACAGGTCTGGATTCCGGCGGCCGGCGGTGAGCCTGCCAGCGCTGCCGCTGGAGTTTCTGCCCTGCAGAGGCAGAACTCTCCTCTGGCTGGATCGGACGGAAACCATCCCCACGTCACGCGCCGCAGCCTGACAGGCAGGTCGCGGCGCGTCAGAGGCGGGGACGCTCACACCTTGGCTGGGTCGACCTTGCCGTTGGTGGAGGAGAGGGGTACCGGGATGACCGCAACGGGCAGCCCGGAGGGCTTGCCGGCCGGCTTGTCGACCCGGATGCTGGTCATCAGTTTTTGCGCCAGACCCAGCCCGGCGCCACCCATGGTCATAGCCTTGGCGAGCATGTCCTCCATGCCCTCGGCGCCGTTGAGGACGACAAGGTTGTCAATGTTGCTCAGTGAGCTGGCAGCTGCGGCAACGATGGCGGGGTAGTTCTCCGCATACTGCTGTGCAATGACAGCGTCCTGGTTAGTGGACAGAGCCTTGGCGCGTGCCTCGATCCCGGCCGCCTCAGCCAGCCCTTTCTCCCGAATCGCGGACGCCTGAGCGGCACCGTTGAGCTGGGTGGCATTCGCCTGGGCCGCACCCGCAAGACGAACCTCCTCGGCCTGAGCCTGGGCCAGGGCAACAAGGGCTGCCCGGTTGGCTTCAGCCAGGGTGACCTGCTCGTAGGCTTTGGCGTCGGCCGGTTTCCGGACCGACGACTCGAGAAGCTTCTCTTGGCGTTGGGCGTCGAGCTCCGCTGCGGCAGTCTCGGCCCGGACCACTTCCTGGCGAGCCAGTGCCTGAGACAGCGGGCCCGCCTGTTGAGCCTTGGACTTCGCCTGGTCCATCTGTGCCTGGTATTCGGACTGTTTGATGCTCGCCTCGCGGACAGCGCCTGCCTTCTCGGCATTGGCGATCTGCTCAGCCTCGGTGGCTTCCTTGTCACGCTGGGCGGCCGCAATCCGGGCCTTCGACTCGATGGCCGCGGCCTGCGGCTTAGCAAGATTCTGGATGTACCCGGACTCGTCGTCGATCTCCTGTATCTGAAGGCTGTCGACCCGCAAACCCAGCTTCTGAAGGTCCTCCGCCAAGGATGCGCGGATGTTCGCGGTCAGCTCTTCCCGGTTGTGCAGCATGTCTTCGACAGACATGCCACCGACGATGGCGCGAAGGTGACCGGCGAAGAGCTCGTGAATGGTGGACTGCATCACGGTCGCATCCTGGTCCAGGAATCGGCGGGCGGCATTGGCGATACTGGCGAGGTCATCGCCGACCTTGTAGGCGACGACCCCTTTGACGGTCAGGGGGATGGACTGGTTGGACACGGCGTTGACGACCAGACCCGTGGCGCGCAGGTCCAGGCCGAGGCGACGCACAGTCTGGAAGCCGGGGATCACCGCAGTCCCCCGACCAACCACGATCTTAAACCCGAGACTGTCCAGCTGGGTCTCATTGTCGCCTCTGGCACCTAGGCCGGAGATGATCAGGGCTTCGTTCGGTTCAGCGACCCTCCAGACCAGGCGAAATGCTAGGGCCAGAAGGATGACAGCGACGACCGCGGTGCCTGCGACGTAGTACATGAAGTCTGTGCTTCCTCTCGTATCTCATGGGGTGGCCGCTGTGCGGCGACGGTGATGATGACGGTCTTCAGCGACGCCTCACCGTCTGGCGGCCATGCGGGGCTGACGCGAGTCAGGTGTAGCTGTGATGCGGAGATGGCGGCGGGAAGGTGTCCTGAATCAAGGACCGGGCCGGTCGGTCCTGCGGTGCGGGCGGGGGTCCGACTGGGCTGACGAACACGGTCAGCGGTGGTTGGTGATCGTCAACGATGACCTTGACGCCCTTTTCGATGACGGCTCGAGGATCACTGGCATAAGCGTAGAAGGCTTCCGACCCACCGCGAATCTGCAGGGTTACCTCCCCCAGCGTGCCGGGAGCGACGCGTCCGGTTACCCGCCCTGTCCTGCCGATCACGGGATGCTCCGATCCAGCCGGGACCCCCGGCTGGGAGGTTGCCGGAATGCTCTATTCACCTGGCGGTAGCCGCGCTCAAGATAAGACCAACAATCATGGGTGCAGTATGGGCCCAGAGCCACCGCGGCGATCCGCCGGGAGTACCCCAGGACGGCACGTGGTCAGCACGGGTCACCCATGCGTGGCCCGGGGCCGGCCCCGCATCCCCATCTGCGCGGCCTGGTGCAGACACCTTTCGCGTCGCCGCACCTGTCCGTCCGCAGGGCGCCGCCGGACATGTCAAAAACAACGAAGGGCCCAGGGCGGAGGTCGAGAGAAAGCGAGAGCTCGTGGGCCTGCGGTGGCTCAGGCGGCGGAGGCGCGGACCAAGGTGTCGGCGCGCCCAGACATCGGCAAGGTCGCCAGAGCGCTGATGGCCTCGGACTGGGCGGCCCGGTCCGAGACGTCACTGAGCATCTGGGACATCGGCAGATGCAGAGCCGCACAGATCGAGGCAAGCAGTTCTGAAGAGGCTTCCTTCTCACCGCGCTCGACCTCGCTCAGATAGCCCAGCGAAACTGCAGCGGACGCCGAGATCTCGCGCAACGTGCGACCCTGCGCCTGTCGGTGGCCCCGGAGAACGTCACCGACTTCACGACGAAGAACAATCATGACGCCTCCCCATAGCAGTGTGAGCAACAGTCTGTTGTCAACAACGGTACCCCCCATCCGATGCGGTGCGCCTGCCGGATTGGCTGTTGGACCCTCATGTCGGATCAACAGTGCGCAGCGGGAGGTTCTTCCCTGAGCCCGAACCGAGCTCCTCCGCGAGCAGCGCCAGGACGGCCAGCACGCTGCGCGCCCGAACTTCCGCGCGATTCCCAGCAAGGCTCAGCGCCTTGACCCGCGAGGTTCCTGGCCCGACAACGGCAACGAAGACCGTGCCCACAGGCCTGCCGTCAACCTGATCAGGCCCCGCCACGCCCGTGGTGGCCAGGCCATAGGTCGCCTTCATCAGCGACCGTACCCCGCTGGCCATCTGCTCGGCCACGTCAGCGTCCACTGCTCCTGTCTGAGTCAGCAACACCGCATCGACACCCAGCACCGAAGCCTTGAGGTCTGTCGCATAAGCGAGCACACCCCCACGAACGACCACCGACGCACCAGCAACATCGGTCAGCGCCGCGGTGACCAGCCCCCCGGTCAACGACTCCGCAACAGCCACGGTGTGCCCAGTAGCGCTCAGACGCGCTACGAGATCAGCGGCCACACTGGGTGACACGTCAGACCTCGGGTTCCGCGCTATGGCGTACTGCGCCCCCGCGCTCAGCCGCCTCACGCTCAACCGCCTCACGCTCAACCGCCTCAGGCTCAACCGCCTCAGGCTCAACCGCCTCACGCTCAACCGCCTCACGCTCAACCGCCTCACGCTCAACCGCCCCTCGCGCGCGCTTTGCCTGCGCACGGGGACTGGTGTTGCGCAGCGTCTGCGCCCGCAGAACGTAGTCGGCTCCGGTTGCTACGGTCACGATGACCGCCAATGTCATCACCACGACGGCAATGCCGTGCCAGGGACTGCTCAGGGGCAGGACGAAAAGCAGGATCGCGACCGCTTGCAGTGCGGTCTTGAGCTTGCCACCACGGCTGGCCGGCATCACGCCGTGCCGGATGACCATGAACCGCAGTGCGGTGATGCCGATCTCGCGGACGAGGACGACCACGGTGACCCACCACGGCAGCAGATCGATGATCGAGAGCCCGACAAGTGCCATGCCCATCAGGGCCTTGTCGGCGATCGGATCGCTCACCTTGCCGAAGTCGGTGACCAGACCCCGAGACCGGGCGATGTCACCATCCATGCGGTCGGTCGCGGTTGCGACAACGAACACGCCAGCGGCAAGCAGGCGGTAGCTCGTCTGCTGACCGTCGTCGTGCAGCAGAAACCACCCAAACACGGGCACAAGAGCGATACGCAAGATAGTCAGGGCGTTGGCGATGTTCCAGACGCTTGGCGTAAGAGGCCCAACGTGTGTGTCATCACGGGTGGGGGTCATTGGATTTCCGCGATGAGGTCGATGCCCTCGGTGTCCAGAACCACCGCAGTAATGATCTCGCCGGCAGCAGGGGCCTGAGCGCCCGGGCGCAACCGAAGAATCGTGGCACCGTCGACGTCGGGTCCCTGATGGGCAGCCCGCCCGGTCAACTCGTCGGTGTCCTCGTCGATCCCGTCGACCAGAACCTCGACGCGTTCGCCGATACGCTCCTCGGCGCGCTGGATGTTGAGCTCCTCCACCAAGGTTGTGAAGTGAGCAACCCGCTCAGAGATGGCATGCGCGTCGAGCTTGTCCTGCAGGGTCTCGGCCTCGGTACCGTCCTCGTCGGAGTAGCCGAACACGCCGACCACATCCAGTCGGGCGGCGGTCAGAAAGGCCTCGAGCTCGTCAAGATCCCGCTGTGTCTCGCCAGGGAACCCGACGATGATGTTAGAGCGGATGCCGGCAAGGGGCGCACGAGCCCGGACCTCGTCGATCAGGTCGAGGAATGCCTGGGGCGAACCGAAACGGCGCATGGCGCGCAGCAGCCTCTCGGAGGCGTGCTGGAAGGAGATGTCGAAGTAGGGGACCACACCCGGCGTCGAGGTCATCACGTCGAGCAGGTCCATCCGGATCTCGGCGGGCTGGAGGTAGGACACCCGGACACGCTCGATCCCGTCAACCTTGGCGACCTCGGGCAACATCGTCTCCAGCAGGCTCAGGTCCCCTAGGTCCTTGCCATAGGACGTGGAGTTCTCGCTGACCAGGAAGATCTCCTTGACGTCGTGCTCGCCGAGCCAGCGAGCTTCGGCCAGCACATCGGAGGGTCGCCTCGACACGAACGACCCTCGAAACATCGGGATGGCGCAGAAGGAACAGCGTCGGTCACAGCCGCTGGCGATCTTCAAGGGGGCCCATGGCCGACCATCCAGCCGGGCGCGGATAACGCGCGGTCCACTGGCCGGCGACGGTCCCTCAAGCGTCTCGCTGGAAGGGGCCGTGCTGACAAGCAAAGGGCGCGACATCGGGGCTGACCCACCGTGACCGGGCAGGGCCACCGACGCAGCCGAGCCCTGGCGCGAGGTGGGTGACAGCGGCAGCAGGCGCCGCCGGTCAGACGGCACGTGCGAGACGGGCTTCTTGCCACTCAGGATCGAGGTGAGATGACTGGACATGTCGGCGTAGGAGTCGAAACCCAGCACGGCGTCAGCTTCGGGCAGCTCGGCAGCGAGCTGCTCGCCATATCGCTCGGCCAGGCAACCCACTGCCACCACCTTCTGCGTGCGCCCCGAACCTTTGAGCTCGGAGGCCTCCAGGAGCGCGTCGATGGAGTCCTTCTTAGCCTGCTGAACGAAGCCACAGGTGTTGATCACAGCCACATCGGCCTGCGCGGCATCATCGACCAGCAGCCAGCCCTCAGCGGCCAGACGGCCTGCGAGTTCTTCGGAGTCGACCTCGTTACGAGCACACCCCAATGTGACCAACGCCACGCGCCGAGCACTGCCGGTAGCGCTCGAGGTCGGGGATCTCATGTCTCTATCGTAGGTGGACTGCGGTTGAATGACCGCATGCCCGACCTCGCGCCAGACACCATTGCACCAGACACTCTCGCCCGCGTGACCGAACTGCTGCGCCGGCACCCGCTGATCGACGGACACAATGACCTCCCCTGGGAGGCACGCCAACAGTCGGGCTACGACTTCGACAAGCTTGACCTCTCGCACCGGCTGGGGAGCACGCACACCGACCTGCCAAGGCTGCGTGAGGGCGGCGTCGGCGCGCAGTTCTGGTCGGTCTGGGTGCCATCCACGGTGCCCGCAGGCGACGCGATCATCCAGACCCTGGAACAGATCGACGCGGTCCACCAGATGGTTGCCCGCTATGGGGACCAACTTGGTTTCGCCCGCACCGCCGATGAGCTCGAGACTGTCTTCGCATCCGGGCGGATTGCCTCACTTATGGGCGCCGAGGGCGGACACTCGATCGGCTGTTCACTGGCGGCGCTGCGGATGCTGCACGTGCTTGGCGTCCGCTACCTGACCCTGACGCACAATGACAACGTGCCCTGGGCCGATTCGGCCACCGACAAGCCAGTGATGGGTGGCCTGTCCGCCTTTGGCGCCGAGGTAGTGCGCGAGATGAACCGCATCGGCATGCTCGTCGACCTCTCGCACGTCTCCGCGGACACCATGCGCGACGCCTTACGGGTCAGTGAGGTGCCGGTGATGTTCTCTCATTCCTCCGCGCGGGTCGTCTGCGACATGACCCGCAACGTTCCCGACGATGTCCTGCAGACCCTCGGGCAGAAGGGCGGAGTCTGCATGGTGACGTTCGTCCCCGACTTCGTCTCCCCCGCGGCCGGCCAGTGGCGCAAGGAGGCCTCATTGGCGGCGGTGAAGGAGGGCGTCAACCCCGTCGACCACGTGGCTTTCGACCGTTTCGCTGCCACGTACCGCAAGAAGCATGCCAAGCCCACCGCAACGATCGACCAGGTAGTCACTCACATCGAGCACGTGCGTGAGGTCGCCGGCGTCAACCATGTGGGTATCGGCGGCGACTACGACGGCACGCAGGACCTGCCGATAGGCCTGGAGGACGTCAGCGGCTATCCGCGCCTGTTCGTCGCGCTGGCCGACCGCGGCTGGTCCTATCAGGACCTGACCAAGCTGGCCGGTGGCAACATCCTGCGCGTCATGCGCGCTGCCGAAGCAGGGGCGCGCGACCTCCAGACAACCCGCGGACCCAGCCTGGCTACTTACCAGGCCCTGGACCATCCCGACCCAAAGTAGGAGCGAAGTCTGTTCGCCTCGGCCCCGTATGGGGGTTGCGGGCGCAGGTGTTTGACGGCCCGGGGCCGCGTCCCTTCCCCGGGCGGCGCGGATCGCCTGCGCCAGCGTGCGCACGACCGGACGGCGACGGGGTTGGAGTCCCACGCCACTATCCTGCGTTCCCGGACGCACCCTGGGTTTCCTCGGCGAGCCACAGGTCAACGTCCCGAACCTCAACCTGGCCCTGGGCGCACTCAAGCGCTGACAGCGGTTCACCCAGTCTGGCGGCCCGCCAGCGGACACGCCAGAATCGGACCATGGCACGCGGACTACTGCGGATCTACCTCGGCGCCGCACCGGGAGTCGGCAAGACCGTTGCCATGCTCGGCGAGGCCCACCGCCGGTTCGGACGTGGGACCGATGTGGTCATCGGACTCTGCGAGCCCCACGGGCGCCCCTACACTGCGGCGCAGATGGAAAACCTGGAGATGGTTCCACTGCAAGAGATCGAGTATCGCGGGACGTCCTTCCGCGAGCTTGACCTGGACGCGGTGCTGGCCCGGGCACCCCAGGTGGCGCTGGTCGACGAGCTGGCCCACACCAACGTGCCGGGCTCGCGCAACACCAAGCGGTGGGAGGACATCAACGAGCTGCTCGACGCCGGAATCGACGTCATCTCCACGGTCAACATCCAGCACCTGGAGTCACTGAACGACGTGGTGGAGTCCATCACTGGTGTCAAACAACGCGAAACCGTGCCAGATGAGGTTGTACGGGCGGCCGACCAGATCGAGCTCGTCGACATGACCCCTGAAGCGCTGCGGCGACGGATGGCGCACGGCAACATCTACACCGCCGACAAAGTGGACGCCGCACTGTCCAACTACTTCCGTCCGGGCAACCTGTCCGCGCTGCGGGAGATCGCACTGCTGTGGCTGGCAGACCGGGTGGACGAGGCACTGGAGCGCTACCGCCACGACCAAGGGATCTCTGAGCCGTGGCCTACTCGTGAGCGAGTCGTGGTGGCGCTGAATGGTCAACCCGAGGGAGAGACCTTGCTGCGCCGCGGCGCCCAGATCGCCTCACGGGGGGCAGGGGGTGAACTGATGGCAACCTATGTCACCCTGTCCGACGGGCTCGTCGGCGCCGATCCCTCAACGATTGACGCACAACGCAAGCTCACCACAGAACTCGGCGGGACGTTCCACTCCGTGACCGGCGACGACGTAGCTCACGCGATCCTTGACTTCGCTCAAGGAGTCAATGCGACCCAGATCGTGTTAGGGGTCAGCCGCCGGGGGCGCCTCCAGTCCGTGCTTTCCCCCGGAGTGGGTGAGACTGTGGTCGCGGGCTCCGGTGACATCGACGTGCACCTGGTTTCGCATGCCTACGCCGGCAAGGGCCTGGCCAAGTCACCACGCGTCGGATATGGCAGCGGGAGAGGCTTTGACACCGGCCTGGGGATCAGTATTCAGAGGTTGGCCGCCGCCTGGCTGATGGCTACGGCAGGCCTGGGCCTGTTGACGTGGCTGCTGGCAACCCGCCAAAGCACCGCCCTGGCCCTAGACATGCTGGCGTTGCAGGCTCTGACCGTGGCCTGCGCCCTGGTCGGCGGGCTGTGGCCGGCGCTTTTCTGTGCCGTGGCGAGCAGCCTGGTGCTCAACTTCTTCTTCACCCCGCCAATTCACACCTTCACCATCTCGGACCCGCAGAACGCCGCAGTCCTGGCCGTGTTCGTCCTGGTGGCGGCGGCGGTGGCCTCCGTGGTCCATCTCAGTGCCCTGCATACGGCTCGGGCCGTCGCAGCCGAACGGGAGGCGCGCGTCCTGGCCGAGCTTTCACACTCCCTGTTGGGCGCCGCCGACCAGCTGCCCGCTCTGCTGAACCAAGCATGCGACACCTTCGGGATGCAGAGCGCCGCCATCGTCCGACGTGACTCGGTTCGCGAACCGTGGAAGGTTCTAGCCAGCACCGACACCTTCACTGTTGACCAGGTACGCGACGCCCCGGTTCGTGCGCCCGTGGACGACAGGACTGAGCTTGTTCTGTGTGGGTCGGTCATGGAGGCCGACGAGGAGCGCCTCGTTTCCGCCTTCGCGTCGCACGCGTCGGCGATTCTGACCCGTGACGAACTGCTCGCTCAGGCCCGAGCCGCGACCAGTCTGGCCAAAGACAGCCGGACCCGCACTGCACTGCTCGCCGGCGTCTCCCACGACCTTCGAACACCCTTAGCAAGCATCAAAGCGGCCGTCTCCAGCCTGCGGCAGGACGACATTACCTGGTCGGCTGCCGACGAGGCCGAGCTACTGGAGTCCATCGAGGAGTCGGCCGACCGACTCAACGCAATGGTGGGCAACCTGCTGGACATGTCGCGGCTGCAAACTGGGTCGGTCACCGCCCATATTCAGGACCTGCACCTTCTGGACGTGCTCAAGCCCGCCATCTCGGCTCTTGGCGATCAAGGCCGACGGGTTCGCACGTGGATCCCCCAGGATCTCCCGCTGTTCCTTGCGGACGCAGGCTTGCTCGACCGGGTGCTAGTCAATGTTCTGGAAAACGCACTGAGACACTCTCCCGGACGCCAGGAGGTCGTGGTCAGCGGCAGCGTCATCGGCAGCCGGATCCAGATCCGGGTGGTCGACCGTGGCATCGGCGTCCCGGACCGTTCGAAGGAAGAGATCTTCGCCCCGTTCCGACGCCTGGAGGACAGCGGACGAGGTGACGGCGTCGGCCTGGGACTTGCCGTGGCTCGCGGGCTCACGGAGGCGATGGACGGCACGCTGAGCGCCGAGGACACGCCGGGCGGCGGCCTGACCATCGTCATTGACCTACCGTTACAGCGACGGGGAAATGACCCAGAGATGACCCGGACCATGAGGGGAGGCAGCAGTTCGTGACATTCATCCTGGTGGTCGACGATGAGCCACGAATGGTGCGCACCCTGACGATCAACCTGCGGGCTCGCGACTACGACGTCGAGTCGGCCGCTGACGGGCGCTCGGCCCTGCAGATCTTGGCGGAACGCTCACCGGACGTCATCGTGCTTGACCTCGGCCTGCCCGACATGCAAGGCGTGGAAGTCCTTCGTCGTGTTCGCCAGACGTCCACGGTTCCGGTGATCGTCCTGTCGGCACGGCAGGAATCCGACGACAAGGTCGAGGCTCTGGACGCCGGAGCCGATGACTACGTTACCAAGCCCTTCGGCATGGACGAGTTCCTGGCGCGCGTGCGAGCCGCGGCGCGCCGCGCAGGCGCCGATGCCGATGCCCTGTCCACCGTGCAAACCACCGACTTCGTGCTGGACTTCGCGAACTATCGAGCCATACGTGGGGATCAGGAAGTTCATCTGACCCCCACCGAGTGGCGGCTGCTGGCCGCCCTTGCTGCAACCCCGGGCCATATCGTCACTCACGCGGCGTTACTTCAGGCCGCCTGGGGACCGTCATACGGACGCGAGTCCAACTACCTGCGCGTCTACGCCAACCAGCTGCGCCGCAAGCTCGAGCCCGATGTCGGCCGGCCGCGATACCTCATCACCGAGCCGGGCATCGGCTACCGCTTGATGGTCTGAGACCGCTCACCAACAGCCACGTCGTGTGACATGAACCTGCCGCTGACTGATCGCCGAACTAACTCTTGGGCAGGCTCGAAGGCAACGGCCAACGGGATCTGGGACCGTTCGCCAGAGTGAACGATGCAGATCTCGTGAAAGATAACCCATGACGACCGAGGCCCCAACGGCTGCAAACGGCGCTGACGGCTCGGTCCCCCGACGCTGGTCTGGTCCACCGCCTCCCCTCAGGCACCTCCTGGTCGGACCGGATGGGAGGGATGGTCACCAGGGGCGCCGCAGAAAGCTCTGGCCTGACCCCTGGCTGTGAAGCCGATGCCGCGTCAGTGGCAAGCTCCAGGCGGCTATCTGGGCGCTCTAGGCGGTGCGTGGGCAACCAGGAAGGGTCAGAAATCGTCGTGGCGACCATTGCGAGTGAGCGACCAGGCGTCCTCGTCACCTTCGTCCTCAACCTCTTCGTAGCTCTCGGGGGTGAGCGAGTCCCGGTTCGGAACACCTCGTGGCGTCCCGACGGCCGACGCTGCACCGGTGGCGATCAGGTCAACATGATCCGCTGGCGGCGGAGCCGTCCGGTCAAAAATCGGTTCGGAGTCCGGCACCTCGTCACCGCGCATGAGGGCCAGCGTGGTCGGCAGGTCATCGAACCTGACCAACACGTCACGGGCCTTAGAGCCCTCTGATGGACCGACGACACCGCGGGACTCCAGCAGATCCATGAGCCGACCTGCCTTGGCGAAGCCAACCCGCAGCTTGCGCTGCAGCATCGACGTCGAGCCAAACTGCGTGGTGATGACGAGCTCTGTTGCCTGCAGCAGCAGCTGCAGGTCATCACCTATGTCGTCCTCAATCACCTTTTTGGCCGCAGCAACGATGACGTCTTCGCGATAATGCGGCGTGAGCTGACCCTTGACGTGCTTGACGACCGCCTGGATCTCCGACTCGGTCACCCAAGCGCCCTGCACCCGCATCGGCTTGGAGGATCCCATCGGTAGGAACAACGCGTCACCTTGCCCGATCAGCTTCTCGGCGCCTGGCTGATCCAGCACGACCCTGGAGTCGGTGACCGAGGAGGTCGCGAACGCCATCCGGGACGGGATATTCGCCTTGATCAGGCCGGTAACAACATCGACCGAAGGGCGCTGCGTGGCCAGCACGAGGTGGATGCCGGCAGCCCGCGCGAGCTGGGTGATGCGCACGATCGACTCCTCGACGTCACGCGGGGCAACGATCATCAGGTCTGCGAGCTCATCGACGATAATCAACAGGTATGGGTAGGGGTGGATGACCCGCTGGGAGCCAGGCAAAGGCTTAAGTGTTCCAGCCTTGACCGCCTTGTTGAAGTCGTCAACGTGCTTGAACCCATAGGTCGCGAGATCGTCGTAACGGGCATCCATCTCGCGAACCACCCACTGCAGCGCCTCTGCGGCCTTCTTCGGACTGGTGATGATCGGCGTGATGAGGTGCGGAATCCCCTCATAGCCTGTCAGCTCCACCCGCTTGGGGTCCACCAGGACCATGCGCACCTCGTCTGGCGTTGAGCGCATCAGGATCGAGGTGATCATCGAGTTGACGAAGCTGGACTTGCCGGAGCCGGTGGCACCAGCTACAAGCAGGTGCGGCATCTTGGCCAGGTTGGCGATGACGTAGCCGCCCTCAACGTCCTTGCCGACGCCCACGACCATCGGGTGCTCGTTGTTGCGCGCAGTCTGGCTGCGCAGCACGTCGCCGAGGCTGACCTTTTCACGGTCGGCGTTGGGGATCTCGATGCCGATCGCGTGCTTGCCGGGGATCGGACTCAGGATTCGCACGTCAGCGGACGCAACGGCGT
>Ga0182021_10005024_pt1 | contig 15601 bp, 9 predicted proteins | sample 612E3MmetaG_FD_120493 | JGI IMG/M metagenome (GOLD analysis project Ga0182021, IMG submission 120493) | Permafrost microbial communities from Stordalen Mire, Sweden - 612E3M metaG (Illumina Assembly) | ecosystem: Environmental > Terrestrial > Soil > Wetlands > Permafrost | place: Sweden... | reverse complement strand
CCAGGCAGAGCATCGTAACCTCGTTGCAGGCATCTTTACCGTCACGGGTTTGCCCGCCGACGTTCAATGATACGCTTGCTCCCCGAGAGCAGGCAATCTTTATCTGGAACAGTTCCAGAAGTTCCAGCGCTTCATCGTGGGTCATTGTCTTCTCATCGATTACCGCTTTTTTGTAATAAGGATACATGTACTGGTCGAAGCGGCCGAGATTGTTCGTCCCGCCTGGCAGTTCACAATCGCCAATGGCATGTATCATCCAGACGGACTGCACGGCTTCCCACCAGTCTCTGGCTGGATTTGCCGGCACCTGCGTGCATACCGCAGCGATGCGTTGTAATTCCTTCTTGCGTTTAGGGTTCTCTTCTTTATCCGCCATTTCCCGGGCCAGGTCGGCATAGCGTTTGGCATATGCCATTGCGGCATCAAGTGTAATCAGGACAGCCTGGTAAAAGTCGCGCTTCTCCTTAATCTCGTAGTGAGAATACGGCTGGTCGAGTTGAGCCATATACCAGACTACTTCTTCTCTGATGCCTTTCAGCCCTTTCACCAATACCTTCTCAAAGTTAGGCATCTGATGGCCGGAATCTCTTAACATTGACATGCGGTTCACGTTAGGAATATGTTGGCAAGTAGAAGTCACCTGGCAAGTTTTTGCCTTGAGTTCGTCATCAAGTCTGGCATAATTGTATTCGAGGAGAGTCTTCCCCTTAAAGTACGGTAAAATTACTTCCTCAAGCTCTTTCTTTTCTGCAGGTGTAACTACACCATCCATGCTGATGGCCTGGTAGCAAATCTTAGAAGCATTTACCGGGTCGTCATATGCTTCTTTGAGTTTAAAGGCGAAGTAACGGCCGGACGTGCCGGAAATGGTTTGACCGCGTACCTTACTATTGACATTGCCGACAATGAGTTCATCTTCCAGAATATGGATTGTCTTGTCCCGGAGGTAGGTCTCCAGGAAGCGTGCCCGTTGCATTATTCTGGTTTCATTTTTATATTGCTCATAAGCCTTCATTTCAGCATGCGCATGCTCTATACAAATTTCCGGCGTTTGGGTGGCACGTGCTCTGGCTTTCTTAACGCGCTCGGAAAAAGTCGGTACGAATGACACTTGCCAGCTGCCGACATCCTTGGCCTTTTTGTTGCCGAGTATAGTTGTCATTTCCCGCCTCCTCATGTCTCCCTATGCTAAACCTAAGAAGATACTATTAAACCCATATTCCAACCCACCAGCAAAGGCAACCGGAATAGAAGACATCGTACAACTAATATATTAGCATTCCAAGCATTGATTTTCTATTTTATTCGCATATAACAGGGCGAGTAAGAAATACCTTATCTGGAATTCTCTTTCCTTTTAATAGTTAGCAAGATATTTCCTACTCGTTTTATTTTCCCTATTCAAATTGACCCACCATTGAATGCTAAAGAAGTCATGATTTATACTTGGGCTACGTTTAAAGGACTGACACGACAAGTTCTTGACCGACTTCTTTGTCATCCTCCCGTTAGTATCCCATACTCTCCTTAAGGTTCTGATCTATCCAGAACCGCGAAGCATAGAAACCCATGAGGAAAGCACCAGATGGTCCCCAGATCGAACGCGTTTGACCGGTGTAACCCTTAAGCCAAGGCTGATAGAGGGTGAAGATGTTTGATTGAAGCAAGGATATTGTATAGTGCTGTTTAGCGACATATTGATTTGCATTTTCCAATATTGTCTTCATAGCATCGCTGCTTGTGACTGCCATGGCTTGGTTATAGAAGGCGCTAAAAGTAGGGTCGTTAACCATACACCAGTTGGCCATGTAGCCAGCATTAAACGAGCTAAGTTGACGGATTGGAACAATAGTTGCACCAAGTTGTCCCCGCCCTGACAATGCAGCCATTTGATCTTGCTTGTGTCCGCTCTTAACATAAGCAGTCCAGGAGACGGGGTCCATCGGCCGTATTGTCATGTTTATACCAATCGCATTAAAGTAGGACTTGACTATCTGCAATAAATCCATATCAAAGGCAGTATCAACTACTATGTCTGTATTAAATCCATTAGGATAGCCGGCAGAAGCTAGAAGCTGCTTGGCTGCCGTCGGGTTGTAGGCATACTCGTCTTTCAGGTCTTGTGGCCACTGACTGTATGGGAACCCCCACCCTATCATGTAGTCCGAGGTTAATGATAGAGGGTTCGGAGAACAAGTGCCACCGAAGTAAGTTGCGGTAATGGTAGGCAGGTCTAGCGCCATCTGCATTGCCTTTCGGACCCTGATATCATTAAAAGGTGTCACGTCATTTCTTGGGTCTATGGTTGTACCATATGCGTTCGGAACGGCTATCTGCAATATTTTAGGGTTCGATTTCTGCATTGATTGGGCTTGAGAAAATGGAACTGAGTCAAGAAAATCAATCTTGCCAGTGCGTAATGCCGACAGGGCTGTAGCATCATCAGGTATGATGAGAATCTTGAGTGAATCTACATAGGGAAGCTGGTTCTTTGGGTAGCGCTCGTCATATCCCCAGTAATTGGGATTCCTGACCATAGTTGCCGAACTGCTATCAACAAAATCTGTCAAAATAAACGGTCCGGTGCCCATGGCATGATGCCAATCATTGAGGTTTCCCCATGCATTAACTGCTTCAGGTGCCTCAAAAACATTCTGTGCGCCCATATCTTGTACCGTTTCTCTTATGACCTCCGGATTGGTCATTTTCCACTTAAAGGTAACGGTGTATTTATCATTGGCAGTTATCGATTGTAATTGTGACCAGAAAGCATCTGGACCCCAATAGGGGGAAGGGGTGGTGAAACCACCGCCAAGGCCCATCATCCGGTCATAGTGAAACACTACATCAGATGCGACAAACTCACGGCCATTCACCGGCGATATGTTCTGCCAATGGATTCCATTGCGTAGATGGATAACATAAGTGCTTGGGTCCGTAAACTCCCAGCTTGAGGCCAAGCTACCTACCTCATACTCGGCAGGACGGAAGTCTATATTGTAGGAGAAGACTGCCGGGTCCAATGTCCAGTCATCCGTGGTCAGTCTATCCATCCAATTTTGTTGTAATCCAATAAGACCTGGTGCACCCATAGGGTCCCATTGTGTAACGTTTTGGTTCAATCTGACGGTCATTGTACCGCCGTACTGCGGCGTACCAAGACTATCCCACCAATGTCCCGTCACGGCGGTAGTTGTGGCAGTTGTTGTCGTTGGTGTAGTAGAGTTGGTAGTATTGGTAGTGGTAGTGGTTTTGGTGGTAGTGGTAGTTGTTTGTGTCGGTGTAGAAGTTGACGAAGTTGTTTTGTTACATGATGCTAAAACCAGCGATGCAACCACTAGACAAGTTAGCAGTATCCAGGTAATCCCTTTTTTCATTCAAGCCTCCATTTATTTTAGAATTCCCACGGAAAACTTCCCATGGCCATATTCCGAGGTATTTTTAGAATATGTAAATCATTGTGCGCAAAGTCGGCAACCTCACTGACACCGATTACTCTTAAAACTTCATGCCGGGATGGATCTACACCTGCACTAAGTTGAGAGTTATATCACAGACCTTCCGGTACTATGAACTCCCCTCACAATGCCAGTCTTACTACATGTAATAATCTAAATCGGACCTGCCTTTTCCCAAACATTCATACACTTAATCGTCTTAATTTACTATTTGTGCGCAATAAACCGTTTCGATATTGCTTTCATGAGGGATTCATTGATTTTTACATCAAATTTTATAGCGAATACCAAAACTTGTATCTAAAAGTACCATACTATTGAAGCTTTGTCAAGTAGCTTAAAACAGTGGTTCCATCTCACTTAAGCCGCCATTTCGTGCTCACTACGGTTGATGATCTCATCTTGAATTGGTTTGTTCAGTTGCACAAAGTAGGCGCTATAACCGGCTACCCTTACAATCAGGTCACGATTATTCTCCGGGTGTTTTTGAGCATCCAGTAACGTCTTTCTGTCAACAACATTAAATTGAATGTGCTTTCCACCCATAGCAAAGTAGGTCCGGATCAGGTCGGATAGCTTCCTCAGGTCCTCTGTGGTCTTTAGGGCCGAGGGATGGAACTTCATGTTCAGCAATGTGGACTGGAAGGGCGCCTGGTCTATCTTCGCCGCACTTTTAATTACGGCGGTAGGGCCATGAGTGTCCTGGCCTTGCACAGGCGACGTTGATCCATCAGCCAGAGCCTCACCGGCATATCTACCATCAGGTGTGGCGCCAACTAACTCTCCCCCCGGCCAATGGGCGGTAACTGAGACGCCTGACGGTCGGCCTCTTCCCCCCTGAACACTAACATGTGTGGCTACCTCATCAGCAAAGAACTGGTAGAGGTCTTTGGCTATCAAGTCCACATAGTCGTCATCATTCCCATATTTAGGTGCCGCCAAGAACATCTTTCGCATTTCGGCGTATCCATCTCCCTGCCAGTTTGCCGTTAGAGCTGCCTTCAATTCCTTCATAGTGACCTTCTTTTCGTCAAAGACAAGCTTCTTCACTGCCGCCATTGAGTCAGCTACATTGATCATTGTACCGGCGATTGTGACAAGTGCAGTCTCAATAGGAAACGTGCGTTCATAAATGGTCTTGCCCACCTTAATCCCGTCAACCATCAGCGAGGAAATAAGTGGGTTTGCAATAACACCATATTCATTCCTCATTATAATCTCAAGGTTCCTACTCTCTGCGTGCAGATCGAGCCAATAGGCGAGCTGTTTCTTAAACCCCTTCATGAAATCATCAAAGGTCTCTAAGCTTTCTATGTCTCCGGTCTTGGGACCCCATTGATTGCCAGTCTTTGGATCTACACCATTGTGCAGGAAGAAGTCATAAACTCGAGCTACAACGAATATCGTCATCCCGCAAATACGTGATTTCCCAGGTACGCCGGCATCAAGACACCCGAGTAGTACGTAATCTCGCGCCTCTTTAAGGGACGCACCCACGCTAAGCAGATACTCAATGTAAGACTTATCTCCAACGAAGGCAGGCATGCCAATCCCGGTTTTCACCAGTTCCAGGGCTTTCAGCATCAGAGCTTCCGGTGTTCCCTCATGAACCCTTAGTGTTATGGTGTGATGTGGCGTCTGGCATCTCATCGCCGCCTCCAGAATAAGGTAGGTCAGCTCGTTGGTGGCGTCCTTACCATCAGGCGTTACACCGCCAATACACATATTGTCCCACTTGCCTGCCCCTGCATGCTTTTTTCGCTGTTCTAGAGTAAAATCGACGATAAATTGCATATCCTTAATCCGGAGACACTGTAGCAATTCCAGCACTTCATCGTCGGTAATTCTTCCCTCTGCAATGTCTTTCTGATAAAACGGGTACATGAATTGGTCAAACCTGCCCATTGAAAAGATCCCACATGCCAACATCATATAGATAAACCAGTAGGACTGCATCGCTTCATAGAAGCTTCTGGCGGGATTAGCCGGTACCCATTGGCATGTTACCGCTATCCTCTCCAGCTCTTTCTTTCGTGTTGGGTCGGCTTCCTTTGCCGCCATATCTGTTGCCAGGACGGCAAATCTGTTGGCAAAGCGAATAATAGCTTTATCGCAGATGATTACTGAGTTCAGAAAGTCTTTCTTTTTAACCGAATCAAAGCTTGCGATTCTGGTATTTCTTAACTCTTCCTCGGCCTCTTCTATTATGCTGTTAAGACCACCAGTGAGCACCTTCTTGAAGTCCGCGGCAGTAAAACCCCCGGGGAAACCAAAACTTCCGCCAGCCGATCCTCCTCTTGGCCCCTCTACCTTGTCTATCCACTGGGGAAGATTCACCCCGGCTTGTTTCCATGGCCACAGCCTTTCATCATCAATTAGTTGTCCTGTTCTCTTTGTCGGACTCCTAAGTTTCCAATACTCATACAATTCTGCTAACTCCTCCACATCCTCCTCGGTAAAGGTGCATCCAACTTCTTCTGCAAAGCCTTCTAGTTCTCCTCGAGTCCACCGTCCACTGAATTCAAGTCCTCCCGGTTTGCTTTGAAAATTGCCAACAATAAGCTCACCATCTTGAATAAATATGGTGAGCTTATCTAAGAGGTAGGCGAAGCTCTTGGAAACTTGTAAGATTTTTGGATTATTAGTCTCCTCACCACTCGCCTCCGCCTCTTTCCGTTCTTCTGTGCGAAGCCGGTTTTGTTCAAGACAGAGTATATATTTTTTGGGACGAAGCGCTTCTTTTAGCTTCTCTATTCTATTTCTTTCTGTTTGACTTCTTTCATTCGTTAGTACCGCAGCCATGATTACCTCCCTATATTCCTCATCTATTTTTCAAACGTTTCTAAAATATACAAATCATCATCAATAAGGCTGGCCATGCCACTAACCCCGATTACTCCCAGGGCTCCATCACGGGAGGGACCAACAACTACACTTAGCCAAGAGTCCAACCACAAACTCTCAGTACCCTGGAACTTCCCTGGCAAAGCCAGCCTTACTTCAGATAATCAATTAAACCACACCACCTTTTTACAACAAACAACCATTTATCATATCTTAGTATTAACTGTTGTAGACAATAAATTATTCGGAAAATTATTCAAATATATATTTAATATAATATACGTTATAATAATTTGATGTCAAATATGGTTTAGTGTCCCGTATTATAAATTCGTTACATAAGTCTTACACTCGGAAAAGATGTTCATTGAACGTGACTTATGACGCGGTCTAGTAACTCAGAACACTAGTATAAGTTGTTGTTATTGGGTCCACATCTTGAATAAGCTTCGGGAAGCTGAAGTGCTACTGAGTCAGGGAGATACTATTGGGATAGTCTGTAAAAAGATAGGCGTCAGTGATTTCACTTATTACCGCTGACGCAAAAGACACGGCGGTATGCGAGTTGACCAAGCCCGCTGGCTCAAAGAATTGGAGTAGGAAAACACCCGGTTAAAGAAAGTCGTCGCTGATTTTGCTCTGGACAATGCCATTCTCAAAGAAGTGGCACGGGAAAACTTCTAAGCCCGTCGGAAAGGAGAAAAATAGTTCATCATGTCTGCCGGAAAATGGCAAGGTTTTCAAGATACTGAATATTATAGACGAATATACCCGGGAATGTCTGGCGGCACTAGTAAATCGTAAGATTAAAACGGATGAGGGCATCGACCAATAATTCATCTATTTGTTTTTCGAAGTATTCCGGAGTATATCCGTTCTGACAACGGACCTGAATTCGCATCCAGGACTGTCAGAAAATGTCTGAACCGCTTGGGAGTCAAGACATTATTTATTGAGACTGGGAGTCCCTGGGAAAATGGGTATATCGAATCATTTGATAGGAAGATGAGAAATGAACTGCTAGCTAGGGAATTATTTAATACATTCGAGGAGGCGAAGGTCTTGATAAACCATGGACAGAAAGAATATAATCAAATCCGACCACACAGTACAAGCAATTACCAACCTTCGGCCCCAGAGGTTGTTTTAACTGGCACTACGAGGGAAGAAGAGGTAGTGTTACTTGGGGCGGGTCAGTTTTATAAGTTTCTTAGTGTTCTAGGATATTATCAGTAGCTAACTATTCAGGGAAAATGTCAGTATGAAGGAAGAAGTGACATTGAACCAGAGAGAACAGAATAAAGTGATTATAAAATATCGTAGGTCAATGGTGAGAATTCTCACCATTTCCTATGTTCTAATAACATTAACTATTGCTATTAAATTAATAGTGCGAAGTTATTGGGGATGAAGAAAGAAAATATGGGTTCAAAAGATCTAATCAGAGGTCAATAAAATGCCTTGTGAAAAATAAAAGCTTTAAAAAAGGACGGTGGGCGTTATGGAAAGGAAAAAGGCATGGTGGGATAAGCTTGGGAAGCCGCAGTACGGCGGTGAATTGGTAATTCGTGCCAACAGGAACATAGTGCTTTTTGACCCTTATATCACCGAACCAATGACGAACATACATTCGGCATGGTTGGAAAGGCTGGTTCTAGATGACTGGACAGTGGACCCTGCAGTTTTCGAATTCAAAACTCACTGGCACCCTTCCCCGTATGTGAAAGGTCATCTGGCGGAGAGCTGGGAATTTACGGACCCGGCGACTTATGTTGCCCATATACGTAAGGGAGTTCACTGGCAAGACATACCGCCGGCAAACGGGAGGGAATTCACCGCTGACGATGTAATATTTCACTTCAACCGTCTGTGCGGCCTAGGTGGTGGCTTCGCTAAACCCAACCCTTTTCCTGCTGCAATGACGGCTTTTAAAGACCTGATATCGGTAACCGCACGTGATAAGTACACTGTTGTATTTAAATGGAATATCGCTAACCCCTGGTTCATTTCGGAAACCCTGCATGAGATAAGCCCATCACTGGGGCTGGAAAACCCCGAGGCCATACAGAAATGGGGAAACCTTAATGACTGGCATCATGCCATTGGCACTGGCCCATATATTTTACAGGATTTCGTATCTAATAGTTCCGCGACCCTGAACAAGAATCCCAATTATTGGGGACATGACGAGCGTCACCCGCAGAATAAACTGCCCTATATCGACACGGTTAAATATCTGATAATACCGGATGACGCAACTGCTCTGAAAGCAATGAGCGCCGGCAAAATCGATGTCATCGAATATATTTCTGCGGGACAGTCTCAGTCGATGCGGAAAACAAACCCGGAGATAGTACAGATACCCATTCCGACGCACACTATTACCATAGACCCCAGAAATGACGTAGCACCTTTTAATGACATCAGAGTCCGCAAGGCCATGCAAATGGCCATTGACCTACCAGCCATCGCTAAATCCCACTACAGAGGTACTGTCGAGCCCTATCCTTCCACATTAACCTCCAAGGAAGTTAAGGGATGGGGCTTCCCGTATGAGGAATGGCCGCAAGAACTGAAAGACGAATATACCTATAACCCGGCAGCGGCAAAGAAATTGCTGGCTAACGCTGGCTATCCCAGTGGGTTTAAAACCAACATCGTAGTGGAACCTGCAATAGATATGGATTTATTAAGGATCGTCCAGTCTTATTTTGCTGCCGTTGGCATCGATATGGAAATCAGGATGATGGACTATCCTGACTGGGTTGCGTTTGTCAAGAACGGTCACAAGCATGACCAACTAGCCCAGAGTAAATACGGACCGCTTGGTCATAACTCAGCGCCGCTTCATGACCTAACCCGTTTTCACAAGGGAGGCCATACTGCCTACCTGAAAATTAACGACCCGGTTTTTGATGCTCTTTATGCGAAGGCGATGGTAACCACCACTGCTGATGAAATGAAAAAGGTAATGAGAGACGCCAATGACTATATCGCACGGCAGCATTACGTAATTTCTCTACTGCAACCGGTGGCTTATTCCGTCTGTCAACCGTGGGTCAAGGGCTTTAACGGTCAATTCGGTTCGATCTTCGGCGCAGACGCAGGCCCCGGAATGTTGAGCTTCTACCTAGCTAGATTCTGGATAGACCAGAACCTGAAGAAGTCCTTGGGACATTAAGACTTATTGCAGATCTTTAAATAAAAAGTGAAGGTTACCAGTAGCATTCTCTCTGAGTGGCATTTTTTTGAGATAACAGTTGCGAAACTCGATAAGCGGGCGAATTAGTCTTTCCTATACCTGCTCCAGCAACAATTAACAAAGGTCCATTTCAATAAGTGCCCTTAACTTTTGACTTGCCTCAATATCAGTACCGATTGTTATCTCGTTACAGTAGTTAACATAATCTCAGGTGCTGGTGGCCGGTACCTAAGAGCGTTATGTGGATGTGCTTGATTATATTCCCTCCTACATTAACTTATCAATACTCCTACTTTCACTACCGTGGGAAAGACAACTTGTGGCCAACTGCTCCAAAAAGAATGTCGTTTGCTCCTATTCAGGGAGGGCACAGTTATTTCCGAAAGTATTCGATTCTCAAATGAGTTTTACCTAAAATGGAGTTATTCAGATAGATTAACCTGTCTAATAGTGATACAATAATTTCGGCGTGTTGGAAGGTTGTAGTTTTAGCAATGGCCAATAGAAAGAGTAAAAACTCTTCTTAGTTGCGAAGGAAGGAATAGACATACCACGTCTTGGCTGGAAGTAAACAGACTAAATAATATAAGGAGATTTATTATGACACTAGAAGAACTTGAGAAGAAGGTCAAAGCTTTAGAGGACATAGAGGCAATCAAACAATTGCATTATCGTTATATCTATGCGCTAAATGCCCGAAATTTTGACGAAATTATAGATATGTTTGCGGAAGACATGACCGAAGATGGATTCCCGCGAGGTGAAACACATTCGGGCAAAAAGGAAATTTCAAAGGTCTGGAGAGCCATTGAAGAGAACGGACGAGGAAAGCTCAGGCACACCACAATTGTGGCTCAGCCTATCATTTCAGTTGAAGGAGACCATGCAAAAGGTTACTGGCTTTGGTTGGGTCGTTTGGCCGACCGTAGGGTATTCAAATCAATTGAGGCGTCAGACGAAGATACTGTGATGCAGGTGCTTCCAAAGCTGGGTAGATATGACATGGAATATAAAAGAGTAAATGGGGAGTGGAAAATAAGTTATCTGAAATTCACTTTGCCATGGCCCGAGAACCAATATGTTAATAAATAACCGTTTGTAAAAGGCACGATAAAAATACTCCGCATAAAAAGGATGTCATGCAACACTTGATGATAGATATGCAGGTGAGAGTATCTGGCTGATGGTTCAATGTCGCCGGTGCAAGGCAGGATTATCATGGGCTTACCGCCGTACTTATTCCATATCGTAATCAAGATGACAGCGACGTATAATCTTGCCATTGAGGTGAGCTATAGCAACCTTTTTAGGCGCACATTAATATAAATGTCTTCACATGCTCAACGTCAAATTAGGCACGTTTTTCCTTTGCCTTAGGTCAAGCCTAAAACTCTGGCAGGACTAACTTTCACTAGGATTCTCAATTCATCTTCTGAAAGGCCAGACCTGAGCATCATAGCCAGCATCATGCGAAAGCCTTCGGTCGGAGGCGGGTTAAAATCCTGCCCGAAGTCAGTATCTAATACGCAATGTTCAGGCCCTATCCTTTTCATGTAGTCGGCCATATTTCCCGGGGACAAAAGCATAGCTGGCGTACGTGGCATACAAAACACCATCGTAAACTCTATGTAAGCTCCCATGCTAGCCAACTCCTTGGCTTCCTCCATTGTGAGGAGAGGTCCGGTAGGTCCGGCTAAGGGATGGGTTATTATTACACTTATATGCTGCCGAAGCGCTTCACTAGCAACAGCAAAGACTTCAGGTTTGGAGACGTGACCGGTTGCCAAAACCAGTTTATTTCTCTTCATAATCTCTAAGATCATCTCTATTTGAGGGACCAGTTTACCCTTTGTATCGATAATCGAGATGCCATCATCCAAGTCCTTTCCAGCACTAACGGAACCATTGCCTTTTTCTTTGGTCTTGATCCTGTATGGATGTGCCGCAGCGGACATGGTAGGCATCCATATGACTCTGGATCCTGCCCGGGCCTGTGCTTCAACTATATCTGGATTAAGTCCTCCGGCATCACGATTCAGGCAGAGGCTGCCGACTAGAATAGGACTGTTGACCAACCGATTAACCAGCATTGTCAGAGTTCCTGTGCCGAATCGGTTAGATTTAATGACGACCGCTTTCATTCCAGCCTCTTTGGCTTGCTGCGCAAGCTGCAAGGTATTGATTCGCCCCTCGCCATCGATGGGCTCGGGCGCGCCGTGCACATGCAGGTCGATGCCATCGACCATTAATTGCTCTATTGTCATTACTCGCTCCTTTTTCAAATAATATTAGAACATACCGTTGAATGTTGTTAAAGAGGTAATTTGAGCTTTGCTCAACTGCAACATAATTTCCGGTCAGGACACTAGCACCTTGAGGATTTTTTAGACAGCCTGATTGCGAAAACCAATAAACAATACGGCTTATAGTTTTACCACACCTATCCCATCTTTAAATTCGATCTTTGTGCCGAAAGGGGCCGACAACTGGGCTAAGCGCTCGGTTATCTTTTTAGCGACTTCGGGCTCGGCCAATAAGGGCAATCCGGTCCGGGAACGTGTCGTCCAAACAAGTCTTACGGGATAGAATTTAAACTCGGTCAACCCGCTGTCTTGGAACGAGCAAACACCAATTATGGCAGCAACTATAGCACCTGAGCCTAGAGGCGGCGCCGCTCGAATCCCCGAGGCGTGTCTTATATCTTTACGAGCATCAAACCCATCAGCGGTTGTTGCCTCCCATCTTCGGACCTCAGGGTTGAACCCCGGTCTCCAATAATAGTCGGATGGAAGCCTTGTCACTGTATCAGCCATTGCGATAAAGTCTCCGGGGTCATAAAAGATGGGTTTATTCTTATAAACTTCTATTCCTCTTAGCGGTGCATGGCTTCCTTGACCGATAAAAACATCCGCTCCAGCATCAATACATGCGCGAGCAAAGGGAGGAACAAACTTTGCTGGAGTCTCCATACCTTCGTCCGGGTCCACCTCATGATTGTGAAGGTGTACAAGCACATAGTCGGCTTGCCTCCTCGCGTCCCTGATTGACCGCAGATTAGCCTCGATATCATCCTCATCTGCAATTGGAGTAAATCCAGGTTCGTCTGTTTCTACAAACCTAAAAAATGACATGGCTGTACCTGCCGGGAAGAATAACCAGGTTTTGCCAGCTTGTGTAATTTCCCACCCAGCTTTAGTTGCAAATTGCTTTAGGGTTTCTAGAGTTTTAGCATCAACCTTGTAATAAAAACGAAGAGGGTTAAGACCGGGCCTTCCTTTAACATCGCGCCTTACTTCACCGGCACTTCCCCATCTAGCAAAGGATGAACACATAGATATCAGAGCCACTCTTCCTTTTCCTGTGTCTAGATAGGCCGGCGCCCTTGCCTCCCCCAGGTTCATACCAGTGCCAGCATATACCAGTCCTGCCTCATCCAAAGCCTTCCAGGTGGAAAATAGACCGCCGTAGGAATAATCCAGAGAATGATTATTGGCCGTAGACACGATATCGAAGCCTGCCCATTTTAGCTCATCAGCCACAAAGCGCGGTGCCCGCATATATGTAAAGGCTCCCTCGGCAGATGGGTATAATTCAGGTCCCTCGTAGTCATGTATCAACATCTCCAAATTAGTGTAAGCGACATCAGCATCTCTCAAAATCTTTACCAAGGAGAGAAACCTATCTTCGCTATGGACTTGTAGACGTCTAGTGATCATGGAATCACCCGTAACCGCCACAGTAAACTCTTCTGGCATTTGATCACCTCCTAACAAAGTGTTTCATTCTAGCATCGATCAAGATATAGCGCTGACTTCGCCACTAATCTCATGCGCCTTTATAAACTGATCCATAGAGTCCTGCTGCATTGTCTCCTTTATATACTCCAGATTGGATATCCTCATTTAAGGACAACTGCGGACTTATTAATTGCGACCGATTGTAAGTTCCACTAATCGGCTTTCGGTATGCCAATCAACCAACTCTCCTGCTATATAAGACATACTTTAAAAAGCGACCTTTTTCAACAAGTCCAAACCCCAAATCTTCTAAGCATCTTATGACCTAGCGTCCCAAGGACTTCTTCAGGTTCTGGTCTATCCAGAATCGCGCCGAATAGAAACCCGTCAATTGAGCACCATCACCTGTCCCATAGATCACGCTCCTGTAACCCATGAAACCCTTGAACCACGGTTGATAGAGGATATAGTTGTTTGGTTGAAGTAGGGATATCAGGAAATGCTGTCGTGCGAAGATCTCATTCCCCTGTCTGACCATTTCCTTCACCTGATCAACACTAGTGGCGGTCAAGGCTTTACCATACAAGGTGTCAAAAACAGGGTCGCTAATATTCATGTAGTTTCTTGACTGTCCCGTCCGAAAATAACTTAGATGATTCATTGGTTCAGACGTAATACCCATCGATCCGGCTGCACGAAAAGCTATCTGGTCGTACTTGTGGCCAGTCTGCACAAAAGCCACCCAGGCGGTGTAATCCATCGTCCGTATCTCCATGTCAATGCCAACCGCAGCAAAGTAGGATTTGATTACTTGCAACAAATCTAGATCCGCCGTAGTATCGGCGACTATATTGGTCTTGAACCCATTGGGATAACCTGCAGCAGCGAGCAGGTTCTTGGCCACCGTCGGGTTGTAGGTATACTGGTCCTTTAGGTCCTGCGGCCACTGTTCGTACGGGAACCCCCACCCCGTCATGTACCTTGAGGTTAAAGTGGCAGGGTACGACAAGATTTCGCCACTGTAGTATGATTTAGCTAGGGTTGGCAGGTCTATCGCCATCTGCATTGCTTTTCGGACATTGACGTCACTAAAAGGTGCCACGTCATTTTTCGGGTCCAAGGTCAGAGCTCCATTCGCCGGAATCGTGATGTGCAATATTTCAGGGTTCGTTTTCTGCATCGATTCAACAGTTGTACGCGAATTATTGTCCAATGCGTCAATCTTGCCAGAGCGCATTGCCGCCAGGGCTGTAGCATTGTCAGGTATTATAAGAACCTTAAAGGTATCTACGTAGGGGAGCTTGTTTTGCGGGTAGCGCTCATCATATCCCCAGTAATTAGGATTCTTGACTAGGCTCAGCGAACTGCCAGAAACATAATCCTTCAAGATAAATGCTCCGGTGCCTATGGAATGATGCCAGTCATTGACATCTCCCCATAGTTTAACCGCCTCAGGGTTCGCCATACATCCATCCCCGGTGGGTGAGTGCATAACCTCGCTTATTATCTCCGGGTTGGGCGTCTTCCACTTAAAGACAACCGTGTATTTATCAGTGGCAGTTACCGATATTAGGTCTTGCCACTGGCTTGTTGTGAGATACGGGCTGGGTTTGGTAAAACCATCCCCCCCGCCATACATCCGGTGAGTGTTATACACAACATCATCAGCGGTAAACTCCCGGCCATTTGCCGGCGATATGTCCTGCCAGTGGATTCCTTTGCGCAAATGTACAATATAAGTATTTGGGTCCGCAAGTTCCCATGTTTCGGCCAGCCACCCTTTTACATACTCGTCAGGAGTGAAGCCAAGTCTGTAGCCGTATACTTCCGGGTTCAATGTCCAGTCAGGGCCATGTAATCTCTCCAACCACGCCCACATGTAAGTGTACGTTCCCCCTGAGTAGTATGGGTCCCATCTGACCACGTCCCTGTCTGATCGATAGACCATTTCACCGCCATACTGCGGTGTACCAAGACTGTCCCACCAATTTCCGGTTGCGGTGGTAGTTGTGGTAGTGGTATTGGTAGTAGTTGTGGTAGCGGTAGTAGCTGTAATAGTAGTGGTGGCCGTAGTAGTTTTAGTTGTTGAGGCCGATGTTGAGGTGGTAGTTGATTTAGAGCAAGACGCCAAAACCAGAGATGTAACCATGAGACAACTTAGTGCTACCCAGATAATTCCTCTTTTCATATTAATCTCCTTTTTCTATAGAATACTTCCAGAAAATTGACTATCAACCCATTTGGGGTATATTCTTAGACTACATAAATCACTATCATTAAGGCTGGCTTTGCCATAACCCCGATTACTCCCAGGGCTCCATCACGGGAGGGGCATCATGTAACACTTAGCCAAGAGTCCT
>Ga0182021_10005023_pt1 | contig 15607 bp, 17 predicted proteins | sample 612E3MmetaG_FD_120493 | JGI IMG/M metagenome (GOLD analysis project Ga0182021, IMG submission 120493) | Permafrost microbial communities from Stordalen Mire, Sweden - 612E3M metaG (Illumina Assembly) | ecosystem: Environmental > Terrestrial > Soil > Wetlands > Permafrost | place: Sweden... | reverse complement strand
GCTGGTAGCCTCCAACACAGCCAACCCCAGGCTTTCGGTCACATACGGGGAACAGCGCAAACAGAGTCCGGCTGTCTCAACGAACAAATACTCAGCCCCTTCTTTTTGCGCCCATTTGATTGTGTCGCCCAGCACCATCACACTGCAATGGTCCGGGCACAATTCTCCCGAGTAAACTTTGCGAGTTGGAATGCGGAATTCCTCTTGGAATTTAATATCTTCTTCGGCAAACTGCACGTCAATTTTTAGATAAGCAGCGCGATGATCTTTCTCGATTAACTTACGGATGATGTGCCGTAATACAGAAGTTTTGCCTGTCGTCGCCGGTCCGGCGCAGATTATGAGTTTCATAGCAAGCCTTCCAGATCAGCGTCGACAAGAACTTCACCCAGACGAATTTTTTCACGCATGGCTGTGAGTACGTCGTCAATTTGGCTCACTTTCAACGCTAAACTCCGTTCCTCTTCTGTGGTATGAATCACCTTCACAATGCTGCCGTTTTGCATGACGATGCGATAATCTGAAAGCAGCGTGATTCGCGGATCGTGAGTAACGAAAAGGAATATCTTGCGGTATTCGCGCAACAGTTCGAGTGTGCGTACCCTGTAAATACCAGCATTCTCCACTTCATCTAAAAGAATAATTGGCGTGTTGCAGATCACAGCTGCGTCCGCGATTAAGAGAGCTCGTGTTTGCCCGCCAGAAAGTTCCATCATTCTGCTGGTTTCGTTGATAGGTTCACCGGTCAATTGATTGGCAAAATCCAGAGTTTGTCGCACCAGATCACCCGCCTCTGGTCTGAAATTATTGCGTACGCGAGCGTGAATGGTCAGAAACTCGATCACAGGAAGGTCAGAGAGAAAAGTCGTGTGCTGCGTGATCAGAGCGATCGGGTTACTTGCCGGATTCTCAGTGTAATCTGGTGAGGGGACTTCTCCATTAATAAGGATCCGCCTTCCTGACGGTGTGTTGCGATCCGCGAATAGCTCAATATCGTTGATCAATGTGGTTTTACCTGATCCGGTTGGACCAACAACACTTACCATATCTCCCATTTTCAAATCAATTCTATCTACAAGTTCCAGCCGTCTATTTTTATCCTGGCCGCCGAGGATTGATATATTTTGAATGATATCCATATAATTGCAACTTTGAGTAATGTTTAAGTAAGAAAAAATCTTCCACTTATTATTGTAATTATAACCGGAACTTCAGACCGGAATAAATTTCTGACGCCGCCATGTAAATGCAGAAGAGAATTTTTTAATTGAACCTGCATTTTTACCTAACGAATGTTATACAGTATTATTTAGGACTATGCTTATTTTGCGAATCAAATAAGCATAGATTTAATAAACTCAATTACCATCATCCAAAAAGGGTATGCAAATAATGGCATTGAAGAAACATAATACAAAGTTAATTCTGTGATTAATTAACTATATGGCTAATACTTGAAGAAAGAGCCTATAAATTTGCATGAATAACATTGTGAAAAGAATTATTTCACTGAGGCTTGTATCCAGATTTCCTGGATTGGATGGTTTGGATCATTGGTTTCAATCATCACCCCACGTCGGACTGTTGTACCACTCATATTATGAAATCCAGTATTGAATTGGAGAGTCATTAAGATAACTTTACCAGGTGGAACTTCAGTGGCTGTAAAATCAGCCGTAGTACAACCACATGTGGTATAGGCTCGGAGAATAATCAAAGCAGAACTACCCATATTGGCGATGACAAAGGTTCGCGTTAAAACTTGATCTGAATTTACTTCTCCAAAATCATAAAATTGTTCGGAAATTCGGAATTCCGGTATCTTGGTTGAACTGGTAGGGGAAATATTGGGGTATTTAGAACCGGCACTGGAATCCATACTATGGATCGCATGGATTTTTTGGCCATATACCACGTCTTCGGGTGAATAACGGATTGTAGAAATAGTTGAATTGATCAAAGAAACTGTATAAATGCAAAACGCAAGGAGCAATCCCCCAATTGCACCCAGAATGACATAGTTCCAACCCCTATTTCCTGTGCTCCGTAGGAAGCCAAGAAAGTGTTTGATTCGTTTTCCATTGACGGAGGGTGGGACTTTATTGGTCATTTTTGTTACTCTTCTCCCAACTCTTTCGGAGAGGATTTTGATGTTGTTTCGTGTGATTGGTGATGTTCATGTCTGTCGTGATCTCCGTGACCCATCATACCCATCATGAGGATGTGAGACAGAGGGCAAAGCAAAATCAATCCAAATAGGAGTACTTTATTTACAGGTATTTTAAATAGAAAGATTGCAGTGGCTGCGGCTATAGAGATCAGGCAGCAAGCAATCATGATCAAAACATGTTTTTTCGACATTCTTCCCTCCAATTTATTTGCTTATTTGCCAGGTAAAAACCCGACTTTGTACATCGACGTTGTTGATCGTGAGCGTGATGCTCCTGGCTCCAGCTAAAAGTTTTTTCCCTTTCTGGGCAGCAGGAAATGAAAGTTTCCCTTCAAGGTGATGGCCGCCTTTGGGTGCATCCCATAAGGATGCCTGAATTGTTTTTCCGGTATCCGTTGTGAGTGTAGAAAGTTGAGCTAGATCCATACTTAGGTCTACTGAATGTGTATTCATTGAGATGTCAAACAACAGGGTATCAGCGGGTTGGTCCAGGTTCAACGGAGTAACTTCTACGGTTACGGCACCTTGCGCATCTGATTTGGTCAGGCCAGCCTGTTGATCGATCCCTGGAGTTGGCGCTGTTGTTGAACCTGGTGTTATCTTTATTTGGCAAACACCCGTCTCACCTATATTGGGAGTTGAGCAACCCGTTGAGATTGATTGTGCCATCGAGTATTTCACAGGTGCTTTTGCTGAAGAACAGGCTGCCAGGAACATCGCTGCCAGAAGAGCGATCGCTATGATTTTGGAATATTTCATGATATCTCCATTTTGTTTTGCCGCAATGAAATGATTGACTTTTCGCTTTTCACGAGAAAGAAGGAAGAACATATAACCATCACCTTAAGGTTTTTAGCATTATTTGTCCAGGACCAAGATCTATGGCTATTCTGAATGATACAAATTTTGCAGGGGTTTGCCATGCGCCAGGTCGCCTGATCTCTACTGAGCAATAACGCCTATGCAGCTTTAGGCTGGATCACACTGTATTCCCTTCAACGAATTGTGTATATTTCAGATATGTTTCTTCAAAATTCTTTCAGATTTAGACCGATATGGAAGGCGAACTATGATGGGTTTTGGAATGTTCGGCGGAATGTTTTTGTTTTGGATTGTTCTGCTTGTGTTGGTAGTAATTTTGGCGCTGGTACTTTTCCAAACGAAAAAGGAGAAAAGAACGCCTGATCCGCAATCTGCCCGTGAGATTTTGGGAAAACGCTATGCCAGTGGTGAAATAAACCGGGAACAATATTTGTCGATGTTGAAAGACATTCAGTAGGCAATCTATATTTACAAAGGGCAGGCCGTATATTCATGGCCTGCTCTGTTCTTTATTTTCTTACTGCCGAGTAAAAAAAATTGTCTTTCACTTATTTATAAAAAGTACTAATGAAGGCTGTCTCTCAAAAACGGGATAACACCCGCATTAATCCCCATCTTGAAACAGGTGAAATGGCTCATTGTTTTAAACGATCCTCGCTTTTAGAATAGATCAAGAAAAAGCGAATAAATAGGAACTTTGGAGAGAAATAATGAGTTCAAAAAAGAAAGCTCGAAAAACAACGAAAAGTAAATGGCCATTATTCTTAGCGATTGGTGGAATTATCGTATTAGGCATTGTGTTATTCGTTGCATTCCAGAAAAAAGCAGTCCCTTATACTCCTGAAACGACTGGAGGCCCCAGCCTGCAGACCAATCAACAAACAGTAGATCTAGGTAATGAAAAACTGGGTTCGACGGTTCAAGTCTCCTTCACTCTAAAGAATGTTGGAGATCAACCCCTTGTGTTTACTAAAATTCCATATATTGAAGTAGTTGAAGGATGTTGCCCTCCAACCCCAACCATTGGATCTATGACACTCCAGCCCGGTGAAACAACGACGGTTTCCTTCCCCTTAATGATGCATGCAAGTATGGGAGGAAAGCATGACCTACGGGTTCATATTCCCAATAATGATCCAAAAAATAAGGATTTTGAATTTAAATTATTGTCTAATTGGATTGAGTAACCATCCAACTGTTTGATTTTCCTCTAATCAAAGGCATGAGTTAACTTCATGCTTTTGATTTTTAATAGGCAATTAAGCCTATATTCCGGCACGCGATATCGCCCTCCTCGTGTCTTGCATAACTTCTTATACTTTGATAAGAATATAAACTTTTATAAATAAAAGGCGCAATTAATGAAACACTCACACAAACGTTTGATTATACTTTTGGTCGTTGTACTTCCAATCCTTTCATTGTTATCAGGGTGTAGTGTTAACTCAAATAACGGCAATTCACTGAAAATGGCATCGATGTCCGATATGCCATCTGAAATACAGAAAGCACCTGCTACTGTGAGCGAGGCCTACAGGTTTGCAGTTGTAAACCCTGATGCTCTGAAAAATGTACCTTGTTATTGTGGTTGTGGTGCAGTTGGCCACACCTCCAACTATTCTTGTTTTGTCCAAGAAGTAAAAAGTTCTGGGGACATTGTTTTTGATCAACATGCACTGGGTTGTTCTCTTTGCGTCGATATCGCCCAAAATGTAATGCACCTTACGCAAGATGGAAAAACTCCGCAAGAAATTCGGGCACAGATTAATCAAACATTTTCTCAATATGGACCTTCAAATATGGTACCGGTAAAGTAAACATATGGATGCTAATTCATCGCACCCTGCAAAAGTGGCCCGGTCAAAACTCTGGTTTTATGGGCCCGTTTTCGTAGTTATTGTCCTGCTGATCCTATTGGTTCCACTCCCACAGGCTGCATCCACGCCCACAGATCGGACGATTCGCATCGAAGCCAGTCGCTTCCAGTTTGTGCCGGGAGAGATTCATGTTAATCCTGGCGACAAGGTCACTGTTGAGTTGATCTCGCAGGATGTAGTGCATGGCCTATCGCTCGATAACTATAATTTCAATTTACAGGCAGAGCCTGGGCAAATCGTAACCGGCACCTTTATTGCAAACCAAAGCGGTGTTTTTCGTTTTCGGTGTTCTTTTACTTGTGGAAACTTACATCCATTTATGATTGGCAAGCTCACAGTGGGGTCGAATTATTTGTTGATTCGGGGAATAGCATTAGCAGGGTTGGCGGTAGCGGGGGCTTTCTTGTCAATGTGGTTTTCCACTACACGTCATTCTCAAGGAGTACGATGACACGCCTTGACCTCACCCGCTTCCCGAAAATGAATGCTGCCCTTAAAAACCGTTGGCCGCAGTTTCTATTGCGAGCTGTCACTCTGGCCGGATTTACATTTACGATTTTAGCGGGGTTGATGGGTTCCGTAGTGGGCAGCCATAATTTTGCAATCATCTTTGTTTGGATCGCCTGGTGGACTGCCCTTAAACTCTTCTTTATTCCTTTTGGCGGTCGTTCCTGGTGCAGTATCTGTCCAATTCCCATGGCCGGCGAGTGGCTGCAACGGGGTGGAATCCTTGAACCTGGTAAAAAAAAGGTCGGTTCAGGAAAACGATGGCCTCGTTTCCTACGAGGAAATTGGCTGCAAGCTTTCGGTTTTCTTTTGATCGGCTTATTCAGCGCTGTCACTTTGACTTCATCCAAAATTACTGCAATTGTCTTATTGGCAATCATCTTACTGTCGCTTGTACTGAGTTTGATCTTTGAGCGGCGTGCATTTTGCAGCTACCTGTGCCCAATTGGCGGTTTTACCGGATTGTATGCGCAGGCCGGCCCGGTGGAGGTACGCGTCAAAGAAGCGGAGGTATGTGCAGCTCACAGCGAGAAGCTTTGTTACGATGCCTGCCCGTGGGGTCAGTATCCGCTGGCACTCAAATCCAGTGCCAATTGTGGCCTGTGCATGGAATGTCTGCGGGTTTGCCCCAAAGACAATATTGCGGTTAATCTTCGTCCATGGGGCAGTGACCTACAGGCAGATACACGGCATAATCTGAGCGAAGCATTTCTCGGACTGGTGATGTTGGCAAGCGCGCTGGTGGATTCTGCGATCTTTTCTGGACCATGGGGAAACCTCAAAATGGCTGCTTACACCATCGGCAGCCGCGAATGGTTTCTCTTTGCGGGAATATTTATGGTATCAGCACTCATTTTATTACCGGGTTTTTATGCTTTATGTGTGAGTTGGGCGAATAAACTCGGGCAGAAAAAACGCACCCTCCAACAAGCGCTGGCACGTTACAGCCAGGTTTTAGTACCATTAGGGCTGATGGCCTGGATCGCATTTACGATTTCTTTTGCCTTCGTGAAATTTGGCTATGTACTGCCTGTGATTTCTGATCCGCTGGGATGGGGTTGGAACCTATTGGGACTGCAAACTAAGGCTGGTGTAGGACAATCCTCGGCTTTTGTTCAAATTTTACAAGTAATTGTTCTGGCTGCTGGTTTATTCTGGACGACCCGGGTAACGAGACGAATTTCTGGGTCGAATCGGCAGTCAATCCCTTTGATACTCTTCTCAAGTGTCTTTACCCTGGGAATGCTCTGGTTGCTGATCGGTTGATGAATATGAAAAAAGAAATTTTAGCACGAGTCCTCGTTATTAGTTTATTGCTTATTGCGATTGCCGTTCCGGTAGGGGGGTACTTAATCTCATCCGCTAATATGGGGCATGTAGTTGATTTTCATGCCCGTATGCCAGAAAACGGTGGCTGGAGTGCGGGAAACATCACAGTTCAGGTCGGCCAACCGATTACTCTACATATGACCAGTGATGACGTAGTGCATGGCTTTGCCATTGGAAAATCTAATCAGCCGGCGATTGAAATTCTGCCTGGTGAATTTGTGGATAAAACACTCACCTTTGACAAAACAGGGACGTACACATTTTATTGCACCCATTGGTGCGGACCGAACCATTGGCGCATGCGTGGCACTATTGAGGTTACTGGAGCTGGTCCGGCTTTGCAATTGGATACTGAACCTTTATATCTGCAGCTCGGAATCGATATCGATGCTCCTCACCCGGCAAAGGTAGTTCCGACGATTCAGCCTTCTGCTGAGCGCGGAGCCAAATTGGCCTATTTACTGCCCGATTATGCCTTGAGCCGAGAGACATATCTGACAACAAGCCCTGCCGATTTGTGGCTGAAGCTTCGGGCAGAACCTTCAATTTCGAAATTATCCGACAACGACCTATGGGATGTTGTGCGCTGGTTATGGGAAAGGCAATCTTCCCCAGAATCGCTTTCAAAGGGATTAAAGATTTTTATGGACTTTGCTGCGGCGGCTCACGGCATGACCGGAAAAGGGGACGGGGTGATGGTGAAAGGTCGACCTACAATGACCCCTAAAAATATGGGGCATACATTGGTTCGTCCTCCTGATTTTACAGATCCCCACACACTTTTAGGTGCAAGCCCTGCTTTACTTGAAGGAAAGATCATCCGGGGAGGGATGGGAACCGGAATGCCTTCGTGGGGAGCTATTTTTACTCAACAACAAATAGATGCGATCGTAGGCTACCTTTATACAATAGCCTGGAATTCTGTTGGGGTTTCACCTGCCACACCCACTCAAGAGGTGAGTCACCCTTGAAAATCATTCACATTGGTAATAAATATCAACGAGTATAATTATTAACATGGCTATTGAAAATATAGATAATGTTATTCGTGTTGTGTTAGCTGACGACCACGTTGTGGTACGTGCCGGCATCCGCCAGTTTCTGGAACAATATCCGGATATTCAGGTAGTTGCAGAAGCTTCAAACGGCCAGGAAGCCTGTGAGATACTGGGAAAACAGAAACCTGATGTCGCTGTCCTGGATATCCAAATGCCTCTTATGAGCGGTATCGAGGTTACCCGTTGGATTCGCGCTAACAAACTACCCATTGGAGTGTTGGTACTGACGGCTTTTGATGACGATCCCTATGTACAGGCTGTGCTTCAAGCTGGTGCCAATGGCTACGTTTTAAAGACCGCTGAACCGCAAGAAATTATTCAGGGTGTGCGCGATGTTTTTAATGGTAAATCGGTTTTGGATTCAACTCTCACTCAAAAACTGATAGCCAAATTAGCTGGAAGAGAAAATTCCTCCATAATTGAACCTCTAACTGAGAGGGAACTGCAAATCCTGAACCTGACAGGCAAGGGGTTTACCAACAAAGCAATTGGTGTACAGTTAAAAATCAGTGATCGGACGGTACAAAATCATCTGGCAAATATCTTTCAAAAACTAAATGCCGAAAGCCGGACGGAAGCGGTGATGCGCGGAGTTTCGCTTGGGCTAATTTCCCCAAATATTTCTGAACTCTCTTAGCTCATCTCACGCTCAAAGGCGTACATTGGTAGATACTTCTAAAGAAACGAAGAAAAAAATAAATCAAAAAAGGACTGTTTTTACCTTTAAAGGGTTCTCAGTTCAGCTTTTTTTGATCACAATCTTGCCATTAACGATTTTATTATTAGTGGTTGCTTTCGGAAGTCAAACCCTGCATCATGAAGCCATGCGAAGCCTGGTAGGTACGCGAGATTTGCAAACGGTCCGTGCAACTGCAAACAGCATTGAGAGAGAGCTCTCCCATTTATCCAGTACTATTCAAATCCTGTCTCGAAGCGCCAAAAGTAATTCGGTTCTTTCTTCGTTGATCCTCCAACCCGAAGAAATCTCGGCAACATTCGACGGAGGTATTTCTCTCTACTCAGGTTCCGGGGGTCTTTTACAAGCCACTTCATCTACCGTGGACTGGAGCAAATTGCCAGGCCAAATTCCAGAGTATTTCTCATCGTTACGAAAATCAATTAATCAACCTATATTTTCCTCTCCTATTTCCTCGGCGGATTCTACGCATACCTATGTGTTAGTGGGAATAGTGAGTGTAGATCAAAAGATATTAATTGGTGCTTTTTCACCCGAAGAATTAATCAAAAATGTTGTTGGGGATTTGGGTGATACTGGTCAAACGACAATATTGGTGATCAGTCCGAACCAAAAAAAGAATGAATATTCCGTTTTGTATCATGGTGGTCCGATGAAGGTGGATGAAAGTATTCCGACTCATCCAGGGATTCGAGAAGTTTTAAATGGCGAAAGTGGAATTAACTATTATCAGAGCAGCGAAGGAGAACATGTCGTTGCTTTTAGCCCAATTTCTGAAACTGGATGGGGACTGGTCACTGAAGAAGCATGGGAAGATATTTCCAGCCCTTATCTCGCGTTTACTCAAGCTGCACCACTCGTATTTGTTCCTGTTTTTCTTATCGCGATTTTTATCATTTGGTTTGGCGCACGCAGGATCGTAACCCCTTTGCAGGATTTGGAGAAACAAGCTTCAAGTTTAGCATCTGGAGATTTTGAAGCGATTCGGCAGCCGGTCGGTGGGATTGAAGAAATCCGTAATTTACAAACTGAAATGATAGAAATGGCAGATAAATTGAAATCTGCTCAACAAAGCTTACACAGCTACATCGGGGATATCACTGCTGGAATCGAAAACGAACGCCGCAGTTTGGCTCGCGAATTACATGATGACACTATCCAGGCAATGATCGCAATTAACCAACGGATCCAGATGATTTTGATGAATTCCCCAGAAATACAAAAAGGATCTCTAAATGAATTACAGGCACTGATCCAGCAATCGATGACCAATCTGCGTCGCATGATCCGTGGGTTGCGTCCGATATACCTGGAAGATTTGGGATTGGTTGCATCCTTGGATATGCTGGTAGGCGAAATGGGGCAAACTGCCACGTTTCCGATCACATTTGTTTCTACCGGACAAGAACACCGTTTGGATGCCCGAATTGAATTGTCCCTTTACCGCATGGTGCAAGAATCACTTAATAATGTCATTCACCATGCAAATGCACAACATGCCTGGGTAGAAATGGATTTTTCAGAAAAAGGATTAGATATTCAAATACGGGATGATGGGATAGGTTTTGTAGTTCCAATCAATCCTTCTGAGTTTCCGAAAAGCGGCCATTTTGGCTTGCTTGGGTTAAAAGAGCGAGCAGAACTCATCCATGCCGAATTAAATATTACCTCTAGTCCTGGCAATGGCACCACTTTATTGATTCGATTACCAGACCCTAAAAACGATTTGCCAAAATAATCAAAAATTAATACAAAAACGGGATTTTTATCCCCTATTAAGTTGCAATTCTCTGCTTGAGGGGTAAATAAGTAGGCATAATCGCCTAAACTTAATTCAGCTACTTGGCGCTGTTTTACCTTTTAACAAAGTCGTATACTAGTTTTGTAAGCATGAAGAATAGATTTGTGGCATTTAGATTATCTGAAAAGGAGAAAAATATGGTTAAAGATCCAGTTTGTGGTATGGAAGTTGATCCCAAGACTGCAACAGAAAAGTCGGATTATCAGGGAAAAACCTACTACTTCTGCTCAGGAGGCTGCAAGAAGGCCTTTGATAAAGATCCACAGAAGTATGCGGAGAAACCAGTAGAAGACAGCCATTCGGGCCACCATCACTAAAAAACTACCCCAACTTCCCCGTTTGCACCTCTGCAAGCGGGGAAGTTGCAAGAAGGAATCATGATTACTATATCGATAAACCCCATTCTATTTTCCATTGGACACTTGCATTTGCGCTGGTATAGTCTAATTTTGGCGACGGCGATGATCGTTGGAGTTGTAATCGCGTTGAAAGAAGCTGCGCGAAAAGGATTTAACCAAGATACCGTAGCAAATAATATATTGTGGGTCATACTAGCAGGTTTGGTCGGTGCACGCCTCTTTCATGTCATCGATTACTGGCCAGATGAGTTTGCTGCCAACCCAATTCGTGCGTTGTATATTTGGGAAGGTGGATTGGCGATTTGGGGAGGTGTGATCTTCGGCTTAATAGCCGTTCTGATTTTAGCGAAGATTCAGCATTGGGACTTTCTGAAGTTGTTGGATGCCTTCGTTCCAGGAGTTGTTCTGGCTCAAGCCATCGGGCGCCTCGCCTGTATTATCACTGGGGATGCTGTAGGTAAACCAACGAACGGTCCGTTTGGTTTCGCGTATACCAATCCAAACGCGATGGTCCCACAATTGGGAGTCTTCTACACCCCTACCCCGGTATATGAAATTTTAATGAATTTAGCTATCTTTGCTTTACTATGGAAGCTGCGTCTCAAGAAATTACCAGACGGGGTTCTCTCCCTCCTATACCTCACCCTATATTCTTTTGTGCGCTTTTTTGTTGCATTTACCAGCGCGTACAAAACTGTAGCGTTTGGGATGAATCAGGCACAGATCGTGGGTATTCTGGTATTTGCGATTAGCTTTCCGCTTCTTTTACTCAAACTCAAAAATATAGAGCCAATTTTCCAGAAGAATGATTAACTTCGAAAAGTGTATTAAAGGTTTTATTTTAAAACAATTTTTTCGGGAAACCCAATAAGAATCATATCAATTAACAGCTTATGGCCATTCTTCAAAACAGATGCTGTCGCTACCAACTAATTCGTGAATCTGTATTTATGTCAAAAGATCTACCCTCCTATACTAAATTTGGAGACTCAGAATGCAAGCCGGAAGAAAATTAATTCTTGATGTAGACCAAAATTGTGAAACCACTGCTTCACAAGTAATGCAGGTCTTTGTATCTGCAGGTTATTGTGTCATAAAATCTTTTGACTTGCATTCTGCAATTGAAACACATTCGCAATGTTTATGCCCGGAAGATATCTGTCCTTGTCAAATGATCGTATTATTGGTCTATCCTAAGAATTATCCTCCCGCCTCGCTTATTCTTGATAGCGATGGATTGAAAACAACAATATCGCTTGTTCTTGATGCCTCTCAATCTATTCCACTTTACTGGAATACAGAAATTTGTAATTTGCTTGAAGAGTCGATTATTCAAAATAAGGTTTTGCCACAACCAACAAAGTAATTGAAGATAATTCATGGAAACGCATTCCACTATTTCTAAAGTAGATCGTTTCGTTGTTTGGCTCAGCAAACATTGGTTGTTAGTCGTCAATAGTTTCCTGGCAATTTTGGTTATTACCCCACTATTAGCACCTCTTTTTATGAAGCTTGGATGGAATATCCCGGGAAAAACAATTTACTGGGTTTATTCTTTTCTCTGTCACCAATTACCCGAAAGGTCTTATTTTCTTTTCGGCCCTAAGATTTCTTATAGCCTTTCAGAAATTCAAATAACTTGGCCTTTTTCAAATGACGCTACGGTACTTCGCCAATTCATAGGGAATGAATCATTTGGTTGGAAAATTGCCTGGTCAGACCGAATGGTATCAATGTTCACCAGCTCGTGGATATTCGCGATCTTATGGTCTTTACTAAAAAGCAAAGTCAAACCGCTCCCTTTTTGGGGGCTCCTCATTCTATTTCTTCCGCTCGTCGTTGACGGAACTACCCACCTCATTAGCGATTTTGCCGGTCTTGGCCTAGGATTTAGAGACACAAATAGTTGGCTGCTGTTCCTGACAAATAACTCAATTTCTCCTTCATTTTATTCAGGGGATGCCTGGGGCTCCTTTAATGCCTGGATGCGATTATTGACTGGAGTTTTATTTGGTTTTGGAACAGTTTGGTATGCATTTCCACTCCTAAATGAAATGTTCATTAATTTTGGTGAAGAAATAAAGAGTAAACAAAAATATCGAACTCTTTATCTTGACAAAAAATTGCGACTTCTTCAATTGTATTCAGAAGCAAAACAGGAAGATGTCAATTCTAATAATATGTGCGAGTGATAAATGAACATGGTATTCCCCATAATTAGAGTAATTCTTGCCGACGATCACGCGATTGTACGTGCTGGGATTCGCCAGTTTCTAGAGCAAGCCGGTGATATCCAGGTTGTTGGTGAAGCTTCGGATGGTGAAGCTGCTTTGGAAATGATAGAACAAATAATTCCGGACGTGGCTGTGCTGGATATACAGATGCCAAGAGTCAACGGGATTGAAGTATCACGGGAAATTCGCGCCCGGCGCTGGCCAATCGGTATGTTGATCCTTACAGCATACGACGATGATCCATATATTGCTGCTGTCTTGAAGACTGGGGCCAATGGTTATGTACTCAAAACGGCGTCTCCTGATGAGATTATTACCGCTGTCCGAGATGTCTATCGGGGCAAATCTGTTTTGGATGCGACGATTCTACCTAAATTGTTGGCGCAAATTACCCATTCCAAGACGACGCAGTTTTTTGAACCGCTATCAGAACGTGAAATAGAAATACTCTCATTGGTTGCTAAGGGATTGACCAATAAGGTGGTTGGCGGCCAACTAAATATCAGTGACCATACTGTTCAGGGGCATGTTGCCCGGATCTTCGAAAAGTTGCAAGCCAATAGCCGTACTGAAGCTGTGATGCGGGGGATATCTTTAGGTTTGATTTCTCTTCCTGAAGAAGAAAAAGAAAATGCCATTTCTTTTGATATTTGATCAACACTCGATTTGAAGTGAACACTTGGCAGAGTTTAGCTGATCGCCCAATTTAATAGCGCAGAGAAAATAGAGTAAGCATTATGGCCTAATTTAAAGTGAGGGTTTCGGCTTACAGATACCCTCGCTGTTTAACGCTTTTGAATATCGTTGCTCGTGCTATTATGAAAGAGTAATTACACTAGATAGATGCAAAGAGGCATTTTATGGAAAGAGATCCAGTTTGTGGAACGGAAGTAAATCTGGGTTCAGCGTATGCAACCCGACAACATATGGGGAAGACATATTACTTTTGCTCAGAGAACTGTGTGGAGAAATTTGATGAAAACCCACATCATTATGTTCATATGGCCGGTGAACTATCCGGTTCTGCGACTACCGGATTTAACCCCGAGTCCAAAGTATTAAGCGTTAAACTCCCCATTATTGACCTTGATAAAGGAGGACGACCGGGCGGACAATTGATTCGTTTGGCTCTTGATAAGGCAACCGGCATTGAAAAGGTGGTTGTCAACTCAAAAGATGGAATTGCTGCTGTGGATTACGATCCAAATGGAATCCAAATTTTGGAGATTGTCGACGCAATAAAAAAAGCGGGTTTTCAAGTTGGCGGCGCACAAAAACGGATTGGTATTGAAAATATCCGTTGTGCATCCTGTGTCAGTTTTATTGAAAGTGAGCTCAAAGCCACACCCGGCGTTCTGAATGCGTCTGTCAATCTGGCAACACAGGAAGCAACAGTCGACTATCTACCCGAGCAGACAACGCTCGGTCAACTGAACGCAGCAATTGAAACCTGGGGTTATAAAACCAGGCCTGCGATCAGTGAAGAACCGGTTGATCAACAACAAGCCGCTCACGAAAAAGAATATAAGCGGTTAATGAAACGGTTTTGGTTTGCTGCACTTATTTCAATACCTGTTTTGATTACCGCCTATCCGCAATTTTTTCCAATCGTAAAAAATTGGTCAATAGAAACGTTAAGAATTTCATGGTTCGTCACTGCTCTAATTACATTGCCGGTTTTACTCTATGCCGGAGGTGACTTCCTCACCGGCGCCTGGGCAGCGCTCAAGCATCGAGCAGCGAACATGAATACCTTGATAACGATTGGAACAGGAACGGCCTGGTTATTTTCAACCTTTGTCATCTTGTTCCCTCAGATCTTCCCTAAAGGGACGTCTGAACCTTTTTACGATGTGGTTTCGGTGGTTATCGCTTTGGTGGTACTCGGACAAGCGCTTGAAATTCGGGCAAAGGGACGCACCAGCGATGCGATCAAGAAGCTAATGGGATTACAAGCCAAAACAGCCCGGGTTATCCGCAATGACGTTGAAATGGATATTCCTGTTGAGGAAGTCTTGGTTGGAGATATTGTCCAAGTACGCCCCGGTGAGAAGATTCCGGTTGACGGAGTTATTTTAGAAGGAAGTTCAGCAGTGGACGAATCCATGCTGACCGGTGAAAGTTTACCGGCATCAAAAAAGGTTGGCGATGAAGTAATTGGAGCTACGCTCAACAAAACCGGTGCTTTTAAGTTCCGCACTACGAAGGTTGGCAAAGATACTGCTTTGGCACAGATCGTCAAGATGGTGCAAGATGCCCAAAACAGCAAAGCCCCCATCGCACGCCTGGCGGATACCATTTCGGGTTATTTCGTTCCAATTGTGATGATCCTGGCTGTTGCAACCTTTGTGATCTGGTTCGATTTTGGACCCCAACCGCAGCTTGTGTATGGGTTGGTCACCGCAGTATCGGTTTTGATTATCGCCTGCCCTTGTGCATTGGGTTTGGCAACACCTATGAGCCTGATGGTAGGCATTGGCAAAGGCGCTGAAAATGGCATCCTGATCAGATCTGGCGAGGCCTTGCAAACTGCCCAGGCAATCAAGACCGTTGTGCTGGACAAAACCGGTACGATTACCAAAGGTAAACCTGAATTGACCGATGTTGTTCTTGCTACTCAACCTCCCGTCACAAGTGATGAATTGTTGAGACTGGCTGCATCTGTAGAATCAGTCAGCGAACACCCTCTGGCTGAAGCTATTGTAGAAGGTGCAAAAGCAAAAGGCCTATCGCTAGGTAAACCAGAAGCGTTC
>Ga0182021_10005022_pt1 | contig 15607 bp, 17 predicted proteins | sample 612E3MmetaG_FD_120493 | JGI IMG/M metagenome (GOLD analysis project Ga0182021, IMG submission 120493) | Permafrost microbial communities from Stordalen Mire, Sweden - 612E3M metaG (Illumina Assembly) | ecosystem: Environmental > Terrestrial > Soil > Wetlands > Permafrost | place: Sweden... | reverse complement strand
GACTTGCGATCCTGACGGGCGGCGAGTATAGCCGCCTCATTAGCCAAGTTTTCAAGATCGGCGCCGGAAAAACCGGGGGTTTTCTTGGCGATCTCATCCAGCTCGGCGTCTTTAGCCAACGGCTTGTTCTTGGTATGAACTTGCAGGATGGCCTCGCGGCTCTTGCGGTCCGGATTGTCCAAAGTCACGCGGCGGTCAAAGCGGCCGGGACGGAGCAAAGCCGGGTCAAGCACGTCGGGGCGGTTGGTGGCGGCCATCACGATGACATTGGCGCCCTGCTCGAAACCGTCCATCTCGACGAGAATCTGGTTTAAGGTCTGCTCGCGCTCGTCGTGACCGCCGCCCATACCGGCGCCGCGCTGGCGACCGACGGCGTCAATCTCATCGATGAAGATAATGCACGGCGCGTTTTTCTTGGCCTTCATGAACAGGTCGCGAACGCGGCTGGCGCCGACGCCGACGAACATCTCAACGAAGTCCGAACCGGCAATGGAGAAAAACGGCACGTCAGCCTCCCCCGCTACGGCGCGAGCCAGTAAGGTCTTACCGGTTCCGGGAGGGCCGAACAACAGCACTCCCTTCGGGATCTTGGCGCCGAGCGCTTCGAACTTGGTCGGATACTTCAAAAACTCAACGATCTCGCTCAGTTCCTGCTTAGCCTCATCAGCGCCGGCGACGTCGGTGAACATCACCTTGTCTTTGTCCCCGCCGTACAGTCGTGCCCGGCTCTTACCGAAGTTCATGCTCTGGTTGCCCTGGTTTTGCGACTGACGCATCATGTAAAAGAAGAACGCCAGGATAGCCAAAGTCGGCACCACGAACAACGCTATCTGGAACCAAATGTCGCCACTGTTATCCGGCAGTTTTGGCGTGACCTTAACCTTAGCGTAGTCGATGCCATAGTCGGCCAGGTTGTCGATGGCGCTGTCTTTGTAGGCTATCTGCCCCGGCTGGCCGGTTTTCTTCAGAGTGGCCGTTAGCTTCTGACCATCCACCTCAATGCTCGCCAACTGGCCGTCCTTGGCCTCTTGGATCATCCTGGACAATGACACATTCTCGGTGGTGGTATTCGGCAACAATGCGCCCCAAAGAGCGACCAGCACCACGATACAAATAATAAAGATTAATATTCCTCGGTTGTTCTTCTGCAATTTCATGATAAATAGTATAACCCGAACCGATGTTTCAGACCAGCTTAAGAATAATAACTTGCATAGATTACAGTTGTGATGTATATTTCAATTGTACATTTGTAACCGGACAATGAAGGAAAAAACCAATGACTACCACAACTATAGACGCGACTGATCTGCGTAATAATCTCAGTGAAGCTCTGGATTCGGTCGCTCCCGGGAAATCTCTAATTGTGCGTAAGCGCGGCAAATTAGTGGCGGCCTTAGTGGATCTCGATGAGTACGAGGATATGCTAGCCTCCGCGGACCCCAACTACATAAAAAGTATTAACGAAGCACGCACGGGAAAGCGTTACTCCATGAAAGAAGCGTTTGCCGACGTTTGGGACGAGACCAAATAAGGTATGTACGAAATTGTTTTTAGCGAGCTGGCGTTAAAAGATATCCAGGTATTAGATAAGATAACCAAGAAACGAGTGCTGGTAAAATTACAATATTTCGTCGAGCACGACCGACCACTGGATTTCGCGAAACACTTAACCAATTACGTACAAGGTGAATATCGTTGGCGAGTCGGTAATTTTCGGATCATTTTTGATTTGGAAGACGAGACGATAGTGGTATTGCGGATACAACATCGAAGTGAAGTTTACAAATAGTTTTAAATGGCACTTGATCTAATAATAACTGACTGATCAATTTCCATATATAGGCCATTGCGGATGGGACGTCGTTTGTTCGGCCGACCGGTTTTGGCGAATAGGGCTAACTCGACAAGGAGTCGGTTGTCGAGCTCAATGTCGGGATCAAGCGCGCGCGACAGATACAAAATAAGCTCTGTCAGTTCGATCTGACTAAGATTTCGAACGACCGTTCGCGGAATCATGGCCTGCTCATCTTCAAAGGTACCGAGATCGGCGAGGTCGGCATCAATTTCGACGTTGAGCACAGTTAGCTTGTCGATGATCACCAGATAGCCGGCGCGCCAAGCGGCGTCGGCGCGCGGTAGTAGCTCACGGCGCAGGAAGTTGCGAGGGTTGGACAGATCGGCGTTGGTCGTGTCTTCGCGCCACTCGAGGCGGCGGCGCGCGTAGTTATAGAGCTGCGTTTTGGTTAGCGCCAGCAACGGCCGCGCGATGACGCCGTCGGCCATAGGCGCGAGGCCGCGGCGTCCGGTGCCGCGCGCCAGATTCAGCAGGCTGGTTTCCAGCAGGTCGTCGCGGTGGTGCGCGGTCATCAACCGCGCGCCGCGGGCGGCGGCCGTCCGCCCCAGAAACTCATGCCGCGCCGCGCGGGCGGCCGCCTCCGACGCTGCGGCGCCCAGCCGGCCTTCGGCCGTCACAAAACCCAACCCGAGCGCCGCGGCCGTTCGCCGCACCAGCGCCGCGTCCTCGGCCGAATCCGCGCGGATACCATGGTCAAAATGCGCCACGGTAAGCTCGTAGCCGCGCGCGGCCGCCTCCCCCGCCATCAGATCAAGCAAGACCATCGAGTCCACCCCGCCCGACACCGCCAACACATATTTGCCCGCCTCGGGCCAGTTCACTCGATCAATCATGCCGACATTGTACACTAAAGAGCTACTTAGCCTCTTTGCTCATGAACTCTTTGATGCTCGAAACGGTGTCCATGAACTGAGCCGGGAAAATGATGGTCGAGTTTTTCTCGGCGGCAATCTCCGTCAGAACTTGCAGATTACGCAACTGCAGAGCGATCGGGTGGGCGTTAATGATGTCCGCGGCCTGACCCAGCTTCTCGGCGCTCTCGAACTCACCGGAAGCGGCGATGATCTTGGCGCGCTTCTCGCGCTCGGCCTCGGCCTGCTTAGCCATGGCGCGCTGCATAGAATCGGGCAATTGGATATCTTTGAGCTCAACTCGAGTCAGCTGGACGCCCCATTGCTCGACGGTGCTCTCAAGAATGGTCATAACCTGCTCATTGATCTTGTCGGTCGAAGACAGAACCTCGTCCAGCGGGTGCTGGCCGACGATGTTGCGCACGGTGGTTTGGGAAATCTGGTTAATAGCCACCATAACGTTGTCAATTTGCACTAAAGCCTTAACCGCGTCGACCACATTGTAGTAAGCCACGGCCGCGACGTCGATGGACACGTTGTCCCGGGTGATGACTTTCTGCGACGGAATCGGCATAGTAATGGTGCGCATATTGACCTTACGCATAACATCGACCAAGGGAATAATAATGCTCAAACCGGGTTGTTTAACCTCTTTGCGCACCTTGCCGAGGCGAAAAACCACGCCGCGCTCGTATTGTTGAACGATGCGCACACCCAATCCAACGGCAATAATCACTAACGTACCGACAGAATAGATCAAATCCACGATATTTCTCCTAATTATCCCAGATAATTTCTGGTGGCTACGGGTAGATTTGAACTACCGACCAAGAGCTTATGAGTCTCCTGCTCTACCACTGAGCTACGCAGCCAAGTTGTAAACAATGGCTAAGGTAACATATCCGCGGGGTAAAATCCAGCCCCCAAAACGCTAAAACCGCCCCAAACGAGACGGCTTTAGTGATAATTCTGGTAGCGGAGGCAGGATTCGAACCTACGACCTCCGGGTTATGAGCCCGACGAGCTGCCACTGCTCTACTCCGCGTCAACCTTTAGTACATTACCAGAAGAAAACCAACCTGTCAACGTCGGCCGGTTTTATTAACCCAATAGTTAACATAACGCTTTTGTTTTAAATGAATGTTGACTATAATCAATTTATGCGCAGATCTATATTTAGATCCACCAAGTGGAGTTTACTCTTATTCATTCTACTGCCGGCTCGAGCGTTGGCCGTAACGTCCAGTAGCGCCGGTAAACTAGGCGAGGGTTTGGTCGTACCGTCTCCCACGCCGACCGCTCTTCCCAGTGTCTCACCGACTCCCATCCCGACTCCGACTGTCACCAACCCCGTGGAGCAGGCCGTTGCCGAAGTCGTGAAGTTCATCTCCAATGTGGTCAACGCCGTAGCGGCGGCGGTCGGCGCGGCCGCGGCGGCCATTGCGGCCGGCTTCCAGCCCGTCGTACACGAGGCCGAGCGGCTTATCAAGTTAACGCCGGCCGTCATTGCCTACAACTTTCCATGGTTGCTACTTTTCTATCTGGTTCTATTAATTATTCTCCACACTCGTCAGGCCGTCCGCGAAGAGAAAGAGTCGCGCGCCGTTATCAAAACAATGGAACACGAGAAAGCCATTGCCGATGAGAAGGAGAACTTCATCATGCTGACTTCTCACCACTTCCGCACCTGGACGACTTACATCCGCAACGGTCTTGACCTTCTTTCCACCAATAAAAACCTGGCGCCGGAGCTGCTGACCGCCCTCAATGAAGGCGCTTTGGTATTAAGCGCCAAAGTTGACGAGCTCCTCAAAACTATTAGCGTGCAAAGCGGACTTGAAGAATCGGTAGCCCCTGACATCAAGAAAGCGAAGCGCCACCTCTACACCTCTCCGTTCCTCATCGGCCCGCTAGTGATCGTAGCTTTGATCGGTTTGGGCGCCAACTACCTGTTTACCAACTTGGCGCAAATTAAGATGTCCACGGTTAACCAAATTATTCAGATTCTCGCTTATCTGGCCGAGGGCAGCGTCCTTTACTTAGTCCTTCGCTCGCGCCTGGCTAAGCGCACCAATGTTCAAAACGCGCTTAATTTACTAGCTCATCAACGCGCCGTCGATGACGCTCGCACCAAATTCATTCAAGACAGTATCATTATTGTCGGAGGCGCGCTGGAGGCCTTCAGTTCCGAGATCGCCGACATTCGCAATAATGACCAGGCTAAATACATTCTCAACGGCTACCAGAAACTCATTAACCTGATTTCTAAGTTCCAGCTGGCCGCCCAAGTTCAAGGTAGCGAGGCCGTCCAAGACAAGCATCAGTTTACGCTTAAACAGCTAGTAGACGAGGTCACGCAAAGCCACGCGGAAGCTTTCGCGGCCAAAAAGATTGAGTTCGTCTCCGAAGGTATCGACGGCGTGATGGTCCAAAACGCCGACCGCCTACGGCTGGTGCTCAGCTCGTTAATCGACAACGCCATTAAATTCAGCCCCGAAAACGGCCATGTAGCCATCAACTATAACTACCAGACCGACAAATCTTCCATCACGGTGACCGACTCCGGCGCCGGCATGACCAAAGAGCAAGCCGACCGTTTGTTCCAGCCGTTTACCCGCACCGAGTCCGCTCTGACATTCAACTACGAGGGCGTGGGCTTTAGTTTGTACCTGGACCGTCTGATCATGAAGTATCTCGAGGGCGACATCAACATCAGCTCTAAGCCGAACGAAGGCACCGCCGTTACCATAACCCTGCGTAGCGACCTGTCCGACGTCGAGAGCATTGTCATTGACGCCGACCGTACCAAGGCTCCCAAGGTTAAGATTTCTAAGGGACTTATCGCCTCCACCATCATACTCATAACGGGGCTTATAGCCGTATTGTACCTGAGCAGTACCGGCAGTATAACCGGTGCTTTACTGGCCGTTTGGCCCATCCTCGGAATGGTCTCAATATTCGTGGTCGGATCGTGGTTGGCGATCCTCTTCGGCATCGTCGAACGAGACTCCCGACGCTAGACCTGTTATATTGAGATTAGAATAATAATTCTGAGGGAGAATATGCGTAAAAAATTATCAATAGTAGCCGGACTGGTTCTGGCGGGGTCGTTGTTAATACCGACAGCGGCGCTAGCCTTTGGCGCCATGGACGGTAAAACCAATACCGTATCCAAGGATCAAGTACACCAAGGCACCCTGTATGCCGCCGGTAGTACCATAGACGTCGCGGGCGAGGTCAAAGGCGACCTAGTCTGCGCCGGTACGACCATCACCGTGAGCGGTACCGTGGACGGCGACGTCCTGTGCGCCGGCAGTAACATTAGTATTTCCGGTCACGTCACCGGCGACGTCCGCATTGCCGGCAGCGATCTGACGGTCAGCGGCAAGATTGATCACAACCTTAACGCCATGGGTAGCAAGCTGACCATCGACAGCAAGGCCGTCCTTGGCGAAGACGTCGCTTTCGCCGGTTCCGACGCCGTCATCGACGGCAACATCAGCCGTGAACTGTACGGCGCCATGTCGACCCTAACTTTGAATTCGGTAGTCGGTAACAATGTCACCGTCTGGCCGGGAGCGGTAACTCTCGGTGACAACGCCAAGGTTAAAGGCGACTTTAGCTACACCACCGGCAGCGCCCTTTCGGTCGACCAGTCCAAAGTGGGCGGCAACATCAACTTCCACGAGACTCCCAAAGTCACCAAGACGCCACGAGAAGAGTTCCAGGCGTGGTTAGGTAACTTCCTGTATTGGATTGTGGCGGTGTTGCTAATAGCGTTGTCGCTGGTCTGGTTAGCTCCGCGCGCCGTTAAGGCGGTCACCGCTAAAATGCGCGGCGAAGTCGGTTCTAGCCTCGGCTGGGGATTCCTGTCCGTATTCGTCGGCCCGATCCTGGTTATAGCTTTACTAATCACGGCCTTAGCCGCGCCGATCGGCTTCATCGTATTGACGCTGTGGATCGCCGGGCTGTGCCTAGCCGGTAGTTTGGCCGGCCTCGCCGCGGGTCAGCTGATCCTCGCCAAGCTCAACTGGCACGCGAATTCCCTGCCCTGGGCCGCGCTGGTTGGCGTCTCGGCGGTCATGATAGCCTCCGCGTTGCCGGTGGTCGGCTGGTTTGTTTCTATGTTGGCCGCGGTCTGGGCCATGGGCGGCGTTATTCTCGCTTGGCGCGAAAACCGCTAAGAGTCGCTGCGGCCGGTCAAGAAGTCCAGCCATTGTTGAATATTTGAACGCTTGGGAGCCGGCTTAACCGCCGGCTCTTCGGCTATAACGGCGGGTTTCGGTAAGATGACCACGTTCTCGCCGGGCAGCTGCAATCCAAGCTTCGAACGCGCCTCGCGCTCTTGGTAGGACTCGGTTTTGTCGTATTGGATTTGATAGCTCAGGGTGTCTCTCTCGTCCTGAAGCCGGGCAATTTGCGCGTTCAAAACGCCCATCTGTTGGCCGAGACTGTAGTTGCGCGACAGGCTATTAAATAACATCGCTCCAAGATAAAGGATGACAAACAGTCCCAGAACATTTATGATATTGGCTGTTGTCAGTCGTAGCTTCATACATAGAGTATAATACATTTATCTTGGACCCGTAGCTCAGCGGTTAGAGCAGGCGGCTCATAACCACTTGGTCGCTGGTTCGAATCCAGCCGGGTCCACCAGAAATTATCTCTCGTACAATCTTCACACAATCCGACCAACTTTACTTTAAAGCGGCGTTGATGGCGTCGCGCAAGGACGGGTAGTCGATGCCGGAAGTGGCCTTGCCGTTAACGTAGAAAGTCGGAGTGCCTTGAACGCCGAGGTCGGTGCCATCTTGGACGTCCTGGTCGATGACCGACTTGTACGACTGAGTCTTGGCGGCGGCGGTGACCTTAGCCGGGTCGAGACCCAGCGAAGTGGCATAGTCGGCGAACTTGGCGATGGCCGCGTCATTGGTTAGGTCGGACCAGTCGGCCTGAGTGGCGTACAGTTTGTCGTGCATCTCCCAGAACTTGCCCTCGGCGGCGGCTTCTTCGGCGGCGTTGGCGGCCACGAGAGCATTAGCGTGCTGGCTCAAGGGGAAGTTACGGAAGTAGAGGGTAATCTTGCCGGCGAACTCGGTTTTAATCTGCTGAACGGCCGGCTGAGCCTTGCCGCAGGCGGGGCATTGGAAGTCGCCGAACTCGACTACTTGAACCGCTCCGTTGCCGGTCTTGTGACTGTTAGCGCGGACCAGGATGCCCTTGGTGGACGTCGTGCCGCTAGTGCTACCGCTATTGTTATTGGCCGCCACAAACAGGCCGATCAGACCGGCGGCCACCAAGACCAAAATTCCAATTAATATTTTCGACTCTCTTGACATTAACGTCTCCTAAAAATTATTCCTCAAAGATTTTCCGCCATAATGTATACCTTAAACTACCGAGCCCGGCTGAACAATAGCAAAAGCGCCGCCCGAAAGCGGCTCAGTTGTTGTTTTTGAAAGTGCTTAACCCTTCTTGAGGACGGGAAGACCGGTGCGAGCGTTCTCAATGACAATGTAGCCGGCCGGCAGCGCGTCGATCGCGTCGGGGCGAATGTCACGGGCGAAGAAGTAAATGCGCTGGATGCGACCGCCCTTGAGCATAACGTCCTTCATGTGCAAAAAGTATTTCTGTCCTTTGGAATTAGTGTGTTCAAAAGCCATGTTCCGACTCCTATCCTAACGTATTAATGATTATATCTGTAAGATTATTCTTATGCTTAAAGTATGTCAAGGGGAAATGTGCTATAAATATAGAAGACATTATCAGGAGAAACCTATGGACACCACTAAAACCCAAACCAATATGCCGTCAAAGCGAACGGTAATCATCGCGCTTATATCTATCGCGGCGCTAATTTTATTATCGGGCGCGGCCATGTTGGTTCACAGCCTGATTGCCAACGGCAGCGTTAAATCAAAGCAGTACCAGGCGGTCTTTTTGACCAACGGTCAGGTATACTTCGGCAAGTTGTCCGACATCGACCAACCTTACGTCAAACTAACCAGCGTCTACTATCCTCTCGCCCAGAGCGCGCAAAGCGGTTCCTCCGCTAGCGGCAGCGGCTCTGCCGGTAGCCTCGGTAGCTCACAATTAGTCAAGCTCGGCGGCGAGGTTCACGCCCCGGAGGACCAGATGAACATCGCGAAGGCGCAAATACTGTTCTGGGAGAACATCAAGGACAACGGTCAAGTCGTTCAGCTGATCAAGGCCAAAAAGTAGTTCTAAAGATTAGCTAGGTTGGTGCGATACCAAGGCTGAACGGTCAGCTGGATCAAAGCGATCACACCGTACAGTTGAACAGTGAGACCGGCTAAACCGCCCAGCGCCGCCAGAACCGTAAACACCCCGGGGTTAGTGATCGCCCCGGGTGTGAGTGATATCCAAAAAGCGAAGATCACCTTGAAGGCCGCAAGATAAAACACCAGAATCATGCCCATGGCGACCTTAATGCCAGCCTCGAACATTAAAGGCACCCATCCCGCGGCGTCGACGGTATTCATGTCGGCCGCCGCCGAAATGCGGCTAGTTACTACCCCATTGGCCGCCAGCCAAATAAGCACGTAGCCGACTATTATCAAGGCTATCCAGTAAATGATTTGCGAGCTGTCGCTAATCAGTGAGATATTTAGAAAATCCGTCACCGACTTGAGTGATTGGTTCTGGGCGGTGGCCAAAACTACCTGGGATACGCCAAGCCTAGCGAATATTAGCGGGTAATCGAAAAATACGACGGCGGCCAGAGACACGAATCCGGCGAGCAGAGCCTGAGCCGGCGTCGGAATAAGCACTCTAAGTAAGCCGATTATAAAACCGCGGGGGTCTAGGTTCATCGATGCGGATCCTTTATAAAGATTAAGCCGATTATGGCGAGCACGAGGGTGATAACAGCGTCAACATACAAGGCGCCGGCCACGTCGGCGGTCCAAGGCGGCGATATCAGCTTGTAGTAATAGTCCGACTCTACCGGCACGGGAACGGGGTCGGGAATGTGAACGTCCTGCAGATGAGAGTTGAGGTAGTCCTGGTTGCACTTAGTCTGGGAGATAGCGTTCTTGATGCCGGCGCAGGCGGCCTGAGCCTGAGCGTAGATCTCCGAGTTAGCCTGTTGGGCTCGGGCCACGGCGTCGGTATAGGCCTGCGCCGCTACCTGCGCGCGGTTGAACGCCCCGGTCAGGCTAAAGTCGATGGTGGCTCCCAGGTGATTCTTCACGTAGGCTCGCAACATGGTAATTTTATCGGCCACCGGCTGGCCGGCCAGGTCGGCGTCGAGGATCACTTGTACCTGACGGTTAGACTCGACGTGGTTCATATTTTGCGAATACAACCCGACCAGCCACAACGACAAGGCTATGCCGAACAATAACGCCTGAAACATACGGACTATCATAAATGAAATCATACCTCATTTTAGGGCTATCTAGCAAAAGCAATTGACCATTTTTACCGATCCAGCTATAATCACGACGTAACCCGCACTCGCGCGCTTGCAAATAATCCGGAGTAGCTCAGTGGTAGAGCGATTCGCTGTTAACGAATTGGCCGTCGGTTCGAGCCCGACCTCCGGAGCCAGTTATCATTTTTTACATCAGCACTAAGTGCCGAGAAGGGCTCCAACAGATACGGCTGGAGCTTTTTTTGATCTAAAAGACAGTTCGCAAGTAGTGTTTTCAATATCTTGTTCTTTTTGTCTGGTTGCGAACTTTCAAAGAGTTGTTTAGCTTGCGAAGCCAGTTTCAACAGATACTCACTGGTCACTACAAAGCTTTTATCGTTATTTGTAAACTCTACCAGTTTACGGTCTAAATCATCCATTGCGGCTTTAGTCTTGGTTACATATTTGTCATAGTCAGCGACAGTAATACGCCCATCCAGCCGGTCTTCGTACAGAACGCTCATCTTTTTCTGAAGCCGATGGTATTCATCACGCGTTTGCTTGATGGCATTATTGTAAAAACTTTGTATGTTATCATGCTCTGACTTAAGCACGCCTATAACTTGATTTAAGATATTTTCGCTGAGTCTGAGGCTCTCTAGTAATACGACGACTTGGGGCAGGAGTTCCGCCTCTGAAACATGTGGTTGGTCGCAGGTTAAGTTCTTGGACTTCGTGCAGCGCATATATACATGCCCTTTTTGTTCATAAGACGATATCGTACAGCCACAGTTGGCGCATTTTAAGACGCCACTGAACGTAAACACCTTCTTAATATCTGTCTTAGTCCAGTCAGTCGCCTTATGGTCGTTTACTAGCTGTACCATGTCGAACGTACGCTTGCTGATAATCGACTCGTACTTATGTGGATACAGCTTGCCATCGTACTTCATTACCCCGTAGTAAAAAGGCTTTTTGAGCATTGCCTCAATCTGGCTCTGACCGACGACGCTATGTTTAACAGTATTACTCCGGAAGCCCTCGCTCTTAAGAATTTTGGTTATAGTTCTGAACGATTTGCCTTCAAGACGCAATTCATAAGCCCGAACAATATAGCCCTTGCGGTCTGGGTCTGGCACTATGTTTTTGACTTCTTTGCCATCAATTATTTCTTTGACGTTCAGATAACCGATACAGGCTTTGCCGGGATACTCACCGTCCTTCAGCTTTTTGGCAATTCGACGTCTTACGTTATCGCTGATAGCCTGAGAGTAATAGCCACCAAGAGCCATGCCCATATCTAAGCGAAACCAGTCGGTTGCAGGCGAATGCTTGCGGACGTACAGCCCGTCTGAGGGAAAGTGTAGCTCAATACGACCATCCTTTACTGCCGACTTTAACACCCTCACAACGTCAGACGTACAGTCGCGAGTAAAACGGTCGATCTTATCAAATACAACCACGCATTCTTCAGGGTATTTTTTTATCTTGTTTACGATAGCACCAAATTTATCTCGGTCTTCCTTGAACGCCGTTTCATCAAAGCTATGTAGCTCGGCATTCATAAGTTTCCATTGAGCATATTCGTTGATACGTAGCTCCTGGGCGGGCAAGGCTTGGCGCTGACTAGGGTCTGAGACCCTAGCTATCAGAAAGGCTTTTATGCCTTCGTAGTTTTTCGGCTCGTTGCTATTATCGGCCATTTTGTTCTCCTTCGGGGTTACAAACTATTATATTTTAATTACCATTACTTAACAATAGTCCTCAATTCTTACAGGCTTCATGGCTGTAAGAACATCCGTGACCCGTAGTAAGTTCTTGAGTTGCATGGGCTTAGGTGGCTCACGACTCTTGTTCTTAAGTCGGCGGTACTGGCTAGGTGAGAACAGTCCTTCCAGCATGTTACGCAAATAGCGTTCATCTGTTCCGCTTGCCAGTAGTCTGACGCCCATAATTGCTAGGGCTTCGCGGGCTTTTATACCTGGGTTGGACTTGGTTATATTTAGGAGTAGCTGCTCGGGCGTGTCAGTATCCAGTAATGCCTTCGGTATTTTAGTAATGACCTGAGTCCAATGACGGAGCAGTATCTCGCGTGCTAGTTCTATGCTGTAGAGTTCAGAAAAGGTTATGCCGCCGAAAAAACCAACTGCCTTTAACTCGGTTCTTATTTTGGCCATACTATTCAGACGCACCTCAAAACGTGCAACACTAACCGATCTGTTAAACTCAACGGAGTCCAGTAGGCGCATCTGAGAATACCCGTCTCGCTCGTGGCTGCGTTTAGGTGAGACTTTTTCTTGATTTAAGTCGGCCACTTTGTCATACATAGCCACATCTAGGCTGTTTGTATGAACGTGCCAGATATGACCGCCATTCTTAAAATCAGTTTTCTGCACGTCATAAGTCTTAGATATGTCGGCGGTACGCATGTTACCTACAAGGGTCGATACGGGCGTGTGGTCGGCGAAAATAATGTTTTTACAGTAATCAATCCTGCTAACGGCCGATGTAAGTAGAATGTCCGGTAAAATCCAGATATTGTAGGTGGTGCGTAGTACGTTAGACAACTTTTTGGCTACGTCATCTAAATCACCTTCAGTCACTTCACTAAAGTTATTGCCAAACAGCAGTTTTGGTACTGACACTTCTACGGCCAGCTGGAACAACCTGCCCTCTTCCCTGCTGGGACGTTCTATATACGTGAGGCGTGGTAAATATATACCGGCTTTCTTGTAGCTGGACGAGGGATTTATGTTTGTCCTAGATACACCAGAGGCTGAATCCAGCGTGTTTAACTGACGGAACCTAGCGACCCAGGCCGGACGTTTGTCGAAAGGTACAATCAGTTTGGCCGTGTCAATCATCGGTCGGCTCCTTTTGTTTACGGTTAATGTAAAAATCAACCTCCATAAGAACATCAAGCAACTGAGCTAGACGCTTCAGTTCTTGCTCTGTCAGAACAGGCTCGTCATCGACGGCTGGGCTGCCTGGTTCTGGTTTAAGGTTGGTCATACTCCCATTAAAAGATGTTTTGATCGTATTGTCTTTTAACGGGTTTTATGTCGCAACAAAAAGGTTCATTATGATATTTTTGTACAAAAAAACAGTGCTTTACAGTTCAGCACTGGCACTTTTCGGTTCAGTTTTAGAAAGGGCTTACGGGCTTTGTGGTAGCGCCTTCTTCTTTGAGTTTCAGGTCTAGGTCGGCTGTGTCTATTCTTTCGTCATCCGCTTCAGCTCGTGATACCACTGGGCGCCAGAATATACCCTTTCCTTTACGTGCAGTTGGGAAGAACAGCTTTCTAAGAGTAGGGTCAAAACCAACGCCACTTAATATGCTACTAAGATTCTTCAGCGTATCGTTCAGTATCGGAGTGAATGGCTCATTTGGCTTGGCAAGTGCTTGTGTTAATAACATGTCGATATTTGACCCGTCATTAGTAGAACGCTTGTTGAGTTGGTACACGCCGTTGATTTTAATAACTCCCCTAATATCATCATAGGTCAGTATGTACTCCGGAATGAGCCAGCCCTTAGTGCTAGCTTCTCTTTGTGCTCTCATCTCATCCAGTTCAACCGTGAAGGCTGTAATGTTTTTATCAGCCTCACTAAGTGTTTTTTTAAGGATAGCCGGGATATCAGGCACTTGCTTGTCGGTAGAAATGCAAAGTCTGTTTACCTTGGAGTTGTGCTCATGGCCGTAGTCGTCTACGTTACTGGTATAATCATAAAGTTTACTAGGCTCAAGGTAGTCAATAACGTCAAAGACTTGCCAACAGATGGTCTCTTTAATTTTGCTGAGTTCAGCGTTGCGTTCATAGAGTTTCTTGAGTTCATCTACTAGCAAGACGTAGCTACGGTTTAGGTCGGTCACATCCGGCCAGCTACCTCTGATGTCAGCAACCAACGCGAATATAGCAATGGCACGTTCGTTCAGATGCTTAGCTAGAGCGTAATCATTGGCTTTACGGTTGGGTTCAGAAAGCGATACGGCGTAGTCTACAACAGATTGAGAGGCGCTCTCATCAAGCCCAAACCTCAGACGGAGTGCGTGTATTAGACTATCTTTTTCTTCGCTCACTACGAGTTTATGCCTTTCGGTTGATTGTTAAGTATTATAAGATATTGGCAATGAATGATAAAGAGCCAAGGGAATATTTACGGGTCGGCGAAGCCAGCAAACTATTAGGCGTGCATGCCAACACGCTCAGAAACTGGGATAAACATGGCTTACTCACGCCCGTTAGGGTAGGCGTGCGAAAAGAAAGGCGATACAAAAGAGAAGACGTAGTGAAACTCCTAGAGAAGAGCAAATAGATAAAATCGCAACTCAAGCCCCGTTCTAAGTTCGGTCTGTCATACTTATAATAGAGGCCGTTACAAAAACAAAGGAGTTTTATGACCACGAGAAACGCCGTAGGCAGACCATGCAAGATGAGCTATAGGATTATCACCAATCTAGCAGATTCAATCCAGCACAACGCAACAATCACGGAGGCGTGCAGATATGCGGGCATTAGCAGAGATACATTTTACCGCTATCTGAATAATGAGCCGGTATTCGCCGAAAAAATGGCTGCTGCTAAGAAAAACCAAAATAAAGTCGTCATGAGTTTTCTGACGGTTTATTAAAATTCTTGTTGTTTTGCACACTGTTTTAACAAAAACGGTGTCAGAAAAATGACGCTGAGAGTCCGAACTATGAGAAAAAAATTCTCGTGACACTGACCACCATCTAATGAAGGTAAAAAGTGAACCGCAAGCGTCCTTGTGGGCTATCTGTGGTCTCCAGGATCTGCTTTAGGCTCTATCTCATTTCGGCTTGCAGCCCATGCGTGTCCGACCAGTCCGATGCGTTTTTAAAATATCGCAACCCCTCTCGCGACATAAGCGGTAACATGTTCGGTAGTTAGTACCAGAACTAAAAAACCACCTTTTAACAGGTGGTTTTTACTGAAACAACTTAACTACTGCTATTTAGAAACTTCGAGGATCTTGAATGTAGCAATCTTCAAAGCCTCTAGCTTGTCTGACTGAACGTATTTAAAGGCTTTTTCTGACGCGCTTTGTCCAGGATTCAAGTCTGAAACATACACAGTATCGTCAGCTATACGGGTACCGCTTGCATCTACCGCTTCGATTTTTACAATGTAACTAGCCTTTTCTGATGCCTTATTTTTGACAGTTACCGGTAATTCAGTAGTGTCATCGTAACTATAATCCGCTTCCGCGCCAGGATCAAACACAAACTTACCGAGCGTAACGTCTACACTGGTCTTTAGTAGCTTCTCTGTATTAGTGCCGTTAAAGTCATTGGCTGACTCTTTTACTGAGTTACCTACATTGGTAGCAACTTTACCGTAAAATGACTGGGTGGCGAGGACTACACCGAAAGTAACAACGGAGAGGATTATAGTTGCCACAGCCAAACCCTGACCGACTCTTTTGCCTTTTTTTATCGCTACGAAACCGATAATACCGAAGATTAACGAAATAATAGCAAAAAAGAAGGATACATTATTC
>Ga0182021_10005021_pt1 | contig 15610 bp, 16 predicted proteins | sample 612E3MmetaG_FD_120493 | JGI IMG/M metagenome (GOLD analysis project Ga0182021, IMG submission 120493) | Permafrost microbial communities from Stordalen Mire, Sweden - 612E3M metaG (Illumina Assembly) | ecosystem: Environmental > Terrestrial > Soil > Wetlands > Permafrost | place: Sweden... | reverse complement strand
GGTTTTTTTAGCATCTCTGGGTTCAATATCTTCTTTAGTTAACAGTTTTATGAAGTCTGCAAGGGGCTGAAGAATGCCGCCTGGTCCAGCAACCATGGGGCCAACACGGTTTTGTATGCGTGCTTCGATTTTTCGCTCCATCCAATCGCAGAACAAAGTCAACAAAAGGAGGAATGTGAAGCCTGGGAAAACCAGTATACGGAAGATTAAAAGGAAATAGTCAATCATTGCGGGATCACCGGTCTGTGCATGAGAAACAGGGGTCTAAGCTAACAAAGTTGGCTGGTACGTCGGCAATGCTTTCACCTATCGCTGTCTTGAGGAATGCGGGGATGTTAGCGAATGTTGGGGTGCGGACTTTTACTCGGTCAGGCATATCGGTTCCGTTACTTCTGACGTAGTAGAAGAGTTCGCCTCTTGGTGCTTCAACACGGTTTACCGCTTCACCTACAGGTACAGAGCGGGGTGTGTTAATTCTGAAGGGTCCTGCTGGCAAGTGGTCGAGTGCGTATTCGATGATGTTTATGCTTTCTTCCACTTCATCCATGCGAACGTTCATTCTTGCCCATGTATCGCCTTCTTTGTAGACTATTTCTTTGAAGGGAATCTCGCCGTAGGCTTCGTATGGCTCGTCTTTGCGTACGTCGATGTCAACGCCTGAACCCCTTGCAACTGGACCAACCACTGAAAGTTTGAGGGCATCTTCTCTTTTCAGCACGCCCACATTTACCATACGCAGCTTTAGCGATGGCTCATTTTGGTAAACTTGTCGGTAGAATGGCAATTGTCCACGAAGAGTTTTGAGGGTTGATTTGATTTTGGGAATATCAGCTTCTCTTATGTCCCGTCTTACGCCGCCTACAGTCATCAGTGAGGAGTAAACGCGGTTGCCGCTGGTTAATTCGATTAAATCCATGATTGGTTCTCGGTCTCTCCAGAAATACTGAAACAGCGTTTCGTAGCCAATTTCTAATCCTGCATGACCTAAAGTTAAGAGGTGACTGTGTAATCTGTTGAGTTCTAAAGCGATTACGCGAAGGTATCTGGCTCTCTCTGGAACCTCTGTTTTTGATATTTTTTCTACGCATTCGACAAAGCCTGCAGCGTGGATGCTGTTGCAGATACCGCAGATGCGCTCGACTAAGTAAACATCTTGGAGGTATGTGCGTGATTCAGTTGCTTTCTCGATGCCTCGGTGTACGTAGCCGATGCGGGGTTCAACTTTAGTGACTATTTCTCCGTCAACAGTTACAGCAAATTTTTCTGGCTCCAACAATGCTGGGTGCTGGGGACCGATGATAATTTTTACAAGCCTTTCGTTCTCAGGAAGTTTAATTTCTTCCGATGCTGGCGTTGGAACCAGTTTAACTTCCTGTGGTTTAACATCTTTTCTTAGGGGGTAAACTCCGATTGGCCAGTTTTCTGATAGAACAAAGTGTCCCGATATCGGGTGTCCTTCGAAAACTACTCCTAAAAGGTCAGCAACTTCCAGTTCATGGAAAACTGCGCCAGGGTGAATGTCAGCTATGGTTTGGATTTTTGGGTTCTCTTTAGGGACTTCAGCTTTGATTGTTACAAAAGCATTGGATGTGTGTACATGATAGTAGACGCCTATGGTTGCTCCAAGGTCTAACCCTGTTATGGCTGTGATACCGGTTTTCTCGTCAGCCTCAATCATCGCTTGTAAGACATCGCGATGTAACCCATTGTTAACTATTATTGAGCCAGTGCTAAGGTGCCCTGGTTGAATTTGGACTTTATCGCCAAATTTGGATTCTACTATTTTTAAAATATCGATTTTATTGTTTGACAACTTGTTTTTCCTCCTCAACTAATGGCTGAGCCGTTTGTGCTGTAACGGCTTCAGGTTTAGCAACCTCAGGCTCTTTTGCCTGTTTAGGTTGCTTTTTGGGTTTGGGTGGATTTAGTGCATTTAGAAGCTTCACTACACCATCTAAGATTGCTTCTGGACGTGGTGGGCATCCAGGTATGTACGCTGTGACTGGAATTACTTTGTCTACGCCGCCCAGTACGTTGTAGTTTCCTTCGAACACTCCGCCGCTGCAAGCACATGCACCGATGGCGACGACGAATTTTGGTTGCGGCATTTGATCGTAGACTCGTTTTAGTCGTTCTGCACATTGTTGTGTTACGCATCCTGTTACTAGCAGGACATCAGCGTGGCGTGGTGAAGGCTCAAGTTTTACGCCGAATCGTTCTACATCGTATTTTGGGGTTAGTAATGCTACGATTTCGATGTCGCACCCGTTGCAAGCTCCTGAGTTAAAGTGCAGGACCCATGGCGATTTTACTCGTGCCCATGTTTTGGTATCGGTCATTGTTCTTTTCCTCCTTCAACGAGAACTAAGCCTGCGGCAAGGATTATGCCGAGGTAGAGGATCAAAAGGAGGGGGTTAGTTGTTCCGGCGATTGAGAAAGAACCGAAAGCTAGTACTAAAACGGATGAATCAAAGATTACGAAGTAAATCAGATATTTGTACAATGATACGTTGATTTTTACGCCGCGGAATGCTACTTTTTCTCCACAAGCGTAGGCGGCTTGCTCGTTTTCGCTTATGGTGGTTTTAGGCGCTGACCGTTTGCCTAATGAATAGATTACATAAGTTGAAACAAAAATTAATGCGAATGCGATGAGGGCCTCAGTAATAAATTCAAAAGCCATAATTTGGTTCTCCTTTTATGGTTTTAGTCATTAAAGCTTCCTCAAGGATCATATTTAATTTGCAGATTTTATACCCAAAAGCTTCGCCATGAACATATTTAAGTTTATTTGCATTAAAACTGTTCAAATAGCCAAAATTTTGCGTTGTTGACAGATAGTCGTCTTCAGTGCGGCAGGCTCCTTTCCCCAAGAAGCCTCCTAGTATACCCTCTCCACTCGCTCTTGTTTCTCCCATACTACCCCGAGCTAGTTCACATAGAAATACTACACTTGCATTTAAATTTTAAGAACAAAAATGTGAAAAATTTCATGCTTTTTGGGGGAGTGATCAAAGACAGAAAACAAGTGCTACTCTGTTTCTGCTGTTCTATGCCATCTTCCTTCTAAATAAAGAATCAAGTTGAAAAGCCCTCTACTGCTTATAACAAGTAGCAGAAGAGCAAACTCTTCATAAGTCCTAACAGCCACAGTTCGAACGATTTCTGCGCCAATAAAAAAGTTCAGACTTAACGTTAGGTACCCTGACAAGTAACGAGTCGAATAATGGTTGGTAAGGGTCTTTAAGTTTTAATTGAATAAAACGGATTGTGACAAGTATAGCGCCGAAAGTAATAACCCCACCTCCAAAAAGGTAGAGGACATCGGTTGCTATTGTGAGCACCACATAGATTGCATCATAAATTGCTCCGCCCGAACAGTAGGTTGATCCAGATAGCATATTTATGAAACCGGGGTAAAGAAAGCTCAAAGCCGCAGCCAAAATAGCTGTAACTATTATTACAGCGAATACCGTTACCGCTAAAGTGTTAACAGGTTGCTTTGTCAAAGCTTGGCTTTAAGCCATAAAATATAGTCAATCTAATTGATTGTAACTTAAGGTAGTTAGGTTGCCTTAATAAGTTTGATTTAGCGCTTAGCAAGCTGTTAAAATGCTTAAGAAAGGAAGCGTTTGGTAGAAATCAAACTCTGATTTCTTCAGCTAAACCTGCTTCTGGATACGGGAACAAAAGTGCTTTATCCAATGGATAAGTTATCGTCACTTCTTCACCTATCTTACCCCACTCCTCAGTTAACGAAGGCCTATTGATAACAAAGCGATCACCGTTATTCAACCTAATCTCATACCGAACAACAATTCCCTCAAACGTCGCCTTTTCAACTTTCCCAACCAAACTATTCTCAGCCACAATGTGCCCTTTCTTCATTTCGCATGTTTCAGGTCTTATAGCTAAAACAACTCGTTCGCCCTGCTTGATGTCCAACTGGTTTAAGGCGTTAATCTTTAAGCCCTCACGCAACTCAATTTCTGACTCACCGTTTGCCTTAGTAATATAGCCTTCTAAAAAGTTAGATTCACCGATAAAATGAGCTACAAATAAGCTATTAGGATGCATATAGAGTTCCTGCGACGATCCAACCTGAACAATCTTGCCTTTCTTCATAACGGCAATTCGGTCCGAGATGGACATGGCTTCTGCTTGATCATGGGTGACGTGGATTGCTGTCAATTTGAGGTCCTTCGCCATTCGACGTATTTCATAGCGTATCTCATTTCGGACTTTCGCGTCTAGTTGACCAAGCGGTTCATCCAAGAGGAGGGTTTTGGCTCCTGCAGCCAACGCTCGGGCAACAGCGATCCTCTGCATCATTCCGCCGCTAAGCTCGCTCGGATAAGCATTCAAACGTTCGTTGAGCTTTACAAGTTCGAGAACTTCGTGTCCAATCGTTTCCGCCTGTTTGGCATTATAATTCTTAACTTTCGGACCATAGAGCACATTGCTCCAAGCGGTCATGTGAGGAAAGAGGGCAAAGGTTTGGAAAACAAAGCCGATGTCGCGGTCTTCAGGTGGTATCTTATCGACACGTCGGTCGCCGATGTAGATTTCACCACTATCAGGCTCAATTAACCCAGCGATAACCCGAAGAAGTGTTGTTTTGCCGCAACCGCTTGGTCCCAGCAAAGAGAAGTATTCTTGGTCATGTATTGTTAAGGTGACATTGTCTAAGGCGTAGAGTTTGCCGTATTTTTTTGTGACGTTTACGACTCGGACATCGGGCATTGTGAGTTCTCTCCCTTTGAAGCGTTCTTGGAGTTTTTATGATTTGCCATTCTAAACCTTTCCTTTTCTAGTTAATAGCCTCAAGACCAGCAGGATGATGAAACTAAACAGTATCAAAAAGCCGCAGGCTAAACCTACGGTTAACGAGTTGACTCCAGCGATTGAAGCTGTAATACCTCGAATCGAATTCACCCAGTTAACCAACAGAACAGGCGCAGTTACAAGCTTAGAAGTTACGGCTAACGTCGCCCCCGTTTCGCTTACACTTCTTGTGAATACGATGATTGCACCTGAAAGAATCGAGTACTTCGTGATCGGCAGCACGATTGTTTTGAAGACAGTGAAGGGTTTGGCGCCCAAGGTTTTGGCGGCTTCTTCCAAATCAACGTTTATTCTCTCCATCGCCGCCGACATGGACCTAACGAAGTACGGATAAGTAATCGATAAGTGAGCGAATACAAGCAGCAGAAATTCAGGAATACCGGGGACGCCTTGCCAGAAAAACTTCAAGGAAATACCTAACGCGATGGACGGCACAATCAATGGAATGTTGATTAAGGTATCAAGGATTGCTGATGGATATTTGCCGAAGGTTTTTCTGGCAATCAGAATTGCCATAGGAATACCAGTCAAAATGCCCAGCACCGTGACTATTGCGCCTAAACCGTATGAGAGTAACAGACTTTGCCAGAAGCTTCCCCAGATACTCTGCCCAGTAAACGCTTGAACAAGAGTGTTTCCCGTAGCAATGGCTTGGAATGCTGGCAACGCAACAAAAAGTGATGGAATCAACACAATAATCAAGAAAACCGCCAAAGCTACGCCATTTCGTGTCCAAGCTGTTTTCTTGTAACTGAGTTTTTTCTCAATCAACGGCAAGCCCTTGCCAAAAGGCAAAGTTAACTTTTTGCCTAAAACCCGAATCAAACCGAAAACAACTATTGAAACAACAATTAGGATAATGCTGGCAAAAACGGTTCCTCCCTCGTAAGTGGCTTGAGTAATGGGAACAGGGATTCCGCTTGCAAGCTGATTCTTTAAGCCTTGAATGAAGACAGGGCCATTTACGAAAGCTCCCGCCACAATGAAGGTTGCTCCGGTCTCTGAAAGGGAACGTGCAAAAGCCAAAGAGAATGCGGCTATTAGGGAGGGCTTTATGATTGGGAAAGTTACGGTTCTGGAAGCCGTTAATGGTGGTGCGCCGAGAGTCCGTGATGCACGTTCATACTCCATCTTATAGTCTAGTAAAGCGCCAACGATGACACGGACAACAACTGGGAACGAGAAAGTGAAATGCAAAAGCAGGACCAAAAGCCAACCGGGAGAAACAAGCGAGTAACCGAAAAGTGACGATATTCCGCCGCTTGAACTCCAAAACAGCAGAATAGAATATCCCAATGCCGCTGTAGGAACGACAAAGGGTATGTCCGCAAATGTATCGAGGACACTTAGCCACCTTGATTTGCCTCGGGTAATCAACCATGCCAAAGGAACCCCAGCTAGAAGATCTAAGGCAGCAACGATTAAGGCGATGATGAAAGAGTTAGAGACCGCAACTAACGCCAAATTCGTCAATGCTGGGTCGTTAAGAACATTTTGTACTGTTCCAGCCTTCAGAAGAATACCGATAATTGGGGGTATAAGAATTATCGCAAAAAAGAGGATGATTGCAGAGAGATAGAGGGTGTACTTTAAGGGTTTTTTTGACGAAAGTGCATTTAATGTGTTCCAGAGTTTACTAAGCACGGCGCCGCTCCTTTTTGTCAGAGTAGTGGATTTTGCTCAGTTTGGAGCTAATTAGCGTTCAAGTATATTAGTTGTTACATAAAACAGACGTTTTTCCCCATACTCCAGCATCAAAGTATATAGATTAAACGAGTGATCATAAAATATAGAGGATGCAAAACCTCCTCTGAATCGTCTACAACTGAGAATTAAGCAAAATTCTTTTATCAGCGCATAAATAGAGGTTTAGATAGTGATTTTTGGAAAGAAAGCCACAGAATAATGAAAAAAAATTTGCACCCGAAATGTACATCGACGGAAACAAACTCACTCTAAACAATTTTGTGCAAGAACCCATAGGCAACATAATGAGGGGTTCTCTAAAACCTTAAAAGGGCTTGACGCTGCGTCGCCTGAGTTAATTGAAGTCAGAATTAAGCGGTTATCTGAACCTGCTGATGTTGATGCGCATGTTTACCCTGTTAAGTAGAGTCAGCTTTTAGCTGACTACTTTTCTAAACTGGTATAACGTGGCGCTCATAGTTATTAGGGCAACTAACCCGATTACACCCCAAGCGGGAAGTATCGTGGCCCAGTCGTAACCAGTAATCATAAAGGCTCGGCTGGCGTCAACTGCGTAACTTACGGGGTTAAACATTGACACGGTTTTAACCCAGTCGGGCAGGAAACTTATCGGGAACAGCGCTGGACTCAAGAATAGCAATGGAAAAGTGATAACGCCACCAATTGCGAAAACTGTCTCGGAACTTCTTGTCTTCATGCCTAGTGCCAAGGAAATTCCTGACCATGCAAGCCCAAAGAACGCAAGCGTAAAGAAGATACCTACAATTCCGACAACGCCAGTTACTACGTAAGCTCCTAAAGCATAGGCTAACCCAAGAATTATAGCAGTTTGAATAATTACTCTAAAAGCGTCACTACTCAATCGTCCCAGCAAAATCGCAGGACGACTCACAGGTGTAACGAGCATTTTCTGCAAAAATCCTGAGTCAATGTCGGCGACAATAGAGTTTCCCGACTGTAATGCGCTTCCAAACGCGTTCTGCATCAATATTCCCGCAGCAGCAAACTCTAGATAACTAACGCCAACGGGTAGTATTCCGGGGAAATTTCCAAGCCTGCCTAGCAACTGAGTAAAAAGCAACAAAAACAGCAGGGGTTGAAAGAGTGAAAAGAACAGTAGAATGGGGGTTCGAACGAGTTTTTTCATGTACCGTATGAATATGTATCGTGTGTCAGATAGTAGAGTCATTTTCTTATCTCCTTCCACCGAATCTTCCGCCAAAAGCTGAGTTTGGAGCCTTGACTGATTCTTCAGCTCTTATGCGCCTACCAGTGTGCTTTATGAAGACATCATCAAGAGAAGGCGAAGAAAACGTAACTGAGGCAAGGCTAATATCGCTGCTGTCTAATGCCCGAACAATATCAGCGATTAAGGGACCTGCATTCTTGGCGAAAACTGTCAAACATTCCTCTGAATCAATTATTTCAGTAACACCTGTCATGCTCTTGATAATCTCCTTGGCTTTAGCACTATCTTTTTTGCAGTCGTCAAGGGAAACCCTGATAGAATCTGCGCCGATTTCACGTTTCAACTCAGCAGGAGAGCCACTCGCAACGATTTTTCCATAATCAATTATTGAAAGGCGTTTGCAAAGTTTGTCGGCTTCCTCCAAATATTGGGTTGTCAAAAAAATTGTTATACCTTCTTCTTTGTTTAGTTTTTCTAAGTAACTCCAAATTGCAGAGCGCGATTGAGGATCCAAACCAGTAGTCGGTTCATCTAAAAACAGAAGCTTAGGCTTATGAACGAGAGCCGTAGCAAGGTCAAGCCGTTTTTTCATGCCACCAGAATAGTTTCTGGCGCGTCGATCGGCAGCCTCTTCGAGTCCAACTAATTTTATAAGCTCATTAACCCTTGCTTTTATGTCGCTGGTTTTCATCTGGTGAAAATGCCCCTGCAAGTCAATGTTTTCTCTGCCAGTAAGGTCACCGTCAACCGTCGTTTCCTGACTTTGTACACCAATAATTTTGCGGATGGAAGCTGCGTCTTTGTCCAAATTAAAACCTGCCACTTTAACTTCTCCAGAAGTTTTTCTGAGTAGAGAGGTCAGGATTTTGATGGTGGTACTTTTCCCTGCGCCGTTAGGACCTAAAAAGCCAAAGAATTCGCCATCTGCCACGTTAAAAGTAATATCGTCCACGGCTTTGGTGCCGTCAGAATAGATTTCAACAAGATTCTTCACAGTAATTATGTCCGACATTAGCAATCTAGAGATAATTTTGCATTTGACAACTTAACCTTATGTGGTTGCTATCTCACTACAACAGCAAGAGAGCGCAAGGCAACAAATACAAAAAAAGAGATCTACTGGTTGAGTAGAAAAGATTTATCCCATCTCTCAAATAGAATTTAATGTTGCGATACTCATGAAAAGCAGAGAAGACATCTCATATGCAAAACAAATGCCTGTTCTCTTTTTGGGACATGGAAACCCCATGAATGGCATTGAAGAAAACGAGTTTGTAGAGGGATTCAGAGAAATTAGAAAGAAAATTCCCAAACCCAAAGCGGTTCTATGCGTTTCTGCACATTGGGAAACCAAAGGTACCTTCATCACAGCAATGGATAAACCAAAAACCATACATGATTTCTTCGGTTTTCCCGAGGAATTGTATCAGGTACAATACCCTGCATCGGGCAACCAAATTTTGGTTAAAGAAGTTGTGGATTTAGTAACTAAAACAAAGGTTAGCTTGGATTATGATTGGGGACTTGACCATGGCTGCTGGGTTGTTCTAAAACGAATGTTTCCAGACGCCGATGTCCCCGTAGTGCAGATGAGTTTGGATTATTCTAAACCTGCCCAGTTCCATTATGATTTAGCAAAAGAGTTGTCGACACTTCGCGAAAAGGATGTTTTGATTGTTGGAAGCGGAAACATGGTTCATAACCTGGGCCTGCTCGCTTGGGACAACTTAGACTCAGGTTTTGGCTATGACTGGGCAATAGAAGCAAGTGACCGAATGAAAAAATTCATAGCAAAAAATGACCATCAGCAGTTGATTGATTACAAGTCCCAAGGCATGGCATTCGATTTAGCAATCCCAACACCTGAACATTACCTGCCACTATTGTATGTGTTGGCACTAAAAGAAGCAGATGAAGAAATAACTTTCTTCAACGATAAACCAGTTGCCGGTTCGCTAACAATGACTTCATTAAAGATAGAACACTAACATTCAGAATCGAAAAAAAAATCATTTATATTTCAGTGCTAAAAAAAGAAACGGTTTACTTTTTTTGTTTCAAGTTACCTTTTGTTTTATAAGTTTTCCTTGTCTTACCCATGACTTCTGCTTTTTTCAAATCAAAGGTAGTTTTCACTCTAAAGAACGTTTTCAAGTCCGGATCCAATTGCGTAATAACCATCATTGACATGTAGCGTACTCCATGCAACCTGTCCACCATCGCTTGCAAGTCAATTTCGTTTTCCTTTAGCGATTCTTTGGCCGCTTGCAAAGCTTGTTTTGTGTGGTAGACGGCGTGTAGGGGTTGGCATTCCATGTCTGTTGACCTTGGAATAACGGCGGCTTTTCCAATGGCGCAGTCAAAGAGCAATGACATGACTTCTTGGGAAACAAAGGGACTGTCAAAGGGCAAAAGCGCTGAGTATTCGCTTTGAGACGCTTCAAAACCTGCAATAGCTCCACCCAAAAGTCCCTTGGATTCGTAATCGTCAACTACAAATTTGACATCTGAAGAAACCACCTTTTCATACAGGTCAACGCATTGCTGCGAACCAGTAACAACAATGATTTCATCGACCAGACCTTTCACAGCATCAATCACATGGTTGATTAAGGGTTTTCCATGTAAATCCAAAAGCCCCTTATCGCCACTGAACTTTGCGGACGAATCACCAACCAAAATAACAGCAGACCTATCCAAACAAACACATCTCCAATCAGGAAATTCTAACATGCGCAGTATTGTTTAAGCTTTTTTGTTAAAGAAAAAGAAAAAGAAAAAGGGGTTATTCTACTTCATTGTTTTCTATTTTCTTAGACATCTCAGCAAGTATCTTAGTGAAGGGATGGTCAGGCTTATCCTGCACGAAAATCAGGTTTCCTTCCGCCCGCAAAATCTCACAGAAACACGGCACCATACCCAGCAATGGCACTTGATACTCAGTTTTGATTTTGGCCTGCATTTCAGCTTTCTTTGCGGTTATTGAAGGATCGAGCACTTTGTTTAGAACCAAACCCGTCTTCTTTTCGAAGAGGTTGTAGAGTTCAATTAGCATGCGTTTTGTTCCGTCTACATCTGACCGGTCGCCAGTTGTTGCTACAACCACGAAGTCCGCAGCTACGATGGCGTTGATGGATGAGTATTGGAGTCCTGGGCTAGTGTCGAAGAAGAGGTAGTCGAATTTTTGGTCTTTAATCAAAGTTTCTCGCAGGGCCAACAATCGACCTAAAGCACGCATTTCCCATTTACGATCTTTTGATGACATGTCGCGGATAGCTTCCGTTGATGGGTTGGCAAGGCATGCATAGAATTTTCCATTTCCAGTGATTCGGCTGCTTAAGTTTATGAGGGTCTTGCTGATGTCACAGGAGTTGTTTAGGTAGTCGTTGAGCCAGAAATCTGCCTTTGGAGTTTTAAGGATGGCAAATAAGCTTGGGGCTCGAAAGTCAAGATCGAACACGCAGACTTTTTTTCCAGCTTTGGCGAATGTTGCCGCTAAATTAACTGAGAAAAGGGTTTTTCCCGTACCGCCTTTGTATGAATGTACTGCAATTATTTTGCTCATGGTATTCAACTCAGGGCTTCTTTGTCTATGAAGAAGTAGGCTTTCCTACCTTTTCGTTCTTTCTTTAAGTAACCCATAATTACAAGTTGGTTAAGGTATGCGCTTTCTACGGCTCGGGCCCGTTTGGTTTGATCTGCGATTTCTTCTGCTGTAGCTCGGCTGCACCTGCATATTGTCATGGCTGTCTTGCGTAAGTGATCAGGCATGGATAATAAAGTCATAACGTCAAGAGAGGCATCGGGTAATGGTAAAAGCGCTTTAGGGTTATTGGTGTTTACGTTTCCGTTCTTTTGAAGTTCAATCATGACTTCGATTTTATCGTTTAGTTTCTCGAGGCTTTCTTCAATTTTTTCCAGAGTGTTTAGCGGTTTCTTACTTGATAAATCGTTTCTCATCATTAGTCTTCCCCGAGGTGTATTGTTTTCATATGTACAGTTTGATAGGATAAGTCCGTGCTATTTATTATGTCTTGCGATACTACAGTATTTATTTGAAGTAAGTAAACAAAAACAAACTTAGAACTAAAAAAGATAAACTAAAATGAAAACTTAAAGTTCCAAAACCAGGGATCTTAGTAGGGAATAGGGGTTTGGTTCCTTGCTTCCTCTACTATGGGTAAAACCTGTTTCAGTTCCTTGAAGTACTTTAGAACTGTTATGCCGCGTGGTGTGACGGCAAAAACTGTGCGTGCTTTACCTACTATTCGTTCTTCAACTAAGCCTTGCTTCATGAGGAACTCTAAGTATTCTTTGAGAACGCTGCAGTTAACATTTGCCTTATACATGACGTGCGTTAACTTTAATGGTCCTCTATGAGCCAAGACCGTCAGGATGTCAACGTACATTTCGAGTTTTGATCGACGCAATTACATTCCTCTTTTTTTGATTAATGATCCGTTTGGTTATAAATCATTTATGTATTAGTAATCAGTGTTTTTGTCCATAATAGCTATCAATTAGGTGCTTTCCTGATAGCTTTGTTTAACACATTTAGTCTATTTTCGAATGCCGTTACCATGTCGTCTAGTAGTATTTCACGCAATTCGGTTGACAAACCGTTGATTTCTTCGTCGAAAACATTCGCTAACTTGGCTTCAATTTCTTTTCTTTCTTTTTCCACAATTTGCTTCATACACACATATCCTCCCAACCATATTGACCATCCAAAATGGCTGAAGACATATAACTCACTTATGAAAGCAACCTATGAATCAGAAATTAATACCTTAAAACAAAACCGCGCCGTACGATGCAGGATATTGAGGTTTGCTCTGGAGATTTTTGTCTGCAATTGGAGGGACAGTTTCTTTTAGATAAAGAAAAAGGAGTACTTGCATAAGAATTATTATGTGTCACGGCATGTGATGACAATTTAATAGAGAGGGTAAAACAAAATCGCAAACTGGGGTGCATTACCGATATTATGGGACTCGTTGAAACTTTTGGAGTCCGGTCGACTTTTATGCAGGTTTGAAATTAAACTGCGCATAAATGTTTAGATCTATAGATTAATATTTGATACAACTATCATCAGGTTATTGCATAGATGGGCTGTATTAAAGTTGTAGTTTGTTTACAATCAAAAACAGATTTAAGGACCAGCAGTATTTTTTTTATTGGGAAAGTAGAGAAAAGTCCCACTATTTTCTAGAAGGTTACAGATCTTTGTTTAATTCTTTTAAAGAAAAATCGTGGAGCGTCCTGTTAGTCAAAGGGCACGTGGCAAAAGATCAAGTTAGATCAGAACGCTGCGAAAACTGCAAATCAACAACCGAAGTCTTAACAACCAACCACAACAACCCTAACCTACTCTTATTCGGCTGCAAAGATTCTAAATGCCAGCACAGACTTCTAAGACTATATTTTGATGCCTAGGAAACATCAAAACTGGTTTTAGGATGGGGCTGTGGTGCGTTGGCTGAATTGGTTCTCTTTGTGTGTGGGTGTGGGCGCTAAAAACTGCACACTACACTGGAGGCTTTGGCAAGTGATCCTTTTTTGGTTTGGGTTGTTTTCCTCTTGTGATTTGAGTGTAGGAAGAAGGGTTGGCCCACACAGTCAACATGGAGGCTACGTTGGGATGTGTGAGTGTTGTGTAGATGCATGTTGGCACTTCTATTCCTGTTTCATGTACCTGGTTTTCCCTTCTGCCATACTAAACTAAGGTACTATATGCTCAATTGGTAAGCACACAATCGGTTTTGAGCTATGACCAATCGCAGAAGATGGAGAAATTTTTTCGATTTTGAAAAATACGCTTGCAACTAATCTGTAGGGCGTTTAGTTTTTCTGTTTGTAATTTGGACGTCCTGGCATAATTGACCAATGTTCAGTTTATGTGGGCGTCAATTCGTCTAACTTTTTTTAAGCAAGTGTTTTCATTTGTCAAAACTGATATAAACGGTTCATACCGTATTGATTAGCGTGGACATAAATGGCTGAGCGTTTGGATGCTGCTGATAAAAAGATATTGAATATGTTACAGAAAGACGCCAGAGTTCCTTTTTCTCGAATAAGCGCTGAGGCAGGGAGTAGGACTGGAGTTACCCATAAATCCTCATATTTTTAGGAGGAATAGAAACTTATTTATTTAGAAGAAATTGTCGATTTCACCGAAAACAATAATGAAAAAGACCCAAATTTGGCGAAGAACCGCCAGCGTAATTTTCATTCAGGGAAGAGTACAATCTACAAATACTTACAGTTTAGTTATGAGCTTTACAGATTTACATTACGCAATAGGACGTTTGATAGAATTCAGTTAGTATCTTCAAAATTGGCTAGGAAAAACCAATCAGTTGTGAACCGAGCGCATCCTTATATGAGTCTTTAGAAAAGCTTAAAGTTAGATCGGGAAATAGAGGTAAAACTATGGCTGCATTTGCACAACCAGGAGCATATGATTATAACTCAACTGTTTTCTCGCCTGATGGACGACTTTACCAAGTCGAATATGCACGAGAATTAGTGAATCGTGGAGGCACCATTTTAGGTATCCGATGTGCAGAAGGCGTTGTTCTGGGTTCAGAAGAAAACGTAGAAGTCCTTGAAGAAGAAAGACGCTCATGGAAAATTTTTCAATTAGACGAACACATTGGAGCAGCTATTATAGGCTTAAGTTCGGACGCAAGAGTCCTAATCGACCAAGCACGTATCAACGCCCAAAGCAATAAACTGACATACGATGAACTCATTGATGTCGAAGTTGCAACCAAAAAAATATGCGACACCCAACAAACATATACACAGCATGGTGGAGGACGACCCTTCGGTGTTGCCATGATCTTAGCTGGAGTCGACAAAACAGGTCCACATGTCTTCGGAACTCATCCAAGCGGAAACTACACGGGATACAAAGCTACAGCCGTAGGTGCAGGAGCAGAAACAGTTCTATCAATGCTAAAAGAAGAGTACCGTGAAGATTTAACTCTTGAAAAAAGCATAACGCTTGCAGTAAAATGTTTAGTGAAAGCGTTACAAGCGAGGGAGTTACCGCTAAGAATAAAGATTGCCGTGGTACCCATAGAAACGAAGAAATGGGGTATGCTATCTAATGAAGCGGTTGAAGGCTACATTAAAGAGGTGTCTTAACTACAAAAATTTCCTTGTTTATTGGTTTCTGCGCAAAAACAGAGAGATTTTTAGGTTAAAGGAGGTGCCCTCTGGTTTGTAGCTATGTTATTTTCTCTGAAATCTTTCATCAAATGGGAGAGTGAAGATTTTGTGTTTGTTTTCCAGAAAAAACTATCGACGGATTCAAAACCTGTTTGACCAATTACCCCGGAAAGGCTTAATTTACAGAAATAAGTCAGCCTTTATGGATAGCTTTTTATAGCCAAAAGTTTCAAAGAAGAATTGGTTCAGATGTTCAGGAAAAGTAAAGCTGACGAAATTGGTAAGTTCTTTGCCCTGCAGGTGAAGAAGAAGGAACTTGCAGTTTTCTATTTGGGCGTATCAGGTTTCATCGCAAGAAGTTCCACCCAAACAGTCCTCCTTGATCCTGCAGGCATGCTTAAAGACGACGAAATAAAAGCCCTAAAAGCAGTTAATCTACTTCTTTTCACGCATAATCATTTGGATCATTTTAGCTCAGGCAAAACTCAGGCTATTTTTAAGGCAACGGCAGCTCCAATAGTGGCTGAGCCTAAAGTGGCTAACAAACTCAAAGGAAAAATACCAGTCGACAAACTCGTGGGCGTTCAGCCAGGCAAAACCTATACCTTTGGTGATGTAACCGCAACAGCTATTCAAGGAATCCACCGCGGCCCAATAATGCTTTACCAAATAAAAATGGACGACATAACG
>Ga0182021_10005020_pt1 | contig 15610 bp, 14 predicted proteins | sample 612E3MmetaG_FD_120493 | JGI IMG/M metagenome (GOLD analysis project Ga0182021, IMG submission 120493) | Permafrost microbial communities from Stordalen Mire, Sweden - 612E3M metaG (Illumina Assembly) | ecosystem: Environmental > Terrestrial > Soil > Wetlands > Permafrost | place: Sweden... | reverse complement strand
TGGGATCTGATCCGCCAGTTGAACGCGAGCGGCGTCACCATCATCCTCACCACTCATTATATCGAGGAAGCCGAGGAGATGGCAGGCCGCATCGGCGTCATCAACAGGGGCGAGAGCGTGGTCGTGGAAGAGAAGGCGGAGCTGATCCGCAAGCTCGGGCGCAAGCAGCTGACGCTCGACCTGCAAAAACCGCTGAACGCGATCCCGGAAGGGCTCGACGGCCATCCGCTGGCGCTCGCCGCCGATGGCCGGCAGCTCATCTATACCTACGACAGCAAGAGCGAACGCACCGGCATCGCCTCGCTGTTGAAAGACCTCAGCGAGGCAGGCATCCGCTTCAAGGACTTAAGCACGCAGCAAAGCTCGCTCGAAGACATCTTCGTCGGTTTGGTGAGTCAGAAATGAAGTGCTTAAGGCGCGGCAAGACCGCGGCATTGCCATTCTCAACGGGCGCAACCCCTCACCCCAGCCCTCTCCCCATGGGAGAGGGAGTCCGGGCGTGCCCGTTGAAAAGGCGTCCCCTCTCCCATAGGGAGAGGGACAGGGTGAGGGGTTACGGCCTTCATATTGCGCAAACCCTGGGAAACCGAGCATGAATTGGCGGGGCGTATTGGCGATCTACGGGTTCGAGATGGCGCGGTGGCGGCGCACGCTCATGCAGAGCGTGGTTTCGCCAGTGATCTCGACCTCGCTCTATTTCGTGGTGTTCGGCTCGGCCATCGGCTCGCGGATCGACAGCATCGATGGCGTGAACTACGGCGCTTTCATCGTGCCGGGCCTCATCATGCTGACGCTGCTCACCAACAGCATCGCCAACGCCTCCTTCGGCATCTACTTCCCGCGCTTCATCGGCACGGTCTACGAGATCCTGTCCGCGCCGGTCTCCCCGTTTGAAATCGTGCTGGGCTATGTCGGCGCCGCGGCCACCAAATCGGTGATCCTGGGCCTCATCATCCTGGCGACAGCGGGCTTCTTCGTGCCGCTTCAGATCGCTCACCCGTTCTGGATGCTCCTGTTCCTGGTACTGACGGCGGTGACGTTCAGCTTGTTCGGGTTCCTGATCGGCATCTGGGCCGACAACTTCGAAAAGCTGCAAGCGATCCCGCTGCTCGTCATCACGCCGCTGACCTTCCTCGGCGGCAGCTTCTATTCCATCGGCGTGCTGCCGCCCTTCTGGCGGAAGGTCACGCTGTTCAATCCCGTCGTCTACCTCATCAGCGGCTTCCGCTGGAGCTTCTACAACATCGCCGATGTGAGCGTCGCGTTGAGCCTCGGCATGACGGCGGTATTCCTGGCCATCTGCGCCTTCCTGGTCTGGCGCGTCTTCAAGACCGGCTACCGGCTCAAAACCTGAGCGGCCTGCCAACTTACTTGCCTCGGATAAGCTGTAATAGAATCAATAACTTGCTAGTACACCTCATCCACGGAAAGTCCTGGAGATGCTCGCCGCAAACGAGGCAGGATTTCCCGCGGGGCATACTCGCATGCCGGCCAAGGACACCTTCCGGACAAAATGGTTAACACGAGAACTGAATGTCTACTAGCCGCCAGTTGAACCGGCGCACATTTTTTTTCCAAATCAGAGAATTCTTTTTTCAAAAATGACAAATTGATCGCAAAATGACACGATGTTTGCAAAAATCTGCGCTACCCAGCACATGTAGTTCATGTTAATTACTGCGTACAATCGGAGGGTGAGTATGAAGCTGTACGTTCCGCAACTAGAATCCGCGAAGGACACGCTTGTCGAAAGACTGACATCTCACAGCTTTCTGCGCCGTTGCCGCGACGGACTGGTAACGCTTGAGGAAATGAAGATATTCCTTGTCCAACAAGGGCTATATGCTACGAATTTTACGAAATATCTTTGCGCGGTAATGTCTAACTTGCCGGGCAATGAAGAAATAAGGCCTCTGGCGCGGAATCTTTTCGACGAATGCGGCTTCAGCGGCACGAAACCGCATGCGGTGGTCTATGATGAAATGCTGGCAGGGTTCGGCCTCTCGCTCCAGGGCGCCACGCCTTTGAGCGGAACGGTAAAGCTGATCAATACGATGTTCCGGCACTGCCGCAGCGAGAACCCGGCGTTCGGAACCGGAGCGATTAACCTCGGCGCGGAGGCTCTGGTACCCGACCTATATACCGACATCGTCAAGGGCTTCGTGAACTGCGGTGTAAGCGAGGACCGGCTTGGGTTTTTCACGCTCCATATCGTGGTCGACGACGATCACGCCACGACGCTGGGCGAGATCATGGACGCGATTGCGACTGCCAGACCAGAGGAAGTCCGCAACATGGTGGCGGCGGGCAACGATCTCGTGGACGCGCGGCTCGAATTCTTCACCTCCGTCGAGCAAGCGGCGAAGCCCCTTGCCGCAGCCAGCTAAACGTATCCGCTCAAACCGAGGCGCAACAAACCTGACGCCTGTATCCTTGGGACGGCGCGGCAGCTTCTCGCGTTGTCCTCTTATCCCATTCCATTCCAGCTTTTTCGCGGAGGACCCCGTGAGCGAAATGCTAAACCCGACGGCGGCGCTAACAAAGCCCGAGCTTATCGATATCGCCAAGAAAAGAATTTCGCAGCACCTTTCGATGCCCCCATGGTCTGTGCGCCAGAAGCTTGCCCTCACCTGCCGCATCCTGCACGCCAAGGGCCACGAATCCGGCCTGACCGGGCAGATTTCGGCACGCGGCGAGACGCCTGGAACCCTTATTACGCAACAGCTCGGCCTCGGCTTCGACGAGATCACAGCCTCGAACCTCTTGAAGGCCGACTACGACCTCAACGTCCTCGAAGGCGACGGCATGGCGAACCCCGCCAACCGCTTCCACACCTGGGTCTATAACGCCCGGCCGGACATCAACTGCATCATCCATACGCACGCGACGCACACGGTGGCGCTGGCCATGCTGGAGCGGCCGCTGAAGATCGCCTATATGGACGTTTGCGTGCTTTACGGCGATGTCGCGTTCCTGCCGGTATGGACCGGCGTTCCCGTCGGCAACGAGGAGGGCAAGGTCATCGCCGAAACGCTTGGCGACAAGCGCGCGGTGCTGCTCTCGCACCACGGGCTGATCGTCACCGGCCGCACGGTCGAGGAAGCTTGCGCCGTGGCCGTGATGTTCGAGCGCGCCGCCGAGTTGCAGCTCCTGGCCGAGAGCGTTGGCGAGATCAAGCCTATCGAGCCGGCACTCGGCAGGCAGGCGCACGACTGGATCTTGCAGGAGCGGCGCTCGCAGGCGACGTTCCATTACTACGCGCGCCAGCTCCTGCGCTCACTGCACCATGGCGACCAGCACCCGCTGAGCTAACCCACCCTTTACAAAGCGGCACCGCGCTCGCCCCTTGCCGCGCGGCGCTGCCGGCACTTGGCCCTTTCTCTGAATTGGTTGCGTAAGGCCGGGAGCTTACTTGCGGGCTGCCGGCGATACCGTCTCTTGCCGGGAGTTTAGCGCCCCTCATAAATTGGCTTTTCAAGCAGCCTGCATCGCCCGCATTTACCCTTTGCCGCCATGGAGCAGGCTGGCCCCGGCAATCATCCATCGGCGATGGATTTTCTATCTCCAGTGCCCAATACCGTTCGCTATTGCAATGCCGAATATAGCAGCAAGTTGCGCATTAACCCGCAACGTTGGAAATTGCCGCCGCCTAGCACAGATAATACCTGCGCAATATCGGTGCGTTACAGCACCACTTCCCACTTCCCGCCTGACGCTTCCTTAAGGCGAAAGCGCTATATTGGTTCAACATCGCAAGTTTGCGTCAAAAGTGCCAAAAGTGGCAAATTCAGCGTTAACAGCCCGTTACCGGGGTGGCGTCGGCTCAGAAGTCGAGCCCGATATCGAGCGCCTTCACCGAGTGGGTGAGCGCGCCCACGGAGATCATGTCCACGCCCGTCTCCGCGATGGCGCGCACCGTCTCCAGACGCACGCCGCCCGAGGCCTCGCACAGGATGCCCGGCCGCGCGGGCTTCGCGAGCGCCACCGCCGCCTTGAGTTCGGCCACGGCCATGTTGTCGAGCAGCACGGCGTCGATAGGCTGCCGCAGCGCCTCTTCGAGCTGGGCCAGCGTGTCCACCTCGACCTCGATCTTGACCATGTGGCCCACGGCGGCGCGCGCCCGCTCTATTGCCCCCGAAACGCTGCCCGCCGCCGCGATGTGGTTGTCCTTGATGAGCACGGCGTCGAACAGGCCGAAGCGGTGGTTGGCGCCGCCGCCGGCGAGCACGGCGTATTTCTCGAAGGCGCGCAGGCCCGGCGTGGTCTTCCGGGTGCAAACGATTTTCGCAGCCGTGCCCGCAACCGCCTCGACATAGCGGCGCGTGGCCGTCGCGACCCCGCTCAGGTGCTGGACCAAGTTCAGCGCCACACGCTCCGCCGAGAGGATCGCGCGCGTGCTTCCGGAGAGCCGCACGATCGCCGTGCCAGCGCCGGCAAACGCGCCTTCCCGCACCTGCGCCGCAACCTCCATGCTGGGATCGAGCGCCCGGAACGCCGCCACCGCCAACGGCAGGCCCGCGATGCAGCCATCCTCCCGCAGCGCCATCACCGCCTGGGACACTGCATCCCCCGGGATCAGCGCGTTGGTGGTGACATCGCCGGCAAGGCCCAGATCCTCCGCCAGCGCCGCGGCCACGGTGCCGGCTACGAGATGATGAGGGAATTGCAGGCCTGTTTCGAGAAGGGTCATTTCGTCTCCGGTTTGCCGAGTCAAATCGGGGGATTACCTCTCATCCGGTCCTTCTCCCACAGGGAGAAGGACCGCTGCACAACGGTAGCGGCATCGTCCCCTCTCCCATTGGGACAGAATGTGGGGTAATGCGCTCCGCTATTGTGCACCACGCCCGAACCTACACCGCCGCGCGCAGTTCCTGCACACCGGCGCCCTGCTCCTGCGGCCCGCCGCCGGTTGCGGCCGCCACGATCCTGCGTGCCTCTCCGAGCGTCAAATACCCATGGCGCGCGGGCTCGCTCAGCTCCGGACAATCCAGCCTGCGATGCGCGCCGCGGCTTTCCTTCCTGGCGTAGGCGCCGGCCGCTATCAGCAGCGCCGCCTCGATCATGCCGCGAAGCTCGATGGACTGGGCATCCGCCTCAAGCTCCTTGAGCGCCGAAAATGCCTCCTGGAGCGACGCAGCCGTCCGCTCCACGCCCACGCAGCGGGCCATGACCTCCCGCAGGCGCCGCACGGCGCTCGCGGTCTTCGCCGCGTCCACCTCCGGCAGCTCGATGCTGGGCTTCACCGGCAAAACCTCTTCGGCGAGCGCGCGCCAATGCTGCTCCCCGGCCGCTACGTCGGCTGCCACGCGGGCCGCGAAGACAACCGCTTCCAAAAGCGAGTTCGAGGCAAGGCGGTTGGCGCCGTGCACGCCGGTGGAGGCCGCCTCGCCGCAGGCCCAAAGCCCGGAGAGCGAGGTGCGGCCATGCGCATCGGTGAGCACGCCTCCCATGTGGTAATGCGCGGCCGGCGCAATTGGGATAAGCTCACGCGCCGGGTCGATGCCAACCTCGCGGCAGACCTCGTAGGCCGTTGGAAACGCCGTCTCCATCGGTAGCGCGCGGCAATCGAGAAAGGCGCCGCGTCCCTCGGCAATCTCGCGGTGCACCGCGCGGGCCACGACATCGCGCGGCGCCAGCTCCGCGCGCGGATGCACCGCCAGCATGAAGCGCTCGCCAGCACCGTTGACCAGCAGCCCGCCATCGCCCCGGATCGCCTCGGACAGCAGCGGCGCCGGATCGCGCCCTATATCGAAAGCGGTCGGATGGAACTGCACGAACTCGGGATCGGCGATAATGGCGCCCGCGCGCGCGGCCATGGCAAGGCCGCCGCCATTGGCCTCCTTCGGAACGGTCGTAACCCTGTAAAGCTGGCCGATGCCACCGCTTGCCAGGACAACCGAGCAGCCCCGCAGGAAGGAAGCCCGCCCCGGTTCCCCCGTCCGCCGCACATAAACGCCCCGCACGCGCCCATTGCTATAAGCGAGTTCGACCGCTTCGGTGTTTTCGAGGACCGATATGGACGGCGTCTCCGCGACTGCGGCGATCAGCGCTGTCATGACAGCCTTGCCCGCCCGGTCGCCGCCCACGCGCACGATCCGGCGCGCGCTGTGGGCCGCCTCCTGCGAGAGGCGCGGCTTGCCCAAGGCGTCGCGGTCGAAGGGCACGCCGTAGCTCAACAACTCCTTTATGCGCTGCCCGGCCTCGCTCGTGAGAATGCGGGCCATCTCTGGATCGGTAAGCCCGGCGCCCGCGGCAATCGTATCGGCGGCGTGAACCTCCGGCGAATCGCCCTCGCCTATCGCGGCTGCAATGCCGCCTTGCGCCCACGTGGAGGAAGCCCCTTCGCCCAGCGGCTTGGGGCTCAGCACCGTCACGGGCAGCGGCGCAAGCTTGAGCGCCGTGAACAGGCCCGCGAGGCCGCCGCCAATCACCAGCACACCGTGCGGCCCAGGGCGGCGCTGGAACATCAATGGCTGTGCAATAGCAAGTCCACCCATGGTTTTCTCCCCGCTCGAAACACCCTTGCCGGCACGCCCCGTTTCCCGCCATCGTCGTCCCGTGCGCGCCGCGGCGCGAAGCGATGCGGCGCGGACACAGGATCTTCACAGACGCCGGCATCCGTTAAGATTCCGGATAACGCCTGCGGCGTTTCCGGGATGACGATCCGGTTAAACCGGCAGGTTCACCATCCGTTCGACAGCAAGCCGCGCCCGCGCCGCAATCTTGGGATCGACCGTCACCTCTTCCTTCATGGTGACGAGGCTGTCCAGGATTTTCGGCAGCGAAATCCGCTTCATATGCGGGCACAAGTTGCAAGGCCGCGTGAAATTCGTGTCCGGCGCCTCGGCCGCGACATTGGCGGCCATCGAGCATTCCGTGACCAGCACGACGCGGGCGGGCTTCTCATCCTTCACCCATTTGATCATGCCGGCGGTCGAGCCGGTGTAATCGGCCTCCGCGATTACGTCCGGCGGGCATTCGGGATGCGCCAGGATCTTGATGCCGGGCTCCGCCTCGCGGTAGCCGCGCAGTTCCTCGCCCGTGAAACGCTCGTGCACCTCACACGCACCCTTCCAGGAAACGATCTCGACTTTGGTCTGCGAGGCCACATAGCGCGCCAGATACTGGTCGGGGATAAGCAGAACGCGCGGACTCCCGAGGCTCTCCACCACCTTCACCGCATTGGCCGAGGTGCAGCAGATATCGCATTCCGCCTTCACCGCGGCGCTGGTATTCACATAGGTCACGATAGGCACGCCCGGATAGGCGGCCCTGAGCGCCCGTACATCCTCAGGCGTGACCGAGGAGGCGAGCGAGCAGCCCGCATGCGGATCGGGGATCAGCACCGTCTTGTTTGGATTGAGCAGCTTCGCGGTCTCGGCCATGAAGTGCACGCCGCACTGGACGATCACATCCGCGTCCGTCTTCGCCGCCTCCTTGGCGAGCTGCAGGCTGTCGCCCAGGATGTCGCCGACGCCGTGGAAAATCTCCGGCGTCATGTAGTTATGCGCCAGGATCGCGGCATTCTTCTCCCGCTTCAGGTCGCGGATCGCCTTGATATACGGCGCATGCCCGGCCCATTCGAGCGGCGGAATCACGCGCTCCAGCCGCGCATAAAGCGGCTTCAGCTCGCGGATTGCCTCGCGCGCATAGGCAGCGTCGAAACCTGGATGTGCGGGCGCCCGCTCGCGCGGCTCCCATTTCACAGCGCCAGGCATTGGATGCCGGACCGGCTCGATTCCGCTGTCGACGAATGCCATGGCGTTTGCGCTCCTTTTTGGGTTCCGCCCTATTATGCTCTCTTTGAGCATAACCACCGCCGGCAAATAGCCCCTACCCGTTCCTACCCGGGGTCGAAGACCGGCACTTATGCTCAGAACGACTATAAGATAGGCCCTGCGCGCCCGCTTGCCAAACGTTTTTTTTCGCACGCAGGCTGCGCGCCTGGACCGCGCCGTGGCGGGCGGCAAGGGGCTCGCTCAACCGCCCGCAAAACTGCTATACATTTTATTGCCCCACGAAAAGTGGGCACAATACGTGGCCCGGCTCCGGGCGAAAAACCGGCCGGTCTTGGCGGCCTTCTATATCCCACCGCGGGAATGCGGCTCAGGCGCCAAAGAACGCAAGCAAGGATCGGAAGAAACCATGCTAGTTGTAAAGACCATTCTCGCACCGAGCGCCATCGAAGGCTTGGGGCTTTTCGCGGCACAGCATATCCCCAAGGGAACTATAGTGTGGCGGTTCGTTCCGGGCGTGGATGCATTATTCGGCGCGGAGGAGGTCGAAAAGCTTCCCGAAATAACCCAGGATATTTGTAAGCGGTACGGTTATTATGACCACAACAATAATAAGTATGTTTTGTGCGGCGACGATGCGAGGTTCGAGAACCACTCCGACGACCCGAACACCGCCGGGGTCTATCCCGTTGGCGATCCCTTCGGAATGGACATCGCAACGCGGGATATTCAGGAGGGCGAGGAAATCACCTGCGACTACCGCAGCTTCGATGCTGAATTCGCATACAAGTTCACGAGTTCGCCGAAAAACTACCTCGCCGGCGAGGACGGCCAAAGCCGATAGGCCGCGCGGCGGCCTTGCCCCTCGCTCTTTTTGCAGCCCAAAAACAAGAGCACCTTCCGCGGTGAACGGAAGGCTGCCCTGACTGCTTAAGGATGCTAGCCCGCGGCGGCGACCGATGCCGCTGCATCCTTGCCGGAAGAGAAGTTCCCCCGGAAATTGATATCGAAGTCGAAGTAATTGCAGGTCAGTTCCTCGCCGGGCTCGATATCCCGCGTGGCGTATCCCGCATGAAATTCCTCGAAATTCGTGTTCGGCACGGCGGAATGGTTCATGAACCGGCCATTATCCAGCTCAAGAACCCAGGTGTTTGAAAGTTCCCTGTGGGGATAGCAGTAACGGTCCAGAAAATCGTCCATATGGGCCGGCCAGCCCTCGATCTCCTGATCGGTAAGAAGCACGTCGAAGCCCGGTTCGAGTCGCCAGACAACATCGCCAGCCTTGATCGGCTCGGCAGCGAAGACACCTATTCCCTCGATCGTGCTGTTCGAGAGATAAGTGCGGACAAGCATCATGATCGCTAGATCCCAGTGAATGTGAGGTTGATTTTGTTCTTGAAGCTTGGCGGCTTTGCGCCGGAAATGTGCTCACGGCCTTCTGTGCGGCCCCGGCCGCGAAGGAGGCAGTCCTCTCTCACATGGTTTTTTTCAACATCCTTCGGTTGGGAAAACGAGCTTGAGCCGGTTGCCCCATGCAACACAGGAGTGGGATGATTGCACAAAACCGATCTTTTGCAACATAGATATTGAGCCTCTGTATATGGCTGGGGAATTAGTTGTGAAAATCAGACTTGACCGCCTCCTGGTGCAGCGTGGACTTGTCAGTATACGGTCGAAAGCGCAGGACTTGATTAGGCGCGGCGCGGTCCGCGCGGGCGGCGCCGCGGCACTGAAAGCCGGGCAGGAGGTGGCAGCCGACACCGTGCTGGAAGTGCTTGAAACCGAACGCTATGTTGCACGCAGCGCATGGAAGCTGAAGGCCGCGCTCGACGCTTTCGGCTTCGAGCCCAGAGGCCTCACCTGCCTGGATGTGGGCGCCTCCACCGGCGGCTTTACCGAGGTTCTTCTGGAACGCGGTGCAGCCCGCATTCTGGCTGTCGATGTTGGCCGCGATCAGCTCCACGCAACGCTTCGCGCCAATCCCAAAGTGGTTTCGCTGGAATCGACCGACGCGAGGTCGCTCACCGCTGCCATGCTTCCCTCGCCTGCCGGGGCCATCGTTTGCGATGTGAGCTTCATCTCGCTGCTCAAGGTGCTGCCGGCGGTTCTGCCTCTGGCGCACGCGGAGGCTTGGCTGGCGGCCCTTGTCAAACCGCAGTTCGAGGTGGGCCGCGCCGCTGTTGGAAAGGGCGGGATCGTGAGGGACGAGGCGGCGAAAGAGAAAGCAATCCAGAGCGTCGTGGCGTACATAGAACAGGCAGGCTGGACTGTCCGTGGGACGGTTCGCTCTCCAATACTTGGCCAGGACGGAAATGAAGAAACGCTCGTTGGTGCAATCCGCAATGCCTGACCATCCTGCCGCCGGGCCGGCTCCTGAGCTGGCAGCTATTGAGTCTGTGGGAGCCCAGGGGCATGGGATCGCGCATATCGGCGGCGCAAAGCATTTCATCCCATTCACCCTGCCGGGCGAACGCGTCCGCGTTGAGTTTCATGGGCAAAAGCCCGTTGCTGCCGCCATCGAGGCGCCGTCGGCGGAGCGGATCGAACCGCCCTGCAAGCACTTTGGAGCGTGCGGCGGATGCGTTCTGCAGCATTGGGCGGACGCACCCTATATGGCGTGGAAACAAGGGCTTGTAACGTCTGCGCTGGCGCGGGCTGGAATCGAGGCGCCCATCGAACCGCTGCGCGGCTATCCCGTATCGAGCCGCCGCCGCGCCACCTTCACCGCCCGCAATGCCGGCGGCAGGATCGAACTCGGCTACAACGCCGCGCGCAGCCACGATGTCATCGATCTTGAAGAATGCCCCGTCCTGCTGCCGCGGATCGTGCAGGCCTTGCCTTATGTGCGGGACGCGCTGCGCGCCGCCATGCCTGCCAAGAGCGAGGCGAAGATTTCCGTCACGGCGGCCGATAACGGCCTCGATTGCACGATTGACGGCCCGGTTCTGCGCGCTTCCGCCCATGCGAAGGTCATCGGCGCTCTTGGATCTGCGGGTTTCATCCGCGCGATCTGGAACGGCGATCTCGTGCTGCTCGCGGCGCCGCCGCTCGTTTCTTTCGCCGGCGCGAACGTAACGCTACCGCCTAACGCCTTCCTGCAGGCTGCCGAGGCCTGCGAGCGCGATATGGCGGACTGGGTTCTGCACGCCCTCGGACAGGTGAAACTGGCTGGCCCGGTTTGCGATCTCTTCGCGGGGCTGGGCGCCTTCACCTTTCCGGCGGCGACGCTCGCACCCGTCACAGCCTATGAGGAAAACCAAAGCGCGGTTGCCGCTCTGATCGCGGCGGCAAAGCGGACCAAGGGCTTGAAAGCGGTATCCGTGGTCCGGCGCGACCTCTACCGCAATCCGCTGGGGGTTCTGGAACTGAACAAGTTCGCAGGCGTCATCATGGACCCGCCCCGCGAAGGCGCCGAGGCGCAGGCCCGCGCGCTGGCGTCATCGAAGATTGGCGCGGTTGCGATGTTTTCATGCAATCCGGCAAGCTTTGCCCGCGACGCGGCCATTCTGACCGGCGGCGGCTTCAAGCTCGCAAAGCTCGCTGCCTTCGATCAATTCCGCTACTCGGCGCATGTGGAGATCGCGGCGCTATTCCTGCGGGCGGCCAGCCGGAAGGGCGGACTTTCGTCCGCCCTCCGCCGCTGAAGCGTTGGGGCTGTCAGGCGTGAACTTCGCGGCTCTCACCCTCGATCACGCGCGGGGTGGAGGGGGTCCCCTTGGCGATCTTGATGGTGCGCGGTTTCATCGCCTCGGGCAGCTCGCGCTTCAGGTCGATATGCAGGAGGCCGTGCTCAAGCGAGGCGCCCGAAACCTCGACATATTCGGCGAGGCGGAAGCGGCGCTCGAAATTGCGCGCGGCGATTCCCTGGTGAATGTACTGGCGGGCCTTGTCCTCGCCCTTCTTTTCGCCCCGGATGGTGAGCGTGCCTTCCTTCACTTCGAGTGTCAGGTCGTTGTCTCCGAAGCCGGCAACCGCCATCGAAATCCGGTAGCTGTTCTCGCCAAGCCGCTCGATGTTATAAGGGGGGAAGCCGTTATCCGAATCGAGGTTCGAGAGCTGGTCGAGAATAGAGGCAAGGTGATCGAAGCCGATCGTGGTTTTATACAGTGGGGTAAGGTCTGGACGTCTCATGGTGGTTCTCCTTCGAAAAGCAAGAATTTGGCGCCTGCCTTAAAGGCCAGGCATCTAAGCTTTGCAGCCGCGACGGGCCTGCACAGCTTGATTTATTCCGCGGCCGGCCGGTTTCAAGGGGTGCTTGAGCGGGAACGCGGCGGGGGTTAGAAGTTTTTTTGAGGGTGCGCTTTAATATCCCGGATACGGCACGCGTTACCGTTCCGGGACGGCGATGGCAGGAGCAAGCATGGCTGCACAGACGGTGTTGATCGGGATCGCGCGCAACCCAGTGCCAAGCGGCGCCGGGACCGGCACTTTCACCGCCCGCGACGGCCTTTCCATCCGCTATGCGCGCTGGGACACCACCGCCGCCAGGCGCCTGGGCACGGTCTGTCTGTTCCAGGGCCGCACCGAGTACATCGAGAAATATTTCGAGACCGTCACCGATTTGCGCCGCCGCGGTTTCGCGGTTGCCACCATGGACTGGCGGGGCCAGGGCGGTTCTCAGCGGATGCTCAAGAACTCGCTCAAGGGGCACGTGGACTCGTTCGCGCATTACGACGCCGACATCGTCACTTTCATGTCGGAGATCGTGCTGCCCGATTGCCCGCCGCCTTTCTACTGCCTCGCTCATTCCATGGGCGGGCATATCGTGCTCAGGCTTGCTCAATCCAAAGCCTGCTGGTGGGACCGCATCGTCTTGAGCGCCCCCATGATCGCCTTTGCCGGCAGCAGCGCCAAGAACGCGGCCGTGTCCATAATGGCTGAGGCCGCCACCCTTCTCGGTCTTGGCGACTCCTTCATTCCGGGCTCGAAAGCCTATGCGCCGGAAGCCCAGCTTTTCGACGGCAACGAACTCACCTCCGACCGGCTGCGCTTCGAGCGCGCAAGGGAAATCACCCTGGCGGCCCCCCGCCTTGCCGTGGGCGCGCCAACCTTGGCCTGGCTCACCGCCGCATCGAGTTCCATCGCGGCGATCAATTCCATCGCCTTCATGGAAAGCGTCAAGGTGCCGGTTATGATCGTCGCGGCAGGCAACGACCAGATCGTATCGACGCCCGCCATCGAGCGTTTCGCAAGCCGCGTCAAGAACTGCACGCATATCGTGCTGGCGGGTGCGAGGCATGAGATCCTGCAGGAGCGCGACCAGTTGCGCGAGCAGTTCTGGGCGGCTTTCGACGCCTACGTTCCGGGCTCCACGCGCACGCTGCGCGGCTTCGACGCCACTGCGGCCGGCGGATAGCTCCCAAGCGGCGGCCCGCGCGCCATTCTCCCCGGGCGCGTCTGGACGAGGGCGCCATTTGCTTTGCCGGGCGGCGGTCGCACATGGTAGGGACAACAGCCATATTATGCAGGCCGCCCTTCCCGGCGGCTCTTCGACGAATAGTGGACGGACGGTTTGAGCGGTGCTGACTTTCCATTTCCATCCCAAGGAGGAGCAAGGTTCTCCGAACAGCCGCAGGCCGTGCTTTTCGCCTGCAATATGAATGCGATCCGCTCGCCGATGGCCGCCGCGATCCTGCACTTCCTCGCCGGAACGCGGATTTACGTGCAATCCGCGGGCGTCCGGGCGGGCGAGCTTGATCCGTTCGCGGCCGCCGCGATGGACGAAATCGGCATCGACATTTCCAGGCACCGCCCCGTTTCCATCGAGGAGCTGGAGGACACCTCCTTCGACCTGATCGTGACGCTGGCGCCGGAAGCTCACCACAAGGCGCTTGAGCTGACCCGTACCATGGCCGCCGATGTCGAGTACTGGCCCACCATCGACCCGTCGGCAGTTGCCGGCAACCGCGAGCAGATCATGGAGGCCTACCGCGCCGTGCGCGACCAGCTATTCGAGCGGATCAAGGCGCGGTTCGCTTTCGCCAGCGCGCCGCAGGCGTGATTCCACATCCGGCCGGTCACTTCGGTGCGGATTCGATTTAACCCGTATTTCTCGCAGGATCGCACGATGATCGCGCAGAGATTTGTTTCAGCAGGGCTTTTGAGACCGCAGCCGATACAGGACGTATCGGCGAGGATCGAAAATGACCTGATGGAACAAAGATCAAGCCAGGGCGTGCGCAGACTGTGAGAAATACGGGTTAGGGCCATGTTAACTCCAAACTGGTGCGCCGGGTGGTTTGCGGAGGCCGGAACAAGGCACTTTCGAATTTGAAGTAATGTAGCACGAATGTTTTGATTAAATGTTAAGCGCACAAACTATTGCAATATATACAGAATCATGCGGCTATGACGGTGCTGAACGGCGGCGCCTGGCTCCGGCATCCGTTAACGCACAATATTCGACTATATTTAACGGGGTTTTTCAACCGTAGAATTACAGTAAAAAAATGCAAAAAACGCGCGAAAATGCGGTAAAAGAAGAGAGCGGCGCGCGTGTTAACCGTCCCCCAATTAACCATGATAAGCCATTACGCGAAATATACTGTTTCTTAAGATGGCGGCGCGAAGGCGTAATGCCAAATTCGCTCGAACAGGTTCCGGCCCCGGCGTGGTGAACCCTGAGGCTTTCCGGGATGACGATCCGGGGACTGCTCAGGCGGATGCCATACGATGCCGGAGAAAGGACACTCAGGCTAAGCAAATAGTCTTGGGGTTGCCAACGAATGCCTCTGTGTTTTGTAGTCCCTTCCGGCGAACACGCATGCGCCCTTCGGATCGAAAGCGGTAACACTCGCTTGGAGAAAATGTAGACAGCTACCTTTCTAAGAACAGACATAAAGCTGCGGGATCTATCGTGAGATAGGACAATGACGATTCCCCAGAAAGCTAGAGGAAAAATGCCTATCCGTTCGTAATGAAATATTAGGCACTCTACCTTTTAATGAAACCTGCAAGACCGGCGTGCCTTCGCAATGTGCTTCCTACCGCGTCGGAGATGCTCGAAGGGCGAGTATTCTCTGGCGCAAACGCCTTCAATTCTACTATTACCTCAGACCTTGGGCCAGCATCTAGCTCAACAAGCACATCTGCTCGCACACTGGAGTGTGGGCTTTGAATTTTTTTCTCGTAATATGACTTAAGACCAAGCTGGGTAAGTGCCTTAGCAATACTTTTACCGATACTGGTTGGATCTTGTGTTACGCCCTCATACCAATTGCGCGCTTCTTCTGCACGTTTCGAGTCTCGCTCTCGCAGGGGAGCATAAGTCTCCGGATTCCATTTGCGGGCAACTAATGAAAAAAAGTGTGTTTTGCTGAACCGCTCCAGGGCATGCTTGGGAATCGTGTCATCATCTTGAGGTCTGTATATCCCCTGCAAGTCAGCTGCCGCAATGGGAACCAGTCTCATGTCAAAGTACAATCGCGATCTATTTAGCTCTCTTAAATAGATCGACTTTTGTTCCTCTTGGTTTAGACTCTGATACCACGCCGACCAGTTAAGTTTGTACCCTTGCCGTGCATCCGTAAACTGATGTATACGTGAAATGCGCGTCGCGTCGGTGACCGGCCAAAGCATCATCACCTGGTATCTAGATATGTCTTGCAATTCCGGAGTGAAGGCGCTTAGGCGTCGGCCAACATCTTCGATGGCCTCACCGATGGTAGCCGCCCGTTTGCTTACAGTCTCGAGATCGTTTTCAAGCAGCTGATAATCTGCCAGCACCGCGCCGTTATTGTGGAATGAAAAGGTATACCCTGACTCATTGAAAACCCGGCAGAAAGTGCTTGTAAACTTAGGCGAACGGGATCTCAATGCTCCCTATGATTCGCCGGGGATTTCTGAGCACTGCCGAACGGAAGGAACTGCTGTCG
>Ga0182021_10005019_pt1 | contig 15612 bp, 13 predicted proteins | sample 612E3MmetaG_FD_120493 | JGI IMG/M metagenome (GOLD analysis project Ga0182021, IMG submission 120493) | Permafrost microbial communities from Stordalen Mire, Sweden - 612E3M metaG (Illumina Assembly) | ecosystem: Environmental > Terrestrial > Soil > Wetlands > Permafrost | place: Sweden... | reverse complement strand
GCAAGACTGCATGACCACAAGACTGCAAGACAATTCATGCCCGGATGGCGGAATTGGTAGACGCGCTGGTCTCAAACACCAGTGGTAGCAATGCTGTGCCGGTTCGATCCCGGCTCCGGGTACACAAACGGAAGGAACGGATTTTTGATCTGATCCTTCCGTTTTTTCTTTTTGTAACTCATTAGTATTCTGAAATATCCAATCAAGAACTTTGTTATAAGAATTGGTTCGATAATTTTCCCCATCAAAAAGTATTTTTTCGGGAAACATCGAACCAATCAAAAGAATTTTGTGTTCAACACTTGCTGTGGACAATATTTCATCCATGTTCCTGATTACATTAATTGCATGGCCGAGTTTTTTTTCAAAGTCTACATTTTGAGGCTTAAATGAAGTAAGTTTCGTATTGACATTTTCTCTTCTGACCTCGATGCTATATTTCATCCTTTGGTGGTCTTCTGGAGTAATATCTCCATCCATCAACTTAGTGTCAATAGAATCCAACCTACCATCCTCGATCAAAAGTTCACTTTGTAGCTTTTTTATTTCTTTATCTATCCCTGCTGTCCTCTCCTTTTTCGAATCCTTTAGGATTTCTTCATATATAGCTAATGCTGATTCTTTTGGTTTAAGTTGTCTTACATACTCAACGAATTTCCTATTAGCCTTAATCGCACTTGAATTGAATCTATTACAATGGGGACATTTGTAATACCCATAATATCCTCCATTTCCTTTAGAATAACAGGCTGTTAAAACACCACCACATTTTGGACACACTAGAAACTTCCTGAGATAAAAATCAGGATCTGCCGCTCTGCATAGCTTAGGGCTTTTTCTTTTCCCAAAATGGTTCTGCTGAACCTTTAAAAAGACATCCTCATCAATTATTGGCTCATGTAGACCTTTTGTCCAATAAGATGGATTATCTACCCATTTTTTAACAAGTACATTGCCGATGAAAACTTGATTCTTCAAGAGTTCAGGAAATGCTGATTTGCCGATACTCAATCCTTTCCTGTTGACCTCATGTCTGACATATTCTATACTCTTCACTCCTTTTGAAAGCTCCTCAAAAGCATATCTGATTATAGGGGCTTCCGTTTCATGTGGAATTATCCTCCTGTCTTTATCCGAGTATTGAACATTTTTATATCCCTTAGGAGCTCTATTTGTAAATTTTCCAATAATCTGTGCAGCATGAGTTCCTTCTTTGGTTCTTTTAGCAATTTTATCGTTCTCTACTTCAGGCGCTACAAGGTAGATAGCCATCATAAATTTGTTATCGGGATTTGAAAAATCAAGAGGATTTTCTGCTGAGTTGATTTCAATCCCTAAGTTTCTGTATTTTCTTATCTGGCTCCAAGCCTCTTCAGTGTTTCTTGAGAATCTATCCCATCTTGTAAAAAGTATAATATCTATGTTCTTTTTGTTCTTTTTACAAAACTCCTCCAACTCTATCCACCTTGGTCGTTTGAAAGTCTTTGCTGAATAATCCTCTTCATACTCTTTTATGACTTGATAATTATTTCTCCTGCAATAATCCTGCAAATAGTTCAATTGATACTGAAGGCTGTTACCCTGAGATTGCTCCTCCGTGCTGACCCTAAAATACAGGATTGCTCTCTTTTCTGTCATAATGTTTAATTAATATTTTCATCTTCTATTTCAATCTCTATCCTAGCCCAATCGGATAAAAGAGATCTCAATTCTTTTATTTCGTCTTCTGTAATTTCAGTCTCCCCATACTGTTTAAGAATTTCTTTACACTTTTCAATAGATAACATTCATAAATCAATAACCTCGTGGAACTATGTTGGAGATTCAACTATGTTCCTTATTTCTCTGTTGTTGACTGACCTCGGCAATCTCTTCATTGAATTACCCTCTGAAACAGATTCTTTATAGAGAGGCGGTCAGGGATTTTTATTTCATATCGTCTTTCTTTTATACTGTCAAGGAATGTCTGTACGCTTTTTGAAACTAAACGACTCTTTTAAAAATATAAAGAAAAAAATCCGTAAAACAAAATCTGAAATGAAAAAAAGTGGGGCCAAAAGTAAACTTTATTTTATTCTGAGTGCCCGAATCTATGCAGATTTAAGAATTTAATAACAAAAAGGAAACACAATTCCAAGCAGACTCTTGTAATATGTAAATACTCGGTTAATTTTTGTTCTTGTAGGAATTATTAATAAGATCCATTTTTCTCCATTTTATATAAAGATTTGGACAGTCCTCTTTTAATTCTTCAATTTTAAAAATCCAATAAATTTCGAAAGAACATGGTTCATAAGGTTCTCCTTCTTCATCAATAACATCACTTTCATAATAAGCACCTATCGAATCAAGAGCTAAATCAATCCAATTTGAATCACTTATACTATCCGTTGAAATTGTAATACTGCCATTTCCATCAGCATAGGTTGTTGTTGGTAATTTTTCAAGGATCCATTCAGCGGTTATTTCAATTTTTTTCATTTTAATATTGTTATTTACTTATACCTGTTTATTCTTATTAGTAGGCTCTTGATAAAATATATCAAAAAAAAACCGTAAAACAAAATTTGGTAACCAAAAAACTAAACTTTATTTGGTACTATACGCCAGAATAAATGCAGATCAGGGAATTTTGATAGCAGATTATGGGTCTGGACATCGGATTCTTTATTCAATCAGAAAAACATACTTAAATCCGATTTGAGGGTCTTTTAAGGAAGGTTCACTATCCACTGACCCGATCCATTCCAAATCAATAAAACTAACCCCAGATATGACCAGAATCATTCTGGTGAATGTTGAATTATTATAGTCTAATGTTTAGTACCATTCTTTCCCGTGGAGGAATCTATCAACGATTCAGAGCTTCGGTTATGGATAATCATAACCTCAGGCAGAATGAAACTATAATCTACAGGGGTTTCATCAAATTAGTGCAAATCCACATTTACATTCTCATTTTAATATTTAACTTTAGTATTGATTGTGAATAGTCAGACATAAGCATTTATTGTTGAATCTAAAGAGGATTGTTGGAAGAATGCTCCTGTGACTGACGGGGCTGTGCTGTAAACGGAGGATAGAAGATTGTCAGACATAAATATTGGAAATACTGCTTTCAGACGATCCGTTGTTTTAAAATTCCGGTTTCCAAACGAAATAAACAAGTTAGGTTTAAGGGTTTTGTCACGTTCCTAAGAGTATTAGAAACTAAGCTTTCTGCGCAATTTTAAGTTTTCAAACTTTTAAAATTAAATATTCCCATGTATGTAATTCAATTTAAACTATTTGCCGGGAGACTTGAAGTTGACACCATAGGGGGAGACTATGTTCCAAAGGGCAGTCCTATTTTAATTATTTTCACACTTAGTAAAGAGCATACTAAATTCTCAATATTGAAAGAATTTCGTAAACATTTAGAAATTAAAGGTATTGAGTGGATTAAACCTCATGAAAATTTAACTGAGGAGTGGATTATTGATTTGGAAACTTTGAGGACATCATTTAATTTTTTAAAACGCGAGGATTTATATGAAAAAATCCTATTAGAGCCAATCTTCGAAAAAAAGGAAGGAATTGACTACATAACCGAGAAACCTCTTATTAAAGAAACAAGCTTGAAGTTTAAAATTAACCCAAATGAGTTAGTAATCTTTAAACAGAACAAGCAGGAAGATTATTTGTCAGATCTAAGGGATCCTCTAACAAAATTCTATAAAGATCATCGGCAAAATAATAAATGTGCATTTTTAATGATGAAATACGAGGATTCACCTCTTCAGTCCAAAATCGTACAACAACTTCGAATACTCTTTAAAAAGAATGGCTTAGAATTGTTGAGAGCCGATGATAGATATTATTCGGATGATTTGCTTACTAATATTCGAACTTATATGCACGGCTGTGGGTTTGGAGTCGCAATTTTTGATAGAATAAACTCCGAAGAATTTAACCCAAATGTTTCATTAGAAATTGGCTATATGATGGCATTAAAAAAACCAATTCTATTTTTGAAAGACATTACATTGAAATCCTTACAAACTGACTTAGTAGGTAAATTATATGAGGAGTTTGATTTTCAAAACCCTAAAAAATCGTTTGACAAATCTGTATCAAAATGGCTAAAGCAACATGATCTTCTCACTTAAGGTAAACTAAACAACCAGCTGAAAAAAGGATGCTATCGAGACAATTACGTGGAGGCGAGACAAAAACCCAAAACATAACTCGGACGGTGCTATAATTAAGTGCCTTCAGCCAACACAGGACAGATTTGTCACGAGCCCCAGAATCTATGCTCGAAAACTCTGTATCTTTTATAAAATGCTGTGGCACCCGGACAGTTTCGTCTCCTGGGACAGTATCGTTGGCGCTGTCGGCCGACGCGCAGGCGCCTTGTTTTTTGCTCTCCACCAAGACTATTTCATCGTGACACGTGGCTTCACTGCCGTCTATCTGGACTTGGTAACTTTTAACAGCTTCACCGTGACCCGAAGCTCAGCGCCGTCTACCGGGACTAGCAAAAAGCTAGGTACCTCGACACGGACGCCAAATTAAACCGCCGACTGTTAAGTGCTAGCCTTCACTCATAATACCATGATATCCAACGCACAAGCAAGAGGTTGACAGCTACCACCGCGACTGCTTCCACCGCTGCCAAACACATGTTTTTTTGCCAACCCTGGACTTCTATATCAGTATGGTCTTGTATTTATAATTATGTACTTATACTAAGATACCTTTTTAATCCGTTTTGACTGTAAAATACTGCACTACTTGACAATACATGAATAAAACTCTTTCGTTAATCTGCTGTTTTCTTTTGACAAATTTCTTATTGTTAGCTCAAAAACACACAATTTTTGGAAACATCCGTGATCAAGAAAATGGTGAACATCTAATTGGAGCCACTATTTTAGCTGAAGGTAAAAACTTAGGAACATCCTCGAATAACTATGGATTTTATTCACTTACTCTTCTTGAAGGAACTTACAATATTTCCTTTTCTTTTATAGGTTATAAAACTATTTCTTACCACGTGGAACTTATCAGAGATACTATCATAGATATAGGATTAAAATCTGAAATTACTGCTCTTAACGAAGTAATTGTTGAAGCAAAAGATAATAGTAATGTTTTTGTTAACCAGATGGGAAGTCACTCCTTAAATTTACAGACAATTAAATTGGCACCTGCAGCCGTAGGAGAAATTGATTTGATAAAAAACCTACAATTACTTCCAGGAATTCAAACCGCAAACGAAGGCACTACAAATTTATCTGTAAGAGGAGGTTCATTCGACCAAAACTTATTTTTGCTAGATGATGCACCTATCTATAATCCATCACATGCGTTAGGATTCTTCTCAACTTTTAATCCAGATGCGATCAGCAGTGTAAAAATCTATAAGACTGCTTTTCCTGCCCAATACGGAGGAAGACTATCATCAATAATTGATATCAGAATGAAAGAAGGGAACAATCAAAAATTAACCGGTAATAGTGGCATAGGATTAATTGCCAGCAGATTATCCCTTGAAGGCCCTATTAAAAAGGATCAGGCTTCTTTTATAATCAGCGGAAGATACAGTTACGCAGGATTAACTGCTAATTCTTTAGGATCATTGGGACAGACAATTGGGTTACACAGTCTACGTGATTTTGACAATCATAACGAAATAAACTTTTTTGATATAAATGCGAAAGTCAACTACAAAATAAAAAATAATCACTTCTACCTTTCAGCATACGCGGGAAGGGATCATTTCTTTTATTACTCAATAGATAAAAACAGTAGTATGGATTGGGGAAACCAGACGGGAACAGTTAGATGGAACCATGTATTCAATTCCAGAATTTTTTCAAACACAATGATTGTGTACAGCAAATACGATTATTCCTATATTCTCAAAGATGACGCAAGACATTTTAAATGGTCATCTAACCTGCAGGAGGTTGATCTTAAATCAGATTTTGACTATTTCATAAACCCTTCAAATCATCTCAAATTTGGCATTTCAATAGAAAATCATAAATACTTCCCTGGCAAAATAGAGCCACGCGATTCTACATCATTGACCAAACCTTTTGAGCTTGACAGTCAAAAATCACTGGAAAGCGCTCTTTACATTTCAAACGAACAAAAAATCAGTGACAAAATTAGTCTGAGTTACGGTTTAAGATATTCAATGTTTTTTCTGCTGGGAGAAAGCACAATTTATTCTTATTCACCTGAATTGGCAATTATTGATTCGACGCACTATGGAAACAATAAGTTAATCAAATATTATAACGGATTAGAACCCAGACTCGATTTAAGATATTTAATTGACAATAATAACTCTGTCAAGATATCATACACATATGTTAAACAATATCAGCACTTATTAAGTAATTCTTCAGTTGGTCTTCCGACCGATGTTTGGCTCCCTGTAAACAAATATATCAAGCCACAATATTCAAACCAGTATTCTGTCGGATACTATAAATCCTTTTCAGATAATAAATATGAGTTTTCTACTGAATTTTATTTCAGGAGCATAGGTAATTTAATTGACTATAAAAATAATGCTGATTTATTCTTAAATCCCCATGTCGAGATCCAGGTATTGAAGGGGAAAGGGCAGTCATATGGTACTGAAATCTATATTGAAAAGAAATACGGAAAAATCACAGGTTGGATCAGTTATACTCTCTCCAAAACCACAAAGCAGATAAATGGGATCAACAACAATAATCCTTATCCCGCAACCTATGACAAAAGACATAATCTCTCGGTTCTATTGATTTATAAATTATCCAATGCTTGGGATATAGGTTCAACATTTAAGCTCACATCAGGTGGGTACATAACTATACCGGAAGGTTCATTCCAGTATTATGGAGCATCTTTCAATTATTATACAAGCCGGAATGGCTATAAACTTCCTCCTTATCACAGGCTGGATGTTTCTTTTACTTATAAAAATCCTAAAAAGCAGCTCAGGAACCGGAAACCGGAGTGGAATTTTGGAATATATAACCTCTACGGCCGTAAGAACATATTCTCTCTTTTTATCCGGCAGGATGATTATGCCCTAGATACATCAAGAGCATATAAAATGTATCTGTATGGAATAACACCCTATATATCTTATAATTTCAGATTCTAAAATGATAAAAACATTTGCCCTATCTCTATTACTTGTTTTGTTTTACGGTTGTGTTGAGGATTATGATCTCAAGCGTAATGAAATTGAACCGAGACTTGTAGTTGAAGGTTTAATAACAAACAAACAAGGGCCGTACTATATTCGTCTTACAGAAAGTCATACCGGCAATTTTGATATACCAGGTAATGATAATGATCCATCACCAGTAAAGAATGCTAAGCTTATTATTTCAGATAATGTAGACCAGTTAGACACCTTAGCTCCTGTCGATTTCGATATCCATGATTATACCTGGGATTATTATCTGGGATTATATAAGTTTGTTTATGATACAAATCATAATGTAATCGACACTATCTTTTTAACCGATCCTATTTCCTTTACATATGACCGGGGATTTTATAAAACGCAACACCTGATTGGCATACCCGGGCGGATATATTCACTGAAAGTTCTTTTAGAGGGCAAAGAATATAATGCCAGTGCCTTCATGCCCTCGGTTCCTGATATAGATTCGATAGGTTTTGTCAAAAAGGTATTAGAAAAAGATAATACAGAAAGCTTTGTACCTCTCCTATACTTTTCAGAACCTCAGGGCATTAAGAATTATTATCTAATTCAACTTAATGATGAGGCTGGTTCACGGACATATTCAAATACGCTCTGGCAGTTTTCAATTCTTTCTGATGAATTTCTTCAGCCTTATGTTAACGGATTGAATATTAGTCAGGGCGAAACTCCACGAACTATTGAATATCCGATCTATATGGAGGGAGATTCTGTTTATGTGGCTTTATCCTCACTTACACAAAATGCTTATGAGTTTTACAAAATACTTTTACAACAATTTAAAAACGACGGAGGAGCATATCAACCTGCACCTGGATCTCCTCCGACCAACATGAGTAATGGAGCACTCGGATATTTCCGGGCTTCATCCATAAGTATAAAAAGAACAAAAATTCCTCGGCAATTTTAATACCCCTAAGTAGACAAGCCTTCGCGGTCAGGCACATTTGCAGCTCACAGATTCTACACCTAATCCAAAAGCTGCAAACGAGCCTTCCATCCCAAAACGACATTATACCGAGATAAAGTATTTATGATAAAATTCTCTTACATCCTGACCGTTTTAAAATTAGGCCAAGCACCTAACTCGGACGGTGCTATGAAAAGCATTTCCCCGGGGTTCAGTAAAATTAAATTATAATCTTAAAAACTTCTTCTTATAAATTCTATAAAATCAGGCTGCTATAAGGGAGATAAAAAACCAGGTGACGCTTATTCTCGTTTAAAAAAGGCCACTTCTTATGATTAAGAGGAGCTTATTAGACAGATTGCCGTTAGGCTTAAGCACCAACGACATCCGATACCAAAAAAAGTAACAGACCAATGGCTACAATATTCCAAGGTAAAGAATACTGTGATTTACAAACTGATAATGATCGATCCTTTTTCGCTTCGTTTAGTCATATTGACATTTATGAGAACAATCAACTGAAAAAGAGAATCAGAATTGACGACATTGATGGAATCAAATTCTTGATTTTAAGTGGCAATAACTTACATGGAGAATTTAGACAAATTGATCAGATCGATTCTAATATCTGGATTGCTTTCGATTTACATACTTTAACTCTTGAGTTCAGCTGTGACTACGGACGGATGTGGGAAGATATCACCTACCAGGACGGCAAAGAAATTAAGAGGTTCTTAACCATGGGACTTAAAGATGCCTAAGCCTAACTCGGACGGTATGAGTTATTGCCTACGGCCAAGGCCGGCCCGCCCAGATGGTGTCATGGTTTTTGATTTCTAGACAATACAACGATTAATGACCAAATTGTCATTCTTACCAGCCTTCAAAAAACACGCCACCCCGCTGCTGGCGGCAACAACACCTATCGCTTGACCGTTATAGTTAATATCCGACTTACCCTTGACTATGGACAGTGTTTTTTGATAATATTTAGCACGGTTTTTGAGCTAATAATGTAAATAATCTAACTATGAAACACCATCTTGTAAAAATAGGATTAGTGGTAGCCTTTATATCAATAATTGTGAGTTGCAAAAAGGAACAGACTGCTTCTGATTTAATTGTAGGCAAATGGCAATGGATAAAAACAATAATTCCATATGGAGGTAAAGTGTCAAATCCCCAAACCACTGGATTTTCACAAACTCTTGAGTTTTTAAGTAACGGCAAAATGCAAGAATATAAAAATGACATACTTATCAATACATCAGATTATATTGTAGAAACAAATTCATCTAATCCCAAGGACTATTTATTAACTAATAGTTCAATATTATCTTCACATTTCTATTTTAAAAGCGACACTTTGATTTTCTCAGAAGCCTATGTTGATGGACCAGTTTACTACTATACACGCAAGAAGTGACAAGCATCAAAAAATTATTAATCACCCAAGACTAAATAAAACTAACTTTAACTCGGACGGTTTAATTAAGTGCCTTCCGCAGCCCGGACAGCTTCTTTGTTAGACCTCAAAGTCTATGAGAGAAAAATTTCAGCCGTTTATTAAATTCACTGCACCGCGACTGTTTCGTCTTCCGAGACAAAGTCTACAAGGGCTGCGGGCCGACGCGCTGGTGCCATGTTTTTTGCTCGCACCGAGACTATTTCATCATGACACAAAACTTCTCTGCCATCTACCGGGACTTGATACGATTTAAGAGTTTAAAATTTACATACGATTAATAGCATGGACAAATATGATAAAATAGAGAGTATTGACGATACGTACTTCGAACAATATCAAATAATTATGGATAATCTGACTTCCCTGGTCAAAAATGTTAAAACATCAAAATCCATAATGAACCTAGTTTCTTTAAATATGCATATTAATTTTCTAAAAACGGGCATGTTCGACTTGTATAAATCAGACAATATTATCTCTATGAACGTCTTGTATAGAAGTGTTTTTGACTATTTTCTAAGATTTCAGTACTTGTTCTTAAGATTAATTGAAGAAAAAAATGATAACGCAGTAACCGAATACTTAAATGATTCAAACAAACACGATATTTTCGGATATATTAATGCACTAAAGTTTATTAAAGAGAAATTGAATCCATCTTTACTTACTCATTACCAAATCCCAGAAATAAAAACAAAAACTGATGATAAATACAGCTACAAAAAAATGATTGAATTCATTGTAAATAAAACCAACTTAAATAACGGTAAAGAAGATAATCTTGATTTTTTAATCAAGATGTTACTTAAGTACAGTGAATTGTCAAAGTATGTCCATGGTGGAATTTATGATCTTGAGTACAGTAATCAACAAAAAAGGCAGGACGAAATGCTCTTGATTCTGGATATATCTTGCAAAAATGCCATAGCTTGTTTGCAACAAATTGTTCTAGTTTTATTTCAGGAACACCGAGAAAAAAATATCTTGACTGAGACTTATAATAAATTGGATTTTTTGCTAAAAGAAAATATAAATACTGCTTAACGCTAGTAGAAAGTAGTTGTTAAGAACCTCTAATACAAGAAAATAAAACTACGCCTAACTACTTAATTGACTTCTAGACAACTTTTCTTTGTTTTGGATTTCAGACAAATATTCGTAACATATGTTGTTAAAAATGAAAGTTCAATTTGCTTTGCAAATAAAAATAATTTGACTAACTTTGCAAGTTTTTAATTTTTTTATCGAAAATAATAAAATTTGTTAATAAAAACAGGACACGGTTAATAAAAATAAGTATAAATACTTATTTTCGTCTCTAGAAAATGGCCGTAATTTGCCTAAGAATTAAGAATAAAATATGTACTTTTGGCAAGAAATATAAATTTTGAATAAAATTTGTTAATAAAAACTGTCTAAATAATTTGTATATTTAAAATATTTATTTTAATGAACCCAATTGAGTACTAGTCTAAGTACTAAATAATATTTAAAATGGATGCCTATTTAAAATCAGAATTAAACAAGCACCTAAATGGTGTTGATCCTAGACTTGCGCCATCAATGTTCGAAGAATTAGATGACAATTTTAGCCTTTCTAGTCTTATTTTCTTGAAATTAAGAGGTTCTGTCAGGATGGTTCTACGCATGGTAAGAACTCCTGAAGACACAAAAAAAGATTGGGATAATATTTTTTCTTTTAATTTTGGGAAATAAATATTTCCCATAATGGACGAAAAAGAATTTTTTGAACTTTCCAGAAAGTTAAGTAATCTATATCTGGAAGTTAAATCAATAATGCTATTTGCAGAAGATGAGGATTTGGATCAGAAATTAATCCTGACCTCCGTTAACGAAATACGAAACGCATTTGATCATGTAATGCGGTCATTTGCAGATGGCGAATCTCTAAAGGCTAATTTTGAAAGCGCAACTGGCCATCTTTATAGAGCCGGATTTGATGCTTATGAAGTAATCTCTATATCAATCATTAAACAAATTCAGGACTTTAGAAGAAGTTACTCTTTTGAATCAATCGTTGCTGCTTATCCAGACTATTACCAAAAAATCATTCCACGAATTGAAGAAATTAAAAGAATCAAGGTAAGTGCAAGGGGCAATAAAACAATCAATGATAAAATAAAGCCAGAAGATCATTTCAAAGAGTTTGGTAAAATTGTAGCTGATCTCGACAAATTAAAAAAGGAAATGGATTTACACATATTTTCCATACAAGAAGCTGATAAGAGTTTTAAGAAAAAACAATTTCGAAATAGGATTATAGCATTATTCAGTACAATAATAGGTGGTATCCTTGTCTACTTTATCACTAGGAAACTTTTTGGTTGGTGACAGCAACAAGTCAACCTGAAAAAGAGATTAAAAAATAACTACGCATAACTCGGACGGTTTGCTGAATTGCCTTTTGCAACCCGGACTACTTATCAATCAGCCCCCAAAGTCTATGCGAGCAAGTTCATTTCAACTTATCAAATTCTGTTGCACCCGGACTGTTCCTGCTGCCAAGACAAAGTCAATAGGGTTGCAAACCGACGCGCGAGTTGTCATGGTTTTTGCAGTGTCACCTAGACAACTTTATCGAGATAGGACAAATCCTGCTGACTTATCGGGACCACGCCATCTGGACAGTTTCATCCTGACACCAAACTCTCATCCATCTATCGGGACTTTGCAAAAACGCATGCCAACCCTGACACGGACGGCAACTCATTAAACCGTCGGGCCGTTATGCGTAATTTCCTTAATATCAGATAATTGTCCGTGTAATTAAGTACATGTATTAATTCTCACTTCAAAATATTTTATAAAATGAAAATTACTCGCTTAAGTTTATTTATGGCTTTCATTTTAAGTCTCGGACTTAGTATTCAAGCCCAACAAAACAAAAATGCTAGAGATCTACCTACAGTGATTGATATAGAAGGAAATGTATATCATCAGATAATCATCGGCACTCAAACATGGATGGTCGAAAACCTTAAAACTAAGAGATATCGCAACGGTGATGCCATAGCCACCACTATCCCTTGCACATATGACATAAGCAAAGAGATTACTCCAAAATACCAATGGGCATATGACGGTGACGAAAAAAATGTCCCTGACAACGGTAGATTATATACTTGGTACGTTTTAACCGACAAGCGTAATGTTTGTCCAACTGGTTGGCATGTGTCCACGGATGCAGAATGGTCAATTCTTGTCAATTTCCTTGGTGGAGATACAGTTGCACTAGGAAAGTTAAAAGAAGCTGGTACTTCCCATTGGAGAAGTCCTAATAATGCAAACAATGAAAGCGGCTTTACAGCTCTTCCTGCCGGGAACCGCCCTGACAATTTTTTCGAGGGTATTGGAGAATGGGCCCATTATTGGACCTCTACGGAATCCGAAGTAAAAAAAAGTGCTGCATACCGTTGGCTAATAGAGGGAAATTTCATACAGAGGGGCTATTGCCCTAAAGATTGTGGTTGGGTTGTGAGGTGCATAAAGGATTAAGAGAAAATTGGATCTATACTTCGACAATAAAAATAACTACGCATAACACGGACGGTACTATGAAAAGCATGATCCCGAGGTTATTTAATATTAAATAATAATCTTAAAAACTTCATTTTATAAATTCTATAAAATCAGGCTGCTATAAGGGAGATAAAAAACCAGGCGTCGCTTATTCTCGTTTAAAAAAGGCCACTTCTTATGATTAAGAGGAGCTTATTAGACAGACTGCCGTTAGGTGTCATGCGAAGCAACATCCTGACATTATAATTAATACTACTATTACTGAAAATCTTACAGTAATGTGCTGTTTTTGTGGTGAAGGTTTAGATTTTAATCATGCGGTTCAAATTGCGATTAGACCACCAGAAGCATTAGATGAAACGCAAAACCTCTTTTGCCATAAAGAATGCATAAATAAAATCTTACATAAAGATGTTCCAAGACATCCCGACTTACTTTCGGATGATTAAAAAGCACGAACACCTAACTCGGACGGTTACTAATTGCCTTCAACAGACGGACTACTACCAGGACTGGCAAAAAACACGGCACCGCGAACAGACGGCACCTAATCAAACCTCCGGGCCATTATATGCAAGCTGTGACGCAGCCGAGAGACCATTCGCAGAAAATAAAAAGTCAAAAAAATCCGTTTATGTCGTGTAAATGTCGTGTTAAAAGCAAAGCTATTTTTTGTACAGTCTTTAAGTTATATATAACCTTGCTCAACTTTTAAGAAGTTATGAAGCAATCAGAATTAGGTAAAAAAATACTTGAACTTAGAAAAGCTCAAGGCTTAACTCAAGAAGAACTTGCACTTAAAAGCAATGTAACTGTAAGAACATTGCAAAGAATTGAAGCAGGTGTGGTTACCCCAAGGAGTTATACTATCAAATTGATTTTTACCGCTCTAAATTACAGTTCATATGATTTTTCAGAACTTAAACCAGAGAAAAGATTCTTTGCTCATATCAAAGATAAAACGCAGCAACTTTATAAATGGGTAATTGATTTGTTTAACTTAAAGACAAACGCTATGAAAAAAATTTCAATCTTATCGGCATCGACAATTATTTTGAGTTTTATCTTGGTTGTATTCACTTCTGAGGGCAAGGCCCAAAAATCAATTTATGAAAAATTTATTCCGACTAATGGCCGAGGGATTGTATATCTATTTCCAAAGGAATTCAGAAATGGTGGCTATATCTCTAATACGAAAGATACTGCTGACTATAAAATTGGTAAATACTTAGTTCAAGAATATAAACATAAGATTTTTTTAAACAAAAAATTTGTCACAAAAGTTCTTGAGGGTGATACTGTTGTTCTAGACAAAGGTAAAATAGCTGTTAGACAATCATATTGGCAGTTCAACTCATCTCCTGATAATGGAATTGTTTATTTTATACCAGCAAATTTAAAGATGGATAATTATTCTCACTGGGGTGACACAAATACAATGGTTGTTGGAAATTTTCATTTTAGGGAATATAATCATAAAGTATTTCAAAATGGCACCTATGTTGGAATTGCTAATTCAGGGGATTCTGTAATAATGAAAAATGGAAACTTGACGATTCTGAAATCTCGATAGACATCCAAGAGCCTCACTTATTAAACCTAATACTGAATCGAGACTGTTAACGGACATAATTTTAATGAAGCCTGCATATAGCTCGGACGGTTTAATTAATTGCCTTCCGCAGCCCGGACAGCTTCAGAGTAAGCCTTAAAAGCCTATAAGAGATAATTTTATGCCGTTTATTAGATTCTGTGCACCGCGACTTTTTAGTCTCCCGGGACAAAGTCTACTTGGGCTGCCCGCCGACGCGCTGGCGCCTTGTTTTTTTGCTCGCCATCTTGACTGTTTCATCATGACCAATAACACACATCCACTTATTGGGACTATAATATGACTACTTTCTATGACATCGAGACTAATAATCTTTATGAACGCTAGTAACAATCTAAAAAACTCATTCGTCTATTTAAATAATCTTAATACATTTGGTTTATGATTGTTCAAACAGAAAATAGAATTGAGTGTTTTGCCTTGACTCTTGTCGTCCTATTTTTTATTTTTTTTGCAACTTCCCATCAAAATCCAACTATACCAGATAATTCTTTACAAGTGCACTATCAATTACCATCTGTAGATATCCCTGCAGTTTCATCGAAGGATATTCCTAAACTTACTTTCGAAAAAAACCTTGTATCACTTGTTGATGTAATTGATTATAAGCTTTTCTATAAAAACCTCAAAATAATTTCGGATAATAGATTGATTAATCAAAGAATCGCATTCCTTCGAAAAGTTGAATTAATAATAAAACCTGCACCTCAAGGATTTCGCTATCATTATCAATCATTATATTCTGAGGATATTCCGATCTTAAGTTAAACGCCATCTTATTTATTTTTCTAATTCTTGCCTTTTAAAAAAGTAAAAGGCTAATGGTTTAACTTAAAATCAACCACAATGTTTAAAAATTATAT
>Ga0182021_10005018_pt1 | contig 15616 bp, 15 predicted proteins | sample 612E3MmetaG_FD_120493 | JGI IMG/M metagenome (GOLD analysis project Ga0182021, IMG submission 120493) | Permafrost microbial communities from Stordalen Mire, Sweden - 612E3M metaG (Illumina Assembly) | ecosystem: Environmental > Terrestrial > Soil > Wetlands > Permafrost | place: Sweden... | reverse complement strand
GCGCTGCGATAATGCTGGAGACGATCGGCGCCAGACGCTCCCGTGCCGGGGGCACCACCCCGTGGTGTTCCATGATCTCCTCAAGGAGAGAAAGTATGGCGGAGGCGTCGACCTGGGTGGCTAAGCGATAGGCGATCATGAGGCGAGGGTACCAGATGGATAGCGAAGTCCTTTATCTGAACGGCGAGTTCAAGTCTCTGGACGACGGCTGGGTCCGGATCGAGGACAGAGGCTTCGAACTGGGCGACGGCATCTACGAGGTCATCAAGGTCATGAACGGCAGTCTCGTGTGGATGGAAGACCATCTCGTCCGCCTCTACCGTAGCCTCAGGGAGATCCGTCTCACGGAAGCCACCGCCGACCACGACTTCGCCGCCGTGTTGCCCGAACTGGTGGAGCGCTCCGGCATCGTCGACGGCATGGTGTATGTGCAGGTGACCCGCGGCGCCGCGCCGCGCGACTTCGTGTTCCCGCATCCGCCGAATCCCACCGTCCTCGCCTACACCCGCGTCAAGAAGCTGCCCACGCCCGAGGAGATCCAGCGCGGGACGATGCTTCAGCCGGCGGAGGACATGCGCTGGGCCCGCTGCGACATCAAGTCCACCAACCTGCTGGCCGCCGTCCTCGCGAAAGAGGAGGCCAAGGAAGCGGGTGCCGACGAGGCTCTGTTCCTGGACGAAGCAGGCGTTGTGCGCGAGGGCGGCTCGTCCAACGTGTTCGCGGTATTGAACGGTGTTATCCGCACGCATCCGCTGAGCAACCGCATCCTGGGCGGCATCACCCGGCTGCACGTGATCGAGATCGCCAAGGAGATGGGCTACGCAGTCGACGAGACGGCCTTCACACTGGCCGACATCACCACGGCAGCGCCCGCCGACTGTGAGGTCTTCACGGCGTCCACGCTCAAGGACATGCTGCCGGTGGTGCGTGTCGGCTCGCACACCGTGCGTGACGGCAGGCCCGGGCCGGTGACCCTGACCGTACTCGACCGTTTTCGCGCCATACAGGCCGAACTGGTGGGGCTGCCGAAGCCGCAGGCGTTGCTGGGCTAGACAGCAGGGGCCGGCAGGGACGCGGGCGCCGGTAGACCGGCCCGCATGGACTTTGCCGCCGTCATGTTGTAGGCGTCCGGGCCATGCCCGTCGAGCCCTGGTACCTCAAGGACGAACGGCACCTGACGCAACGCGGGATGCTGCACCACCCGGGCCAGCCCCTCGTAGCCGATGACGCCGAGGCCTAGGTTCTCGTGGACGTCCCGCTTTGCTCCCAGCGGGGTTTTGGAATCGTTGAGGTGCACTAGGCGGATGCGCTCGAGGAGCCCCAGTCCGCGCAGCCGGTCCATCGTCTCTGCGAAGCCGGCCTCGTCGTGCAGCGGGTATCCCGAGGCGAACAGGTGCGCCGTATCGATGCAGATGCCGAGCGGCAGTCCCCCCTCCAGTCCCACCGCCTCCTCGAGGCAGAGGATGGTCTGCAGTTCTTCCAGCCGGCCGCCTAGGGTGTTGCCGCTGGCGACGCCGGTCTCGAGGAGCAGGGCGGGCAACGGCCCGGCGTCCAAGCTTTCCGCCATCGCCACCGCCAGCGCGAGCGACGCGATCACCCTGCGCTCCGCTTCCGCGACCTCTCCCCGGTGCGACCCAACGTGGGCCACCACGGCCTCGGCGCCCGCCGTTGCGCTCATTGCCAGCGCCACTGACAGGGCCTCCGAGGAGCGGCGTCGCAACTCTTCGTCTGGGGAGGCCAGGTTGATGAGATAGGTGCTGTGGAACACCAGCCGGAGATCGTGGGCCTTCAACTCCTCGGCGAAGGTCTCGATCTCGCCCGGCGCCGGTAGCCTGGTCTTCCAGATGCGCGGATTGGTGTTGAAGATCTGCACCACCTCGGCGCCGACGTCCAGCGCCCGCTGCAGGACAGGGAGGAAGCCTCCGGCCGTGGAGAGTTGGGCCCCGATAGGCGGTAGCGCGGGGCCGGCCGCGCTTGCCGAGCCTGCGGCGTCCCTCGTGGTGGTGTGTGCACGTTCGGTATCCACGCTTCCAAGCATATAGAATCGGGACGGCGTTTGAACTGCGGGCTATAAGGCGGCGCCTCACAGAAGGGTGAAGCTGTGCTGGAGGTTTTGGCTCTGGAGCCGTACTACGGAGGATCGCACCGTGCGTTCCTGGATGGATTCGCGCGGCATTCCCGGCACCGAGTCACTCTGCTCACGCTGCCCGGACGATATTGGAAGTGGCGTATGTACGGCGGCGCACTAGAGCTGGCAGCTGAGGCGGAGAAGCTGCTGGAGAGCGGTGCCCGGCCGGATGTGTTCTTCGCGTCGGACATGCTCGATCTTCCGGTGTTCCTGGCCACCCTGGGGCGTGGGGGCCGCGCCGAAGGCCGCGGCCGGGCTGCGCCGGTCCGCGCCCCGTCCATCGTCTACTTGCACGAGAACCAGCTCACCTATCCCTTGCCCCCCGGTGTGGAGCGCGACCTGGGCTACGGGTTCAAGAACCTGACCACGGCGCTGGCGGGCGACATCGTCCTTTTCAACAGCGAGCACCACCGGCGGGAGTTCCTCGGGGCAGCGGCCGAGCTCATGGCCGGGATGCCTGATGCGGTCCCGGGGTGGGCGGTGGAGGAGGTCGGGGCCAAATCGGCGGTGTTGCCGCTGGGCTGTGAGTTGCGGGCGCTGGACGAGCATCGCGAGCGGGGCCTGGCGCAGGCGGCGGCTGGGCGCTGGGGCGACCCGGGGGCGGGCCCGCTTATCGTTTGGAACCAGCGCTGGGAGTACGACAAGGCGCCGGAGGAGCTCTTCCGGGCGCTGCATGTCCTCGACGCGCGGGGAACAGCGTTCCGGCTGGCGGTAGCCGGTTCGGGGGCCACGGTGCCGTCGGAGGAGTTCGCGCGGGCCCGGGAGGAGCTGCAGGAACATGTGGTGCACTGGGGCCGGGTGGCGGACTTCGCGGATTACGCAGGCCTTCTGTGGGCCGCCGACGTGGCCGTCTCCACGGCTATCCACGAGTTCTTCGGCGTGTCGGTTATCGAGGCCATCTATTGCGGGTGCCGGCCGGTATTGCCGCGGCGCCTGAGCTATCCGGAACTCATCCCCGCCGAGGCGCATGAGGAAGTGCTCTACGGGGAAGCAGACCTCGTGGAGGCGCTGAGCCGGGCGCTGGAGGCGCCACACGCCTGGTCGGAGGACTGGCAGAGGACCTGGGCCGCGCGCTTCGACTGGGGCAGTCTGAAAACCCGGTACGATGACACCGTCAGCGAGTGTGTGGCCCGGGCGGTGAGCGGCGCCCAGTAAGTGCGGTACCGGCGGCCGGCCAGGCCTGGCAGGCAGTCAACGACGACGAAGGAGACCATGATGGACAGGCTTTCGATTGACCTGACGCGTTGCATGGCCGGCGGGACGATCGCCTGGGGCCTGACCGCGGAACTCATGGACGGTCTCCGGCCTCGGCTGGACAGCGCCCTCGCCGCCGTTCACGCGGCCGCGGGGACGGGCATGCTCGAGTGGACGGAGTTGCCTCAGCAGGACCCCGAGCCATTCGTCCGCTACGCGGCCACCAACCATGGCAGGTATGACGCGCTGGTGGTGATAGGCATCGGCGGGTCGGCCCTGGGGACCACGGCTTTGGCCACGGCGCTCCTGCCCTTCTACTGGAACGAGCTGAGCTCCACCCGGCGGCGGCATGCGCCGCGCCTCTACGTGCTCGACAACGTGGACCCGGACGAGACCGCGGGCCTGCTCGACCGCCTCGACATGGAGCGGACGCTCGTGAACGTGATCTCCAAGTCGGGGACGACCGGTGAGTCGATGTCCGGGTACCTGGTGATCCGCCAGCGGCTGGAAGCCATCGTCGGCAGCCGCGCCGCGAAGGAACACCTCGTGTTCACCACGGATCCTGCGGGTGGCACCCTGCGGCAGATCGGGGACGAGATGGGCGTGCCCATGTTCGATCTCGCGTCGGGGGTGGGAGGAAGGTTCTCGGTGCTGAGTTCGGTGGGTCTGCTGCCCGCGGTGCTCACTGGCATGGACGTGCCCGGTCTGCTGGCCGGCGCCCGCGACATGGCGGAGTGGGTCAAGGAGTCCGAGGGCTGGGACAACCCGGCCTGTGCCTTCGCCGGCGTCCAGTACCTGAGCGACGTGGAGTTCGATCGGCGTATCAGCGTGATGATGCCGTACTCGGCCCACCTCCGCGACATGGCCGACTGGTACCGGCAGCTGTGGGCGGAGAGCCTCGGCAAGACCGTCGACCGGCAGGGTCGCACCGTCAACGTGGGCCCGACCCCGGTGAAGGGCTTGGGCGTCACCGACCAGCACTCTCAACTCCAGCTTTACGCTGAAGGTCCGGACGACAAGATCATCACCTTCCTGGGCGTGGGCGAGTTCGCCCAGACCATCGAGATCCCGGCGCCCGGCGCCGAAGCCGACGCTCTCTCGTACCTGGGCGGTCACACCCTGGCCGAACTGCTCTGGGCCGAACAGAAGTCCACAGCCTGGGCGCTAGCTCAGAAAGGCCACCCGTCGCTCACTATCACCATGCCGAAGGTGGACGCCCGCTCGGTCGGCGCCCTTATCTATATGCTCGAGATGGCGACGGCCGTGGCCGGTGAGCTCTACGACATCAACGCATTCGACCAGCCGGGCGTGGAGCTGAGCAAGAAGGCCACCTACGCGCTGATGGGACGGGCCGGGTACGAGCAGCTCGCGAGGGAGATCAAGTAGCACCGGGAAGTAGCGCCGCGAAAGCCGTGACCGCGCTCCTGCGCCGCGCCCTTTGGCTCGTCGCCGCCACCCTTGCCTACAACCTCATCGAGGCGGGGGTCTCAGTCTGGGCGGGGACGAGGGCGGGCAGCATCGCTCTGCTGAGCTTTGGCTTGGACAGCGTGATCGAGTGCGCCGCCTCGGCTGTTCTGATATGGCGGCTGGTGGTCGAGGTCCACGGCGCCGACGCCGAACGCGTGGAGACCGCGGAGCGCCGGTCGGCCAGGTTCATCGGAGCGACGTTCTTCGCACTGGCCATATACGTGCTCGTGGAGTCGGTGTTGACGCTCACCTTGGGCGACCACCCGGCGTCGAGCCCGGTCGGGATCATCCTGGCCGCCGTCTCCCTGGTGGTGATGCCCCTGTTGGCCGCCGCAAAGCTGAGGACGGCCCGCCGCCTGGGAAGCCGGGCACTCCAAGCCGAGGCCAAGGAGACGCTTGCGTGCGCCTACCTGTCGTTCACGCTGCTCGTCGGCTTGGCGCTGAATGCGGCCGCCGGTCTGTGGTGGGCGGACCCAGGCGCGGCGCTGGCCATGGTGCCCTGGCTGGTCCGCGAGGGAGTCGAAGGGCTGCGCGGCGACGCCGACTAGGATCCGGGAGTCCGTCTTGGCTCCTGCCGTGAGTCTTCCAATAGTGCCAGACAAATAATGGTTGGGACGCAGGGAGATCCTTCGAGTACGGCTGGGGGCCGGGATGCAGATGCGAGACGACGACGGGACCGGCCTGGCGGAGGAGGGCGACTAGGTGGCCACCTTGACGAGGGAAGAGCGCGTCGCGATCTACTACGCCGCCTGGGACACGGGTTGGGGCGACTGGCGGTTGGAACAGGGGATCCGGGCTATTCGCGCCGAACATGCCTTTTCGCCCGCCGCGCATCAAGCCGTCATGCCGTCATGCCGTATCCGGACGCCTTCGCGCGCATGAGGAGACTGAACTGGCTGCCCCTATCGCGTGGGCCATCTGGTATGCGGTATCGGTATTCGGCTCCGACCTCCTCCGCATGAATCTCGGATTCGTATTGCCGGTCTGCGCGATCTTCTTCATCTTCATGGTGGGTGCCGATCTCATGCCTCGCCGGGCGCTCGGGTTCCGCTCCGTCGCCGGTCTCGTGCGGGTGCGTGACGTGGCCCTCATGGGCGCAGGCCTCGCGGCCCTCGCGCTCGTCGTGATCTTCTTGTTCAGACGGTGAGCGGCAGCGTCTCTTGACTGGTGTCCCTCCGAGCATTCGTTCGAATCCTTCTTGCGTCCGAACAAATGTTCGTCTATCCTGTTCGTATGGAGCGAGAGGAGCGACAGGAAGGCGGGCGGCGGGGGCCCGCGTCGCGGGGCGGGGCGGCCGGCGACTCGGCGGGTCTAGCGCCGCCGCGCGGCAGCGAGATCATCGCCAGCAGGCTGCTGAACAGTGACGCTCCTCTTAGGCCACGGGCGCCTTACCGGATCATCGCCCACCTGGATTTCGACGCCTTCTTCGCCGCAGTCGAGGAGAACCTGGACCCGTCGCTCAAGGGCAAGCCGGTCATCGTGGGGGGTGGGGAGCGCGGGGTGGTGGCCACCGCCAACTACGTCGCCCGGCGCTACGGCGTGCACTCCGCCATGCCCCTGCGCACGGCCAGGCGCCTCTGTCCGCACGGGGTGTATCTCACCGGGCATCACAAGCTGTATTCCGAGTATTCCAAGCGGCTCATGACCATCCTCGACGAGTATTCGCCGCTGGTGGAGCAGGTGAGCCTCGACGAGGCCTATCTCGATCTCACCGGCACCGAGAAGCTCTTCGGGCCGCCGGTGCACACGGCGCGGATCATCCAGAGGCGGGTCATGGACGAACTCAAGCTGAGCATCTCCGTAGGGGTGGCTACGAACAAGCTGATCGCCAAAGTCGCTTCCGATTTCCAGAAACCGTCCGGATTCACCGTGGTACGTCCCGGGGAAGAAGCCGGCTTTCTGGCGTCGCTTCCCGTGGAGCGGCTGCCTGGGGTGGGGCCGGCCCTGCTCGGCCAGCTACATGACAGAGGCGTGGTGACGGTGGGCGATCTGGCGCTCATCCCGTCGCACCTGCTGCGGCTCTCGTTCGGGGAATGGGGCGAACTCTTGGCCCACCGGGCCCGGGGAGAGGACCCGCGGTTGGTGACGCCTCGGGAAGAGGTCAAGTCGATATCCCGGGAGCATACGTTCGAGGAGGATGTCGGCGACCAAGTGGTGCTCGAGTCCACCCTCGTCGCGCTCACGGAGGACGTGTGCCGCCGGCTGCGGCGCAAGCGGCTGGAGGCGCGGACGGTCACGGTGAAGATCCGCTATTCGGACTTCGTCACCCACACCTGCTCGCACACGCTGTCGCGCCCCATGGACGTCGACGAGGTGTTCTTCGAGGAGGTGCTGGCGCTGTTCCGGCAGGGGAGACGCCGGCGCTACCATCTGCGGTTACTGGGCGTGGGGGTGAGCAACCTGGTGCCGCGGGCCTGGCAGGACGACCTGTTCGACCAGGAGTTGCCGCTGCTGCGGGAGTTGGACCTCAAGCTGGACGTCATCCGGGAGAAGTACGGGCACGACGCCGTCCGGCGCGGGGCGGCCCAGGCGCGCTAGCTACTGCACCACCTCGTAGACGTGGATGTCGGACAGGGCGGCCTGCGGCCACTTGTAGGCGGGGTAGACCGCTAGGACAGTGAACTTGATCCACTGGGTCGTGATCGGCTGGTTGTTGTTCGTCTTCGGGTCCATCGCCTGCAGGCCCTGCTCGTCCTGGAGCTGGATCACCTGCCGGCTGCCGTCCGAGTAGTCGACCTCCAGGCTCTTGATCCGCACGTAATCGGCGAAGAACTCGGCGCTCTTCTGATACCCGTTGGCGATCGCGATGCGGGCGAGCGTTATGGGCTGTTCGAACTGGAATTTGACCCATTGCCCGGCGCCGGTGCCGCGCGCCCCTTCTACCCAGGCGGTGGAGACGTCGCCGTCGAGCAGGTTGGTGGGCCGGAAGTCGTTGAGGTTGGTGGGTGTGAGGCTGGAGGAGGCCGTGGCCGCTTGCGGACGGACGAGGATGGAGCCCTTGGCGGTGATGCCGCCGGCTGTGGTACTCGTGGTCGCTCCAACGGTGGTGGAGGTGTTGAGTGTCGCCATGGTGCCGGGCGACCCGCTGTATACCGTGGTGGTGGTGGCCGCGCGCGCCGTGGGGGCTACCGCTCTGGTGACGATGGTGTAGAGGACGAATGCCGTCACCGCCAACCCGATGAGGCAGGCCAGCGCCATGGTGGCGCCCGCCAGGGAGACCCTCCCTGAGCGGGTGCCGGCGTAGCCGGGCCGGTTCTGGGATGCGCCGCAACGGCTGCAGAACAGAGCGCCGGGGTCGTTGGGAACCCCGCACTGCGGGCATCTGATCTGGTTCCGTGCTGCCATGGTCTGGTGGTCCTTATTCGCGACCCGGACGGGATATGCCTGCAACATTATGACAAACGGTGGCCGCGGCTGCCGTCGCGAGGCGGCGGTGCGGGTGCCCGCTCAGACAGAGGCAGGGCCGCGCGGGTTCCTGCGAGTGCCGCCCGGCGGTCGGCTGAGTACCCTCTGGTAGAATCATCTGGTCCGTCCTAAGCGAGCCCATCCTGGAGAGTCATCGATGCCTGATGTCGACAGTGTCATGGAATCAAACAACTACCATCTCGATATCCCGGCATGTAACCAACCGTTCTTCCTGAAGGGCTGCGGCGCACTCGACTGGGGCATGCAAAACCGGCTGGCGCGGGTCTTCCGGCCCGACTCGGGGCGCACGGTCATGCTCGCCGTGGACCACGGCTATTTCCAAGGCAGCATTTCCGGTCTCGAGCGCTTCGACGTGGATATCGTCCCGCTGGCCCCATACGCTGATGCCCTCATGCTCACTCGGGGCATGCTCCGCAGCACGATCCCGGCCGATTACGGGCACGGCGTGGTGATGCGGGCGAGTGGGGGGCCCAGCGTGCTCAAGGAGCTCTCCAACGAGCAACTGGCCGTCGACATGGAAGACGCCATCCGCATGAACGTCGCGGCGATGGCCGTGCAGATCTTCGTGGGCGGGGAATACGAGACGCAATCCATTTACAATATGACCCGTCTGGTGGACATGGGCTATCGCTACGGCATCCCCGTGATGGGTGTGACGGCCGTGGGTGCGAAGATGAGCCGCGGCGCCCGCTACTTCCGGCTGGCCTGCCGCATGATCGCGGAACTGGGCGCCAACTTCGTCAAGACCTACTACGTGGACGACGACTTCGAGACCATCACTGCTTCTTGCCCGGTGCCGATCGTGATGGCGGGCGGCAAGAAGCTGCCCGAACTGGATGCCCTCACGATGGCCTACAACGCCATCGACCAGGGCGCCGCCGGCGTCGACATGGGCCGCAACATCTTCCAGTCGGAAGCGCCGGAGGCCATGATCCAGGCCGTGAGCAGAGTCGTCCATGAGCGCATGAAGCCCCAGGATGCCCACGATCTGTATCTGACGCTCAAGAACGAGAAGAAGTAGCCAGACCGGTCTCGGGAGCGGTCCCGGGTGGGAGCGTGCGCGGGCTGCGGTGCCGCGTGGCCCGGCGGCCAAGGGCTTCGCCTCGAAGCGAGTCTCATAGGAGGAGCGGATGAGCCAGACTTTCGCCCGTTTGCGGTCCCTCTGCCCTACCGTGACCGTGGGTACGCTCACGGCCGACCTGATGAACCTGGGCGCCGAGATGGCCATCCTGGAGCGGGCGGGGATCGGCCTGGTCCACGTCGACGTGATGGACGGCTGCTTCTGTCCGCAGATGACCGTCGGTCCCGCCTACGTGAAGGGCCTGCGGACACGTCTGCTGAAAGACGTCCACTTGATGGTCCAGGAGCCGCTCGGCAAGCTCGACGCGTATGCCGCGGCCGGCGCGGACATCCTGACGGTCCAGGTGGAGGCGGCGGTGCACATCCACCGGGTGCTTCAGCGTTTGGGCGCATTGGAGAACGCCAACCGGCCGGGCGAAGGTATCGTCCGGGGCTTGGCGCTGAACCCCGGCACTCCGCTCGAGTGGCTGGAGCCCCTCCTGGAAGAGGTGGACATGGTCACGATCCTGGCCATCGACCCGGGGTGGAGCGGGCAGAAGTTCGCTCCGGCTACGCTGGACCGGGTAGCGCGGGTGAGGGAGATGGTCACGCCGGGTGGGCGGCAGATCCTCGTCTGCGTGGATGGAGGGGTGACGAAGGACAACATCGCCGCTATCGCCGGAGCCGGGGCCGACCTGGCCGTCACCGGGAGCGCCGTGTTCGACGGCAGGGATGCCGAGGGCAACGCCCGCTTCATGAGTGCTGCGATGCGAGACGTGTCTGCGTGGTAGGGGCGCGTCGCCGCCCGGCGGGCTGCGGCGCTCGACTGGGGTGAGGAGGATGCATGCGTTCTAGGTGGTCCGACAGTGAGGCAGCCGACTTCGTAGCCCGCTATGGCGCGGCGTGGGGAGAGGCCTTGGCCCTCCGCACGTACTCCGCCCGTCTGCTGGGTGCCGAGTCCGGCTTGGTGCTCCACGGCGGTGGCAACTGCTCGCTGAAGGCCTCGTGGAAGAACGTGCTCGGGGAAGAGATCCCAGCCATCTTCGTCAAGGCCTCCGGCACCGACATGGTGGCACTGGAGCCCGAGGATGAGCCCGGTCTGGACCTGACCTACCTGCGCAGGCTGCGGATGGTGGAGGCGCTGGGCGACGGCGCGATGGTGGATCAGCTTCGCACTCACCTGTTCCACGCCGAGAGCCCGACTCCATCCATCGAAGCGCTGGTACACGCGTTTCTGCCGGCGACCTACATCGACCATACGCACGCAGACGCCATCCTGCTGCTCACCAACCGTGAGGACGGCGGAGCGGCGGTGACCGAGGCGCTCGGACCGGACGTCATCGTCATCCCGTATGTGACGCCGGGGTTCAAGCTGGCTCTCGCGGCGGCGAAGGCGCTGGAGGCGCAGCCGGGAGCCCGGGCCATGGTGTGGGCCCACCATGGCATCGTCACCTGGGGGGAGACCGCCCGGGAGTCGTATGAAGCCATGGTGGAACTGGTGACTCGGGCTGAAGACTGGGCGGCGGCGCGCCGCGCAGTGCGCGCCCAGGGCGGCGCCGGCGCGGCCCCCGCCTGCGAAGACATCACCCCCGAGGCGCGCCCGGTCTCCGGCCGCCTGCCGGCCGAGATCATCCCGGTGATCCGTGGGCTGCTGGCCGCCCGCAGCGACGATTCCGACCGGCCCTACCATCGGGTCGTGCTCCAGGTCCTCGACGACCCCGCCACCCTCGAAGCCCTGCTAGCTCCGGGGGCCAAGGAGACGCTGGTCACTCCGCCGCTCACCACCGACCACCTCATCCGCACCAAATCGCTGCCGCTCTGGATCGACGCGCTCCGCTACGAGGGCCCGGCCCAGCCGGCCGAGCGCATCACGGCTGCGGTGGAGGCGTACTGCGAAGAATACGAGGGCTATCTCGCGCGGCATGCGGCCGAGATGCCGGGTGGCATGCGGGCCTTCGATCCCCGCCCGCGGGTGGTCATGATCCCGGGGCTGGGCGTCATCTGCGCCGGCCCCGACCTGCAACAGGCCGTCATCACCCGGGACATCGCCAAGCACACCATCGCGGTGAAGACGGCCTTGGCTGCGGAGGGCGCGGCCTACCAGGGCCTGCCCGAGGGTGAGTTGTTCCGCATGGAGTACCGGACACTGCAGCACGCTAAGTTGAAGATGGGTGCCTGTGCGGCCTCACTGGACACCGCCGCCCCGGCCGGCGCCGCCGGCGCCCCGGTCGATCTCAAGGGCGAGGTCGCTTTGGTCACCGGCGCTGCGGGCGCCATCGGCACGGGTATCTGCGAGGGGCTTCTGCGCGCTGGGGCACTCGTGGCCGCCACCGACCTGGCCGGGGCGCCGCTCGACGCGCTGGCGGAGCATATGGGCGCCGCATTCCCGGGCCGCATCATCGGCGTGCATCTCGACGTCACCGACCCCGAGTCGGTCGAGGCGGCGTTCGACCAGGTGACCCACGTCTGGGGCGGCATCGACCTCGTGATCCCCAACGCCGGCATCGCGGCCGTCGCGCCGCTCACGGAACTCAGCCTCGATCGCTATCGCTTGCTCGAGAAGGTCAACGTCGAGGGTACGCTCCTGGTGCTCGCCGAAGCTGCCCGTATCATGAGGCGCCAGGGGACCGGAGGGGATATCGTCCTCGTGTCCACCAAGAACGTGTTCGCGCCGGGCGCCAACTTCGGCGCCTACAGCTCCACGAAGGCGGCGGCGCATCAGCTGGGCCGCATAGCAAGCCTGGAACTTGCCAGCGACGACATCCGGGTCAACATGGTGGCTCCCGACGCGGTGTTCAGCCACGGAGCCTCCCGCTCCGGTCTGTGGGCGGAAGTGGGCCCGGACCGCATGAAAGCCCGGGGACTGGATGAAGCGGGGCTCGAAGCCTACTATCAGAGCAGGAACCTGCTGAAGGCGCGGGTGACGGCGACCCACGTGGCGAATGGCGTGCTCTTCTTCGCAACGAGACAGACGCCCACCACGGGGGCCACCATCCCCGTCGACGGCGGGCTGCCCGACTCCACGCCCCGATAGGGCTCGGTATCCGCCCCGGTAAGGAGGAGGCCATGTCGTATCCCACCCCGATCGATCTGCGCAGCGACACTGTCACCCGGCCCAGCGACGCCATGCGCCGCGTGATGGCCGAAGCTCCGGTGGGGGACGACGTCTACCGTGAGGATCCCACGATCGAGCGGCTACAGGAGATGGTCGCCGGGATGCTGGGCAAGGAGGCCGCGCTGTACGTCCCGTCGGGGACGATGAGCAACCAGTTGTGTCTCCGTACGCTGACACGCATGGGGGACGAGGTCATCTGCCAGGAGGACGCCCACATCCTCCACTACGAGGGCGGGGCGGCCGCGGCGCTGTCGGCGCTGCAGTTGCGCGGGCTGCCGGGGGACCACGGCATCCTCACTCCGGCAGCCGTCGAGGCGACCATCCGTCCGGATAGCGAGCACTTCGCCCACACGGGCGCCGTGGAGATCGAGAACACACACAACCGCTGCGGCGGCACCATCTGGCCGCTGGAGGCTATGAAGGCCGTGTCGGGACTGGCCTGGGAGCGCGGGCTCAAGGTGCATCTCGACGGAGCCCGCCTCTGGAACGCGCACGTGGCTACCGGGATCTCGCTGGCCGACTACGCTGCCACTGCTGACTCGGTGTCGGTGTGCTTCTCAAAGGGGCTCGGCGCGCCGGTGGGCTCATGCCTGGCCGGGTCGTACGACTTCATCGAGCGGGCGCGCTGCAACCGCAAGCGGTTCGGCGGGGCTATGAGGCAGGCGGGGATCATTGCGGCCGGCGCCGTCTATGCGCTCGAGCACAACATCGAGCGCCTAGCGGAGGACCATCAGAATACGGCCACACTGGCTTCGTACCTGCTGCAGGTTCCCCGCCTGGCGATCCACCACCCGGTGCAGACCAACATCCTCATAGCCGACGTCACCGAGTTGGGCGGCGCCGACCGGGTGATGGAGGCCCTCAGTGAGCAGGGCGTGTTATGCGGGGTCGCCTCGCCGACGCGGGTGCGGTTCGTCACCCACCTCGACGTGAGCGCCGAAGCGGCGAAGGCGGCGGGGGAGATCGCGGCTCGCACGCTGACCGGCATGTCATCGAGCACGGCGGCCGGATGACTCCGGCCGAGCCCGCCGGCTCGAGCGTTGCGGCTGATCCCCGGGCGCCGTATGTGCGGCTGGCCGTGGTCGCCCTCATCAGGCGGGTGGATGGCGTTCAGCAGGGGCGGGCGGTGGGTGGCGCAGCCGCCGCAGCCGTCGCGCCGCACTGGCTGCTGCTGCACCGGACGCAGCCATTCGACGCCTGGGACCCGCCCGGAGGGCGGATGGAGGTAGGCGAGGACCTCGTCGAGGCCGTCACCCGGGAGGTGAAGGAGGAGACCGGGCTGGCAGTGGACGTCGCCGGGCCATGTTACGGGTACCTGACGTTCTACAAAGGGGAGCGGCTTCTGGCAGTGAGCATGGCCTGCCGTCCCGCCGGCGATCCGGACGCCATCCGGTTGGACCCGGACGATGCAGAGGGCTGGCGGTGGGCGACGCTGGCGGAGTGGGAGGCGCTCGCGGAGCGCGGCCTAAGCTCGTGGGACCCCAAGGACGTGCGAAAGGCCACCAAGGCTGTGGTGGCGGTGTGGGAGGCGGAAGAAGCATGACACGAGACGAAGCCCTGGCCATCGTCCAGGAGCGCGTGACGAACCCGAACATGGTGAGCCACATGTTGGCCACCGAAGCCATCATGGGCGCGCTTGCCCGGCGGCTGGGCTACGACGAAGCGCAGTGGCGCCTGGCCGGCCTGCTCCACGACCTGGACGCCGGGCAGACGGCCGACACGATGGAGATCCACGGGACCCGCACCGTCGCGTGGCTGCGCGAGGCTGGTCTGGACGACGAGACGGTGCTGCATGCCATCGTCGCCCACAACCCGGCCAACGGTTCCACCATCGACACCCCGATGGATCAGGCCCTCTTCTCTTGCGACCCACTGACGGGGCTCATCACGGCGGCGGCGCTCATCCGTCCGGAGAAAAAGCTGGCGCTGGTGGAGCTGAAGAGTCTCAAGAAGCGTTTCAAAGAGCCGTCGTTCGCCAAAGGCGCGCGCCGGGAAGATATCGTCACCTGCTCGGAGCTGGGCTTGGAGCTGGACGAGTTCCTTGCTATCGGGCTGGAAGCGATGAAGGGGGTAGCTGATGACCTCGGACTCTGAGCCCGTCCTACTCATCCGGGTGTTCGACCCGATGGAGGCGGAGATCATCATGTCGAAACTGCGAGGTGCCGGCATCGAGTCGTTCGTACGGCATGAGGCCCTGGGCGTAGTGTACGGCCTTACGGTGGACGGCTGCGGCCAGCAGGACGTCATGGTCCGGGCCGGCGACCTGAGCGATGCCCTCGAAGCTCTCGGCAGCGACGACGGTGAGCCGGGCGAAGCCGGCGAGGCGCCGGACGGCGCCGACGCCTTCAGAGGCTCCGAAGACCCCGACGACGAGGCTTAGGCGGCTGGGATGGCAAATGGGGGGACGCAAGCTCGCGAGCAGGACCGCCGGCCGGGAGTCGCCGCCCTCGATTTCTGCTTCGAACCCGTCGCCGCCGTCGTGCGGGACCGTTCCATCGAATCGGTCCACCGGGGCGCCATCGCGGTGGTCGATCCCCGGGGGGAGTTGCTCGGCGCGGTGGGCGACCCCGGTTGCTACATCCTTCTTCGTTCCAGCGCCAAGCCGTTCCAGGCGGCGGCCCTTGTGGCGAGCGGCGTGGCCGATGCATTCGCGCTCTCCGGAGAGGAGCTCGCCATCGTCGCGGGCTCGCACAGCGGGGCGGCGGAGCACGTGGAGGTCGTCAGGCGGCTGCTGGAAAAGGCCGGGTTCCCGGCTTCGGCGCTCGTGTGCGGCGCGGTCGAGCACAATTGCTCGGGTAAGCACTCCGGGATGCTGCTGCTGGCCCGCCATTTGGGCGTGTCCGGCGTGGGATACCACCAGGAAGAGCATCCGGTCCAGCGGGAGATCCACGCGTATGTCGCATCACTGCTCGACGGCCAGACCCGCGGCCGGCATGAAGCGGGCGACGCCGTCGGCTGCACTGACCGGCAGGGCTCGCGCGCCCTGTTCGCGGGCACGGACGGCTGCGGGGTACCGGTCCTGGGCATGACTTTGCGGGAAGCAGCGTGGCTCTTCGCCCAACTGGCTGCCGGCGCCACCCCGGCGCTTGCCCGGGTGCGGGACGCTATGGTCGCCCACCCGTCTCTGGTGGCCGGGGAAGGGCGCCTCGACACCGAGCTGATGCGGGCGGCGGCCGGCGCCATCGTCTGCAAGGCGGGAGCCGAGGGGGTACAGGGTATCGGCCTGC
>Ga0182021_10005017_pt1 | contig 15618 bp, 12 predicted proteins | sample 612E3MmetaG_FD_120493 | JGI IMG/M metagenome (GOLD analysis project Ga0182021, IMG submission 120493) | Permafrost microbial communities from Stordalen Mire, Sweden - 612E3M metaG (Illumina Assembly) | ecosystem: Environmental > Terrestrial > Soil > Wetlands > Permafrost | place: Sweden... | reverse complement strand
GCTGTCCCACCGAGATCGCCATCAGCGACCGGCGCGAGGCCGAGCTGGCCAAGAGCGGCTTCATGCCTCTGGTATACAAGAAGAACACCGACTTTGCCGCCTTCATCGGGGCGCAGTCGCTGCAGAAGCCGGCCCAGTACGACGACCCCGACGCGACCGCCAACGCCGCGTTGGCAGCCCGACTGCCCTATCTGTTCGCGACCTGCCGTTTCGCCCACTACCTGAAGTGCATCGTTCGCGACAAGATCGGATCCTTCAAGGAAGCCGCGGACATGCAGCGCTGGTTGCAGAACTGGATCGTCCAGTATGTCGACGGCGACCCGTTGCACTCCAGCGAGACCACCAAGGCGCGCAAGCCCCTGGCGGCGGCTGAGGTGATCGTCGAGCCAGTCGAGGGCAATCCCGGCTACTACGCCTCCAAGTTCTTCCTTCGTCCTCACTACCAGCTCGAAGGGCTGACGGTGTCTTTGCGGCTGGTCGCGAAGCTTCCCTCAGCCAAAGCGGCTTGAATTCAGTCCCCAGCAACAGTCATCAGGAAAACGGCAATCTAGCAAGGAGTCAGGAAAATGGCGTTCACCATCTGCATCAAGATCGGAGACATCGCAGGCGAGTCAACCGTCGCCAACCACGCAGGAGAGATCGACGTGCTGTCGTGGGGCTGGGGCCTCAACCAGTCCGCCTCAGGCCAGGTGGGAGGGGCGGGCTCGGGCACCGCCGACGTGAAGGACCTCACCTTCACGAAGTTCGTGGACAATTCCTCGCCCACCCTCATTCAACAGTGCTTCGAGGGCAACAATCTGGGGGACACGGTCCTCACCGTGATCAAGGCCAACGGGAAAGAAGTGCTGGAGTTCATCAAGATCACGATGAGTGGAACCGTGATCATCTCTTCCATCAACACGGGCGATCCGCTTCCCAATGACCGCTATTCCGAGACCGTGACCCTCAACTTCTCGCACGTGAAATTCGAGTACACGCCCACGGGTCCGGACAACAGCAAGGGCGCGACGGCGGCTGGCGAATTCACCATCAGCCGCAGGGCATGATGGTTCTGCAGTCGAGCATCGCCCCATGGCCGAGTTGACGCCCAAGGAGCGCCTTCAGCCTTCCTTGCTCGATCGGCTGACCGATGACCAGCCAGAGCAGGCGACCGAGCCGCGCGAGTTTCGGGTTCTGTCGCCTGCCCGGCTACGCGAGTGCGTGCGCCGGGACCTGACCTGGCTCTTCAACACCACGCACCTGCAGTCGCTACAAACCCTCGACGAATTGCCTCTGGTCGCGCGCTCGGTGCTGAACTATGGCATCCCTGATCTGGCAGGGCGGACAGCGTCGGGTCTGGACACAGTGGAGTTGGAACAGATGATCCGTCAAGCCATCCTGAACTTCGAGCCCCGTCTGGATCGCAACTCGGTGAGAGTGCGACCAGTCGTGGACGAGCACCAGATGAACCACAATGCCCTGTCGTTCGACGTGGAGGCGGAGCTGTGGGCCCAGCCTCTTCCGCTGCGCCTGTTCCTGCGAACCGCGGTCGACCTGGAGAGCGGCAGCGTGGAAGTGAGCGACCAGGGCGGCAAGGGGAACCTTTGATGGACCCACGGGTGCTGGGCCACTACAACCGCGAGCTGCAGTACCTGCGCGAGATGGGCGGGGAGTTCGCGCGCGAGTTCCCCAAGATTGCGGGCCGGCTGGGGCTGGAGTCGCTGGAGTGTTCCGACCCGTACGTGGAGCGTCTGCTCGAGTCCTTCGCCTTCTTGACTGCGCGGGTCCAGCTCAAGATCGATGGCGAATTTCCCCGTTTCAGCCAGCACCTTCTACAGATGGTCTACCCGCACACGCTTGCCCCGACGCCGTCGATGGCGGTGCTGGAATTGCAGCCCAATTTGTCCGAGGGTGCTCTGGCCGACGGCTTCCGCGTCGCGCGCGGGGCTGTCTTGCGCAGCTTGGCCGGCCGGGGCGCCGAGACCGCCTGTGAGTACCGTACGGCTCACGAGGTGACGCTCTGGCCACTGGAACTGGTGGGCGCCGAGTACACCTCGTTCCTGGCGGATCTCGGCTCGCTTCGGCTTCCCGGCAAAGGCAAAGCCGCCCTCCGCCTCCGCCTGCGCGCCGCAGCCGGATTGAACATGGATCGTCTGGCACTTGGCCACTTGCCTGTCTTTTTGCGCGGCAGCGACGAGATCGCCATGCGACTGTACGAGTTGCTGATGGCCCACACCGTGGCGCTGGTCGCCCGCCCGGGTGGGCCGGGCCAGCCACAGTGCCACGTCATGGCCGATGCAAGCGTGAACCCGCTCGGGTTCGACGACGAGCAGGCTCTGCTTCCCTACGGGCCACGATCCTTCCAGGGCTATCGCCTTCTGCAGGAGTACTTCGCGTTTCCCAGCCGCTTCATGTTCTTCGACCTCTACGGATTGCAGGAAACCGTGCGCCGCTGCACCGACCCCGAGCTAGAGATCGTCGTCGTCTTCGACACCCACGATCCGCGCCTGGAGAAGGCGGTCAGTCCCTCCCAGTTCGCGCTCTTCAGCACGCCCGCGGTGAACCTGTTTCCCCGGCGCGCCGATCGCATCCACCTCGGCACCAGCGCCAGTGAGTATCACGTCGTGCCTGACCGGACCCGGCCCATGGACTTCGAGGTCCACGCTGTCACGGAGGTGGTTGGCTACAGCACCAGCACCGACGAGAAACAGGAGTTCCTTCCCTTCTACGCGACCAGCGACCAATCGCCTGCGGCCAACACCGCCTACTACACCGTGCACCGCCAGCCGCGCGTGCTTTCGGCCAAGCAACGCAGCCAAGGAGGTCGTTCAAGCTACGTGGGTAGCGAGGTGTTCCTGGCCCTGGTCGATCCCGACGAGGCCCCTTTTCGATCGCAGCTCAAGCAACTTGCGGTGGCCGTCACCTGCACCAACCGCGATCTGCCGCTGCATCTGCCGCTCGGGCAAGGCGCAAGCGATTTCTCGCTGGAGGCCGGCGCCCCCGTGACCGCGATCCGGTGCGTGGCCGGCCCGACCGCCCCGCGGCCCTCGTTCGCCCATGGGGATCCGACCTGGAGGCTGATCAGCCACCTGTCGCTCAACTACCTGTCCCTCACCGATGCGGCAGACGGCGGGGGAGCCTCCGCCCTGCGTGAATTGCTTGCGCTCTACGGTGATTCGGGCGATGCCGTGATCCGCCGCCAGATCGAGGGCGTCCGCTCTGTTGCATCCCAACCAGTGACCAGGCGACTGCCCTTGCCCGGTCCGGCCGCCTTTGCTCGTGGCACCAAGGTCACGCTCACGTGCGACGAAACCGCGTTCGAAGGCATGGGCGTCTTCCTCCTGGGTGCCGTGCTGGAACGTTTCTTTAGCAAGTACGCATCCATAAACTCCTTCACCGAGACCGCGCTGCAGACTGTGCAACGCGGGGAGATCGCGCGATGGCCAGCCCGGATCGGACGTCGCCCGCTGGTGTAGCCGATCCGGCGGTAGCGAAGGCCGCTTGCGCGGGCGATCTGCAGCGCGCAGTCGAGAGTGCGCCCGATCGATTCGACTTCTTCGATGTCCTGCGACGTTTCGAGTGCGCCTATCCGCGCAGCGCTCGCCTGGGCCGCGCCGCCCTCCCCTCCGACGAGCCGATCCGGCTGGGCCAGGAACCATCCCTCGAATTTGCCCCCTCGGCCCTGGCGTCCTTTTCCTCGCGCGCTGGCGGCAGGCCGCCGCGTCTCTCGGTTCACTTTCTCGGGTTGCTCGGTCCCAACGGCCCGTTGCCCATCCACCTGACCGAGTACGCACGCGATCGCGTGCGCAACGCAGGCGACTTCGCGCTGGTCCGCTTCCTCGATGTCTTTCACCACCGAATCCTTGCACTCTTCTATCGCTCCTGGGCCAACGCGCAACCCACGGTCAGCCTCGATCGGCCCGCACAAGATCGCTTTGCCACCTATATCGGCTCCCTGCTCGGGTTGGGAATGCCGTCGCTTCGCGATCGCGATGCATTTCCAGATCGGGCCAAGCTGTACTTCGCCAGTCATTTCGCCGCGCAACCGCGCAACTGCGAGGGGTTGGCCGCCATCGCGGGTGCCTTCTTCGGCTTGCCGGTCAAGGTCGAAGAGTTCGTGGGCGAATGGCTGACGTTGCCCGAGGAGGCGCGCTGGCGGCTGGGACGAGCCGGCGTTCTGGGCCAGAGCACGGTGGCAGGCGCGCGGACCTGGCAACGCCAGAGCAGGTTCCGCATCGTGTTCGGACCGCTAAACGAGGACGACTTCCACAGCCTGCTGCCCGGCGGAGCGAGGCTGCGACGCCTGGTCGCGCTTGTGCGCAACTACACTGGCGACTCGCTCAACTGGGATGTGCGCCTTCATCTCGAGGATCGGGTGAAGCGCCTCTTCCGGCTCGGCTGCGCGGCGCGGTTGGGCTGGACCTCATGGCTGGGGCGATGCCTGCAGGGCGAGCGCAGACAGGACGTGATCCTGAACCCGCTGCGCGAAGCCGCCGCAGCCGTGTCTAGCTCGTGAAGCAAGAGGAGGACTGAGAATGTCTGAGATCGCGCGGGTTTCTCTCTTCGGCAAGCTGAACAGTTTGGGCTACAAGGCGATCGAGAGCGCCACCGTCTTCTGCAAGCTGCGTGGCAACCCCTACGTCGAGCTGGTCCACTGGTTCAACCAGATCCTGCAATTGCCCGACTCGGATCTGCACCACATCCTGCACGAGTTCCGCATCGATCCTTCGCGGCTGGCGTGCGATCTGACGGCTACCCTGGACCAGCTTCCCCGCGGCGCCACGTCGATCTCTGATCTGTCTTCCCATGTGGAAGAGGCGGTCGAGCGCGGATGGGTGTACGCCACCCTGCTGTTCGGCGAGTCGCAAGTGCGAACCGGACACCTGCTGGCGGGAATTCTGAAAACGCCCGGCCTGAGAAATTCGCTTTCCGCCATGTCGCGCGAATTCGACAAGCTGAAGGTCGAGCAATTAACTGACCGATGGGGCGCGATCGTCAAAGGCTCGCCCGAGGAAAGCATGGAAGCCAGCGACGGGTTCCGGGCTGACGTGAGCGTCTCACCCGGGGAATCCAGCGGGGCCATGCCTCCGGCTGCCATGGGCAAGCAAGAGGCGCTGCACAGATTCTCGCTGGACCTGACCGAGCGCGCGCGAAATGGAGAGATGGATCCCATCGTGGGGCGCGACGAGGAGATCCGGCAGATTGTCGATATCCTCATGCGCCGCCGGCAGAACAACCCCATCCTGACCGGCGAGGCCGGGGTGGGCAAGACTGCAGTGGTCGAGGGATTCGCCCAGCGCATTGTCCGCGGCGACGTGCCCCCGCCTCTGCGGGGCGTGTCCCTGCGGGCACTGGACATCGGGCTGCTACAGGCCGGGGCCAGCATGAAGGGTGAATTCGAGAACCGCTTGCGCCAGGTCATCGACGAGGTTCAGTCGTCAGCGCAACCGATCATCCTGTTCATCGACGAGGCCCACACCTTGATCGGGGCGGGCGGCGCTGCCGGCACCGGCGACGCAGCCAACCTGCTCAAGCCGGCCCTGGCGCGCGGCAAGCTGCGTACCATTGCGGCCACCACCTGGGCCGAGTACAAGAAGCACATCGAGAAGGATCCGGCGCTCACCCGGCGATTCCAGGTGGTGCGGGTGGGCGAGCCTGACGAGACCAGGGCGCTGCTCATGATGCGAGGGACGGCATCCGCTCTGGAGAAGCACCATCGGGTTCTGGTGCTGGACGAGGCGCTCGAGGCGGCGGTCAAGCTGTCCCACCGCTACATCCCGGCCCGCCAGTTGCCCGACAAGGCGGTCAGCCTGCTCGACACTTCCTGTGCGCGAGTCGCCATCAGCCAGCACGCGGTGCCGGCCGAGGTCGAGGATAGCCGCCGCCGCATCCAGGCCTTGGAGACCGAGCTGGAAATCATTCGCCGAGAGGCGGCCTTTGGCATGAGCGACGCCGCGGATCGGGAGAGAATTGCCCAGGACAAACTGCAGGCCGAGAAGCAGCGACTGGCCGGTTTGGAAGAGCGCTGGGCAGCGGAAAAGAAGCTGGTCGATCAGATTCTCGATCTGCGCAGCAAACTGCGCGAGAGCTCTGCGGCGGTCGAGCGCGCCACCTGGCTGGACGAACTGCACGCGGCACAGGACGAGCTTGGCAAATTGCAGGGCGAGCAACCCTTGATTCTGCCGACCGTGGATCGGCAAGTGGTGGCCTCGGTGGTGGGCGATTGGACCGGCATCCCGGTGGGCCGCATGGTGAAGAATGAAATCGAGACCGTGCTGAAGCTGGCCGAGACGCTCGGGCAGCGGGTACTTGGCCAGGGCCACGCCCTGGACATGATCGCGCGCCGGATCCAGACCTCGCGCGCCGGGATCGAAAACCCCAACAAACCCATCGGCGTGTTTATGCTGGCCGGGCCCTCGGGCGTGGGAAAGACCGAAACTGCGCTGGCCTTGGCCGAGACCCTGTACGGCGGGGAGCAGAACGCCATCACCATCAACATGAGCGAATTTCAGGAGGCTCACACCGTGTCCACGCTCAAGGGCGCGCCTCCGGGCTACGTCGGCTACGGCGAGGGCGGCGTGCTGACCGAGGCCGTGCGACGGCGTCCCTACAGCGTGGTGCTGCTCGACGAGGTGGAAAAGGCCCATCCTGACGTGCACGAGATCTTTTTCCAGGTCTTTGACAAGGGTTGGATGGAAGACGGCGAGGGCCGGGTCGTCGACTTCAAGAACACCCTCATCTTTCTCACGACAAACGTGGGCAGCGAGCTGATCCTCAACCTGTGCAAGGATCCCGCTGCGCAGCCCGATCCCGAACAGATCGCAGAGGCCCTGCGCAGGCCACTGCTGAAGACCTTTCCTGCGGCCCTGCTGGGTCGCATGGTCACCATCCCCTACTACCCGCTTGGCGACGAGATGATCGGCAACATCGCGCGCTTGCAGCTCGGCCGCGTAGCCAGGCGCGTGCTGGAGAGCCACCGCATCCCGTTCAACTACGACGACGCTGTCGTCAAACTGATCGCCGGCCGTTGCACCGAGCTGGAAAGCGGCGGTCGCATGATCGACTCGATTCTGACCAACACCCTACTACCCCGGATCAGCCAAGAGCTGCTCACGCGCATGATGCAAGGCAAGCCCGTCACCAGAGTCGCGACGACTGTGAAGGGCGGCGAATTCGAATACGCGTTCGACTGATTGCCAGGCGCCTCAGGACAGCGTCGTCGACACGGCGTCGTCAGAATGCGAACGTTCGTCGGCTGCGCTACGGCGGCTCGTTGACGCGCCTGGAATCGCCGGGGCGCTCGTGATACTGTTCGTTTCACTATGCGTGCGTTAGTCGTAGCCCTGGTGTTGCTCGTGATGGTGCCCGGCGCTCAGGCCGCTGACCAGCCAAAGGATCTGGCAGCCATCTATGTACGCAAGGCAACCGCTGCGTACAATCTCGGGAAGTTTGCCGAGGCTGCCAAGGAGTACGAGGCGGCCTACGAGCAAACTCTCGATCCGAACCTGTTGTTCAACATCGGCCAAGCCTACCGGCTGGCAGGAGATCGCGACAAGGCGATCACGGCCTACCGTTCCTTCATTCGATCCTCGCCGCAGAGTGAGCAGCTTCGCCTGGCCGAAAGCAAGATCCGCGAGCTCGAGCGGCAACGTTCGAAGGCCCCGCCGCCCGCTGTCCCGCCGCCCGGGCCACAGCCCGCTGCGCCGGCCGCAGCCCCGGTGGCGACTCCCGTGCCCCCACCGGCGCCTCCGGTCGTGCCGCCGTCGACCGACACGCCCGGTCCCGGATCTGCCGCTCCCGCCACGCCCTCAACCACCCAGGTGGCTGGCGGCCTGGTCGCGGCTCCCACCGCACCCGAGCCAGCCCAGCCGCCCGCCTTCTACAAGCGCTGGCCGTTCTGGACCGCCGTGGGCGCTGTGGTCGCGGGCGGGGTGGTGCTGGGCATCGTTCTTTCTCGCCACGGCAAGGACGTGACCATGCCCGGTTCCACGTACGGCACGCAGGAGTTCTAGCCATGAGGAAAACAAGACACCTCGGCCTCGCTCCTCTCTTCGCACTGCTGCTGGTCGGCGGTTTGGCGGCATGCAGCCCGTCCGACAAGGGCGGAATAGTACTGACCGTCAGCCCAGACTCTACAGTCCTGCAGCCCCCAAAGATCACGTCGCTTCAGGTGACGGTAAACGGAACGACAAAGACCTATGATCTGCCAAGCGGGCTGTCCGGGAACGGGACCTTGGGTATCAAGACCAGTCCTGGCGACAAGTCAATCGTCGTGGACGGCTTCGCCCAGGGCAACCGCGTGGCGACCGGGACAGGCAGTTGTCCGGCCACGGGTGGCAAGGTTCTCACGTGCACCGTCGTACTGCATGCGATAGCCGGGGATGCGGGCGCAATCGCTGACGCCAGTCCTTCCAGTACCGGCGGAGCACCCGGGTTCGATGCCAACCCGGGCAGCGACGTTCCGGCAAGCACAGGCGGATCAGGAGGCATAGGTGGCGCAACCACTTTCGGCGGAACAACAGGCACCGGCGGCGTGACCAACCCCGGTGGCACAACCGGTGTCGGCGGCGTAACCAGCACAGGTGGGCTATCAAGCATCGGCGGCAGCAGTGCTCATGGCGGCTCGCTGGATGCGGGCGGCGGAGCACCCGGCCTCGATGCCAGCTCCGGTACCGACGCTCCAACAAGCGGAGGCTCGGGAGGGACAGGCGGCGTAACCACTTCCGGCGGAACAACCCGCACCGGCGGCTCAGCCGGCACCGGCGGGGCGACCAGCACCGGTGGCGCGACCAGAGTCGGGGGACAAACCGGCGGCAGCAGCGCAACCGCCGGAACGACGAGCACGGGCGGCTCGACTGGTGGCACGACGAGTACGGGAGGCGCCGCGGGTGGCGCCACGAAGCTAGTGGCAACGGCGGTGGCCGCCGCTTGGGACCACTCTTGTGCGCTGATCAAGGACGGTACGATCTGGTGTTGGGGCAACAACAGCGATGGAGAACTCGGCAATCAAGACCCCAAGATCGATGGCACGGCTGTCATCTACGAAACCAAGCCCGTTCAAGTGAAGGGTGTCACACAGGCGATATCTGTTGCAACCGGGGACTATCACACATGTGCGGCACTCGCGAGCGGCACAGTCCAATGTTGGGGTTACAATGGATACGGTCAATTGGGTAATGGGGCCTCGGGAAGAAATAGCCGCAGCATAACGCCAACGGCGGTTATCGGCATGCCTGCCGGCGTGGGCGGCGTAGCCGTCGTGGCCGGCAGCAGCCACACCTGTGCCCTGCTCTCGGACAAGACCGTCAGGTGCTGGGGGGATAACACCTACGACCAGCTAGGAAGCGGCTCAAGCACGCTCACAAGCAGCACGGTACCCGTAGCCGTTGTGACAAATGCTTCCACCCTCAGCCCGCTGACCAATGTGACGACGTTGGCCCTGACCACAGACCATGCCTGCGCCATTCAGTCTGGTGGGGCCCTCTATTGTTGGGGAGACAATCTGTGGGGTCAGCTCGGGACCGGCACTACCAACAGCACCACCGTGGCGGTCAGAGCCGGGACGATACAAGCAGTCGCCGTCGGCACAGGTGACGGTCACACCTGTGTGGTAGGAAGTCCGACGACAGGAAGTCCCTTCAACGTGCAGTGCTGGGGCCGTGACTCCTACGGCGAACTTGGTGATAACGGCAGTAGTGGTGATGAGATCCACACGCCGGTCAACGCGAGGGTTTCAGCAAACGCCTCTGCGATTGCGCTGGGCGCGGACCACTCGTGTGCCGTGCTCGTCAATCCTAGTGTGACAGTCCAATGCTGGGGCGACAATGCCTACGGCCAACTCGGCAACGGCAACACCGGCGACAGCCCCGTACCGGTAGACGCGCTTTCTCTGACCCAAGCCAAGTTCCTGAGCGCTGGGGAGGGTGACACCTGCGCGGTGGTCAGTAGTGGTGCGGTTTACTGCTGGGGCCATAATGACTACGGGCAACTCGGCGATGGCAACGGAGGTCCGGACACACAAAGTGCGGTGCCCGTGTTGGTAAGTGGATTCTGAAGTTGCACGCGTCGGCCTCTGCGTCTGGAGCAGATCGTCGCAGGGTGTGCCGAGGCGCTGGCCCTCGTAGACTCCCAGATCCTGGTAGATGAGCACGTGGTTGTCCTCGCGGGGCAACTGCACCAGTTCGAGTTCCTTCGTCTACGAGATGCTGAGCGGCCACCAGGCGTTTCCCGGCGAACAGCTTCCCCGAGGTCATCTACCGCGTGGTCTTCGAGCCGCACCCGCCCCTGGCTGCACTCGTGGGCCGGATCTCTGCGCGCGTGGTCGCGGCGGTCGACCGCTCTCTGGCCAAGAAAGCCTCTGATGGACCTCGCGCGCCTTCGTCATCCTGACCCGCGCCTATTGCAAGACCGGAACGGACGCGACAGCGGCCAAGGCGAAGGCGGACCTGCGCTACCTGTACCTGCCGGGCGGGATCTTCGACGGCAACTCGCCGTGCAGTTCCTGCGCGTCGGGCTGCACGACCAAGGGAACTTCCTGCGCCAACACCGCAGGCTGCGGCTGGTGGGGTTGCTGGCAGTACATGGGCAACATGAACCTGCCCAACCAGACCAACGCCTGGAAGGACAACCGCGTGGACTACTTCTTCGGTCACACCGCCGACCTGGCAGCCAGTCACTCCATCGGGATGGCCTTCGGCGCCGGCGAGGGCGCCCAGACCACGCCTGAAAGCGACGGGGGCAATCTGGTGTCCAAGCTGAACGCCTACGCCGCCTCTGGCGGGCAGGCCTACTGTCCCTAGTCGCGACGGCGTTGAGAACCTGACATTCTTCTGTTCGCTTTCTGGCGACGCGACAGGCATTGTGCAGGGACTGCAACCCGCCAGGGCCGCCGGGCGGCTGGCCCCTGGCTTGCACAACGATGGCACCATGCTCCGCAAGACACGTGGCCACGGTTTCGCCACCCGGTGCTGGATCGCCGTCATACTGGACGCCGTTGCGGTGGTTGGCTATGCAGACCGCGCCGCTTGCGCTGAGCCGCCTTCCCCTGAGATCCCCAACCCCGCGCTTGCGCCCTTCCAGCCGGCTGATGACCGTGCAGCAACCCCGCCACCCATCCCGGCCCCTGCGCTGGCACCGCCATTCGTGCAGAGCCCTGCCCCGCCCCCAGCGGCCACCAGGTGGTACGGCTACCAGATCATGCTGTCCGATGCTGCGTCGGTCACTTTGCTATTTACGGGCTCGCCAGGGGCATTTGGGGGGCTCGCTTTGTACGCTGCAGGCCCCCCCATCATCCACGTCGTGAACAGACAATACGGTCTGGCCGTCGCCAGCCCGTTGCTGCGTTCGGTGTTGCCCGTGGTGGGTGCACTGGCCGGCGCAAAGATGGAATCCTGCACGCCAAACGAGTTTCTCTGCGGGTTGGGTGGGGCCGTCGCCGGTTTGGCGGTTGGCGCGGCTGTGGCCATGATCGTGGACTGGAGCCTGGCCTGGGCTCCGGAATCCGCCGCCACATCGAGCCCCAGCCCTGCCGAGCAACACGCGCGTCCTGCGCGCCGCCCGCGCTTCGCACTCACCTCGGCCGGGGTGGTCCCCACCAGCGACGGCGCCAGGCTGGTCCTGGGCGGCCGGTTCTAGTTTCCGCTGTCGTAGCCCGAGCAGTCCCGCACGAAGGCGCCGTAGCGCTGCAAGGCGCGCGCGATAGCCAGGCCGGCCGGGGTCAGGCTACTGGCAGGCGGTGACGTCGGGGATGGTGCACACGCCGGCAGAGCTGCCGGCTGCGGTCACACAGCGTGCGCCGGTATAGCAGATCGGTCCGAGCACAGTGTCGCAGAGGCTGCCGTCGGCCACTTGCTTCTTGCACGTGCCGAGGTCTGTTGCCGGGGCCAGGCCGGTCGCCGTGTAGCATTCGCCCGCCAGACAGTCGGCGCGCGTGCCATCAGCCAGGGTACCGCAGGGCTGCCCGTCGCCAACCAGGTTGACCTTGGTGCAGACCTTGCTGCCCGCCAGCCCCTCGCAAGCCAGTCCCTGGAAACGCAGGCACCCCGGTCCCGTGCCACCGCAGGCGGCTCCCTCGGTCGCCCCGCCCGCCACGCAAGTCTTGCTTCCCACTGTTCCCGAGCAGGTCAGGCCAGAGGCACAGTTGATCTGGCTCGCATCGGCCCCGTCGCAGGCCACCCCTGCCCCGATGTTGTCCTGACATACCTGCGACGAGGAGTTGCAGATCTGATCGTGGGCGCAGCCGGTATCCACGCACGAGCTGCCTGCGGCCGGTGGATCGTCGCAGGTGCCGCACACCGCGGTCTTGTTGCCACTGCAGTAGGCGCTGGCGCACTGGCCGGCCACAACGCATGACTGACCGTTCGCACGCGGGCCCGCCGGCGCACACCCGGCGGCTGGCACGTTGTCGAAGAAGTCTTGGCAGGACAGGGTGGCGTAGGCGGCAGCGCACTGTTCTGTCAGGGTCGGGTTGTTGCCGTTCCCCGGGGCCTTGAGCCGGCTGGTACAGTCATTCTTGACCCTGGTCAGGCAGGAGTATGCGCCCTGGTTAAGGCTGTCGTAGTTGCGCAAAATGGTCACGCCGTCGGCTACGACCGCGTTGCTGCACGACTGCAGCTTCGCACATTGCGCCTCCGCAAACTTTGCGCAGGCGTCCTCTGCTGACGGGCCTGAACTCCCACTGCTACAGCCCAGCGCCAGCCCAAGGCTCGATATCGCGAACGTGATTCGTTTCATCGCTGCCCTCCCATTCCTGGTTGGGCTGGCCATCCAGCACGCCAGGATGCCCATTGGATGCGCGATGATTCCCCGATGCTTCAGCTTTGAGGCTGTGCGCCTATGGGATCGCCGTCCGGCGCGGCCCCTGCGAATAGGAGTCGCGCCGGCTCTCAAAAGGACGACTGACCTGTCCAGCGCAGACCAGGAGTGCGGCGGCAGGGTTTCAATCTCGCCGACCGCACTCAGGAATCAGGTCTAGTGGTGAGCTTGTTGAGTGGGAGGCCACTCTCCTGTGTACACCGGGCCCATCTCATTATCTGCGGTGACTGACTGCGCTGTCCACGTGATCTTCTGGAAGTTGAATCCCAGGGTTTCCTGGAGCGTTCCGGTCGAGCTGTTTTCGATCACCAACGATGTCACCTGTGCCTGCGCCACCTTGTACACCATACGCTCGTAGGGCGTGCCGCCCGCTGACCACACGAAATGAGCGATTACTTGGGGAAGGACCTTGCCGCTCACTGCAGCGCCCAACTGCTGCACCGTCCCCTGAGTGATGATGGTTGCGAGCGTAAGTGGGGAAATGACCGTCGTGCTCGATTTAGTCAGCTGCAGCGCGAGCGAGGAAAATGGTATTTCGTCTAGGAAGCGGCTATTGGGGACGTTTGGAGCGAGGAAGACGAAATTGGGCTCGATGTCGAGGGGGCCGCCGCCAGTCCTGTTCACAGCGTCGTACCATGCCGTTGTGGTCGGGCCGGGGCTGTTATCCCCGTTCCGGCTGGTGTACTCCCAGGTGATCGTGTCAAAAGAGAGAGTGAGCTTTTCCATGGGGATGTTGTCCAGGACCGAATCCGTGCTGACATCACTGATCAGGACGTTGGTCAAGCTGATCGTGAACGTGCGGGGGGAGTTGGGCCCCCCGCCCAACAACACGAGATTCCCCGTGGCGATCGCCTGGCCTTTCGCGGCCGCGACGGCGAGCAGCGGGCTCATTATGTCGGAGTGGCGACGGATCTCGATCGAGGAAACCTGCACAGCTCCTCCTGCGCCAGTAGAAACGTCCACCCGCTGGCTGAACGAGAGGATGTCGATGCTGTCCGCGAAGCTACTCAGGGTCAAGGTGCCAGGGGACGTGAGTACTGGCGTCGGACCTCCTCCGGATCCCGCCGGACCCGTTGCACCTCGCGGCCCTGCCGGCCCTGCCGGCCCTGCCGACCCTGCCGGTCCCGCTAGCCCCGCTGGCCCCGCCGCACCGACTGGCCCTACCGGCCCCGCAGGCCCCACCGCACCCGCTGGCCCTGCCAGCCCCGCAGGCCCCACCGGCCCTGCCGGACCCGCAGGCCCCACTGGCCCTGCCAGCCCCGCCACACCCGCTGGCCCCTGCGCCCCAGTCGCGCCAGTCTTTCCCTGCGGACCAGCCGGACCTGCTGGGCCCGTAGGTCCGAGCACCCCGACGAAGGATGCGCAGCCGGTCCCGGTCAATCCGAGGTCGACCGTCGCGCTGGCGTTCATGTTGTTGAGTGTTACCTGCGTGCTCGCGCAGGTGGAGCTTGCGGACGCCGACACCTGATAGCTGCCGGTGCCGAGCCCTGGAATCGAGTAGTGCCCGGTCGCATCGGAGAAAGCCGTCCGGGATTCCGACCCTGTCAATTTCACCGTCGCGCCCACGACAGGACCCTTCGACGATGTCACCGCGCCCGAGATCACGAACGAGCCGGTGAGCGCCTGAGACGAAGTCTCCAGGCTCTTTCCCGAGCTACGCCCCGTGCAGGCACCGAGCAGGCCGAGCAAGACCAGCCCGACCAGGCGGCCAGAGTTTCCGAAACCACTGCGGATACTGATAGTACTGATGGGAGTGTTCATGAACGCCCTCTTAGTCTGCTACGACGTATATAGTCAAGTGAGTTCTTGGAGCACATGTGCAACCCCTCCCACCGAGGGCCACATGACGCATGGCTCTCTTCCATCGCTCACGTCATCCGAGAGGCGCGCCATGCTCCTTCACGCCGGACCAGCCCGGGAAGTAGAGCCCGCGGCCCTCGGCCTTGGTGGTCGAACTGAAGCTCGTCCCTGCAGAGCCGACCACGCTGACCTTGGCGCCCGCAACGGCGTTCACAGTCCCGCGGATCCACTGTCGAGCAACGCCAGATCCGGGAAGCCCGAGGCCAGGGCCACGTCCATGGTGCGCGCGAGGGAGTCAAATACAACGGAATCCTCGGAGGCGACCTGGATATCGTCCTTGTCAGGGTGACCGGCCTTCACCTTCTTCAACTCGGCGAGAAGACCCTGGAAATCGTACTCGCCGTTCTTCTTGGCGATCTGCACGCGATCCTGGTCTACCGCCAGGTTGAAGCCCTCGGCCCCCACCAGCACCATGACCTTGGTCATGGGAGGATCCACTCCATCGGTCCCGCCAGGCCCGTGCTGACTCAACTTGAGTTGTGCCAGTTGCGTCCATACCGCAGTGATGAGCAGAAACGCGACCATGCAGGTCAGCAGATCGATGTAGGGAACCAGGTTGAGTTCAGCAACCAGGGATTTCTTGCCGTCCTTGCCGTCGGATTGCAGAGAGATAGCCATGTGTGCCTCCAAGCTGCGGCCCCAAGGCCGGCGCAGGGCTGAGCCGTCGCGGGGTCCGTGCGGTTTTCTGCAGACGGGCGGCGCCCTCGTCTCTCTAAATGGATCCGACAACCGGCACGCGGAGAAGTTCCCGCTTCCACAGAGATGTGCCCATGAACGGTCTTTGCATCAGCCTTGACATCTATCGCCGGGCGGTTCTCATTGAACCATGCGCGCTTGGCTACTCGACGATTTGACCGGCATCGGCAGCTTGCGTCTGGCGGAAATACCCGATCCAGTCCCGCAGGAGGGCGAGGTTATCCTCCGGGTACACTACGCGAGCCTGAATCCCGCCGACCGCTACCTGGC
>Ga0182021_10005015_pt1 | contig 15619 bp, 15 predicted proteins | sample 612E3MmetaG_FD_120493 | JGI IMG/M metagenome (GOLD analysis project Ga0182021, IMG submission 120493) | Permafrost microbial communities from Stordalen Mire, Sweden - 612E3M metaG (Illumina Assembly) | ecosystem: Environmental > Terrestrial > Soil > Wetlands > Permafrost | place: Sweden... | reverse complement strand
TGGGATCGTACTGGTAGCCATTCCCTGAATACAGGCTGTAGGATGGGACAAAGTGATTGTTTTCGTCAAAGCTGATCACGCGTACCCCGAGGTCATAAAACCGCGAGACCAGGGCGGTCGCCACCAGCAGGATCACCAGCAGGGTCTCCAGGTTGAGTGGGAACCAGCGTTTGAGAGGTATATCGAGAATGGAGGGTTTATCGGAATTGGGGATCATTTCCGCTATTGTACCAAACCTTAATGGGAGGAGCGGAAGCGTTCAAATTAGAACTCTCCTTCAAGCAATGCTCTCCGCGCATACATGGGTCAGGGTGCGGAATTCTCTGGTCGAGTCACCAAAATTAATCCCGCCCGCTATTCTCTCATGCAGGTCGACGAAAGATTATACCTTCGCGAAAATGATCTGGTCCTTTTGGTACAATCCACCGGCTAATAAAATCACCCGCCAAGTGGCGGGTGAATGATTACGCAGGAATTTGAACTTTCTCGGACCTCGGAACATAAGGCGTACCGTCATGGTTGAAGAGCCACTTACCCTGGCCGCGATGCGCGTGATAGATCTCAGCACAGTAAGCCATATCAGCCTGGTCGATAAGCACCTTGTTTTTATCTGTACCTAAACGCCTTATAATGCCTTTTGCAACCCAACGAACAATAGTTGGGTTGGGAATATCATATTTCCTGGCTGCATTGCTGATCCAGATTGGCATATTTTTGAGGTGTGCATGTTTAATAAATTCGGGTAGTTGCTCTTTGGGGATTAGTCCTCGAACGCTTGCTTCGCTTACGACGGTCTCTCCGCTGACGTTGGCTGCTTTGATCGTACCAGCCTCAATCATGCGTCGCAAACGAGCTTCGCTGACCCCAAGTTGGTGGACGGCTTCTGCTGTCGAAATAAATGTTGGAAGCGCTGCCATCTTCAATCTCCTTTGTGCTACAATCCCATTGCCCCGGTTCCGGCGAGGACGGGGTACCTTCCCTGCGCTAGCTACCCGCTGGCGCAGGTTTTTTGTGGGCGCGAAGAGACTTGAACTCCCGACCTCATCAATGTGAGTGATGCGCTCTAACCAACTGAGCTACGCGCCCGGAGTGAACGGGATTATAGCGGAGGAAACAGGCTTTTGCAAGGTTCCTCGATATTTTTAAAATGTTACCTGAAGGAGCCCATCATTTATACCAGGATCGTGGAAGGAAAGTGAAGGATCATGGTGAGGTGATATCGAAGATCACATGGGGGTTGATATGGGCACCGTTATAACTGATCTCGAAGTGGAGGTGGGGGCCGGTTGAGTTGCCGGTGCTTCCCATCAACCCGATCACATCACCCTGCCCAACATTTTGATTGCATTGAACATTAATCTGGCTGAGATGACCGTACAGGGACTGGTAACCATTTCCATGGTCCAGCATGATCATATTTCCATATCCCCAGGTGTTCCAGCCTGCATAGACAACGGTCCCTGCATCAACTGCATAGATTGCATTGCCCATGCTTCCGGCAAAGTCAACCCCATAATGGTTGAGGTCCGGGCGGTAGTCTGTTCCCGACAGCCAGTGTTCGACCGTTGGGAAGACAAAGGTACCATAGCCAACCTGGACAATGTTTATTCCGGTGCACACTCCAGGTCCCCAGACACGGACAGAAGGGTTTTCCCTGACGAGGGTCGAGGGGGCGGTCCAGGAAGTAAAAGGACGGGTCCCGCCGGGAATGACCAGCCAGGTACCGGCAGGGATATTTGGATGGGTGAGGTCACCAATCGTATCGGGGTCGAGGTGATTGCCGGGATAATCGATAATGGTCTCTGGGTCAACCCCAAAGGTTGATGCCACCGCTGTCAGGCTTTCGGACCCCAGCCATTGGTAGTAAGTTCCGTCTACGGGGAGGATGTTCAAGACCTGACCGGGTGCCAGGAGGTCGGGGGAGTCTTTTAGACTTGCATAGTTTCCGAAGAGGATCGTTGTCGGTTTCAGGCCATAATTGTCAGCGATCTTGAATAGAGAATCGCCAGACTGGACGGTGTATGGAATAACATCGATGCGTGGCCGGCTGGGTATGATCGTATGAAGTTGAGCCTGGCGAGGTATCCCGGCAGGCGAAAAGGCCACGACTGCCGGTAATTGCACCGCTGGCTGCGTCGGGATGGGTGCCAGGTCGGAGGCGGCTGAGACGGTCGCGCCGCCAGCCAGCTTCCCCTGTTGAAGAAGCCATACGACAGCGGCCACCATGATGACGACGGTAATATTTGTCCCGATACGCAACGACAATTCACCCAGTCCGAGGTGGGCCAGGCGTTCCATCCATGATGTGACCAGATTGGGTCGCGGTTCAGCAGTTTCCCCCTGATTTTCCTCGTTAGTTTGAGGAAAATCCTGCGATGGCTTATTATCCATATGCGGGCATGATAACATGCTGCTAGGGGAGCGTCAAGCCGGGTATTAATGGAAGATTAGAGCATTGATCAATCTAGAGGGGGTAAATCTGGAAAAAACCTTGCTGTCTTCGCCTAACAAGGCGATCAAACCGGGGCGATGCATTCCGGGTGGTCATAGGCCGGACTGTTGACCAGGGTCGAAACGGGGTAAGCTTCCATCCTTGCGGCAGGGTATGGTACGAGCAATTGTTGTAAGCTGGAAGGCTGCTTTGGGGAGGAATCAAGCCATTGCGTGTAGGCATCATTAGACAGGATAACCGGCATGCGATTGTGAATTTTTCCCATCAGTTCATTGGGTTCGGTCGTGATAATTGTTGCAGAATGGATATTGGAACCATCGGGTGATTCCCAATTTTCCCACAAGCCGGCAAAGGCGAAGGGCTCCCCTGTTATAAGATGGATAAAATGGGGGATTTTCGTTTTACCACCTGGCTGTACCTGCCATTCATAGAAACCACTGGTGAAGATGAGACAGCGATGGTATTTATATGCAGAACGAAAGGACGGTTTCTCAGCCAGGGTTTCAGCCCGGGCATTGATCATTCGGTTGCCAATGGTTGGATCCTTAGCCCAGGAAGGGATCAGGCCCCAGATGAAGAAACCAGCTTCTTTCGATCCATCGTTGGGCAGCGCCAGGATGGGCTGGGTGGGGGCAATGTTATATCGCAGAGCATACTGAGCCGGGAATTTGAAATCGGGGAAGGCATCCTGCAGGTCGACAGGATCAATGGTCAACGCAAATCTTCCGCACATGCTGAATTCCTTTATCTTGTGATTGGATTATTCTTTCAGCCTTCGATAATCCCCATCACGAACGGTCACGCCAGTTGCATCCAGGTGCTCTAACAGGGCTTGGGTGTAACGACGGCTGGTCTTGAGTAAGTCACGTACTTCCCCAAGAGTCACCTTTCCCTTCAGGCGGGTGACCTGGATGACCGTCTCCACCATTGAATCGTAGTCTTTTTTCCGGAAAACAATTTCATTGGAGACGGCCACCAAATCCCCACAATCCAGCAGCGCATTAAAAATGTCCTCATCTGCTTCTTCCTGGCAATCCTTTACCGATGGTGGGGTAAGCGGTGTAGCGGCGAACTGAGCCAGCAATTTATCCACTTTCACCTGCTGGAAAGGTGAAAAGCGGACCCGGTGTTCCGGTAGTGCAGCCCATTTTGGACCCCCGGTCAGCATGCCTTGTGCAACCATCTGATGGATAATGAGATTGAAAATACGCGGGGTGAGTTTCAAGCGGCTCTTAAGTTCCTCCCGCGGAATACCCTGGCGCAAGGGAAAGGTTTGATGATACGCGCTTACAGCACCGATCATAGATCCAGAAAGCGCAGACCAATGCGTTGCCGGGATCACCACATCCTCCAGGCTGATTAATTGACCGGAAGTGATGAGCACCTGCATAGCGGATTCAGCAATGGCAGGCTCCAGTCTGGAACGGAGAATAACATCCCTCGAAGGGCTCGGTCCAAGTGCTAGGGCTGCTTGAAGGAGGATTTCTGGCGGAGTACCCAGCGCCATGCTTTCAAGCGCCTTCAGTAAACTTGTATCGAAACGCTTATGACGCGCTTTCGGCAGGGGATCCACTATCATCCCCCCTCCCAGGGTTTCGGCTGGGGAGGGCCGGCGCAATATGTAACGGTCCCCGCGGAGAGCCACAATGGGGTCGCGCAGTTCGAGTTGCAACCAGCCGGTATCTCCGGGATTCAGGATCTCTGTCCCGAGGACACGCACATCGACAAGGATTTCCGATGTGCCAATGAACAGTTTGGCTTCAGTATGATGGTGAAGAGGGCTGGAGGCATCGGAGAGTAAATTGAAATGGACATCAATTCGGCGGGTGGGCGTGTATTGGCCAGGGTATGCCACAACCTCACCACGACGGATCTGGTCCACATCCACTCCGGATATATTTACCGCCGTGCGGCTCCCGCAGATGGCCGTTTCTTCCTTTTTCTTGTGAGTTTGAAGACCGCGGATACGTCCACGCAATCCGGAAGGTAATAGTTCGATCTCATCGCCTGTGGATAGGTGTCCATCGCTCAGGGTGCCGGTGACCACTGTGCCAAACCCGGCAATTGAGAAGACCCGATCCACCGGGAGACGGGGACGGCCCAGATCGGGTCGGGAAGATGTTTTCTGGAGCAATAGATCCAAGGCGTGGAGCAGCTCCGGGAGTCCTACACGGGTTCGGGAAGAGACCCGGGCAAAAGGCGCATCCTGAAGAACAGTTCCTCGAAGAAGTATCCGGATATCTCCTTCGACCAGGTCCAGCCAGGCTTCATCATCCACAAGGTCGACCTTGGTCAATACAATGATGCCTTGTTTTATCTGAAGTAGGTCCAGGATTGCGAGATGTTCACGGGTCTGTGGCATGACGCCTTCATCCGCGGCGATGACCAACAGGACGGCATCAATTCCCCCCACGCCAGCCAGCATGTTTTCGATAAAATCCTGATGACCGGGAACATCCACAATGCCGATCTCTTCCCCGCCTGGTAAAGTGAGCCATGCAAAGCCGAGATCGATCGTCATCTCGCGTTCCTGTTCTTCTTTTAGACGATCAGGATGGATGCCGGTGAGGGCGGCAATAAGCGTGGATTTTCCATGGTCCACATGGCCGGCAGTACCAATAACGCGCATAGTTCTCCAGGCAGGATGGGCACGATGCGAACGTACCCCATCTGAGCTATTTACTGCTCATGATCCGCTCGTAAGCGGACAGTAATTCGTGAATCTGGGCAAGCATACCCTGGAACATCTGCTGATTGGCGTCCTTGGTCTGCTGGAGGACATCCTGTTGCGATTGGGTCACATCCTCCAGGGCGGTAAGACGTTCTTCCATCTTAACCATATCCGTGTGAGAATCTTTTCGGGTTTCATCCTGGGATAGGGTAAAACTCGTCCAGCGCTTCTGATCATCGGCTTTAAGGGTGACCCATTCCTGGCGGAAACGGTCCTCAGACAGGCGTTGCATTTCGGTGATCTCGTTGATCCGGCGCTCAAATTTTTGAACAATTTCCTCATAGGTTTCCTGGACACGTTTGACGGTGCGTTGAGCTACTTCCCAATCTTGAAAATAACGGTCCATGGTCCCTGATTGCTTCTGGAGAGTTTCGAGGCTTCCCTGCCATTCCTTCCAAGCATGGTCGCGTTCCACCTGAAGTCGGGATTGGGTTTCGATGAAAACAGTCTGGGCCTGACGGCGTTCTGCCTCCGAGGTGAGGATTTCATTCAGGCGGGTTTCAATGCGGCGGATATTGTCAGAAAAAAGGTCAATCTTTTGTCGTGATTCATCCAGACGCTTACGCGCTGCGCTAAGTTCTCCCTGAAGATCGACCAGGCGCTTGCTATCCTGACGGCGAGGTTCTTCGGCAACCTTCTGTGCACGCAGGACATCTTCTACTGTTTGAACCATTTCCTGCATCCGAACTTCCCACTCGGCAATCAATTTACCCCGTCGGGTTTCTTCATCGGCACGTGTTTTAAGTTCACGCTTGACCTCAGCGATGGGGTCTTTTAACTTGTGTAAGTCGGCGACGGATTGGGTGATGCCATCAAATTGCACCTGGTAACGTTTGTCAATTTCAACAAGGTTATCCTGACGTTTTTTGTTCTGATCATCAATATATTTGAGAAGATCAGTGCGCTGATTGGTCAGGGCAGTATCATACTGATCAATGCGAGCCGGCGCTGATGACAGTTTTGAGAATTGGTTGTTGAGCTCTTTTATCTTTTTATTAGCAGCCTTCAGTTCACCTTCCAGGTTGCTGATGTGTTGAGTGAGTACATCGATGGTTTCTTTATCCTTTCGATGCTCTTCATCCAGCCAGTCCAAACGCTTGATTATTTGTTCGAATTCCATCTAACCCATCTCCGAGGAAGGGGGAAAGCTATATTAGGCGTTCTTTGAGCAGATTATAGCACGACCAGGATTTTCACTACTGCCCGAGGTGTGTGAATATTGCTGGGAGCTTGGTCCACAATAAAAGCGTCCACTGAGGAAATAATCCAAGGAGTAGCAGGATTACGACACCAAGGACGATCAAAATACGTTGCGGGATTGTTTCATGCGAACTCCACCTGGTTCCTTCAGGGACGGTGATAAAAAAATAAATCGTGCGGAGTGCGCTGGTAAAAAGGCCCACACAACCGACCAATACCCAGGAGACCGCAGGGAGTGATTTGGCTGCCACTCCCTCCCAGACAGCTAGGTGAGATGGAAAATCAGCCAGTAATGGTATCCCTGCCAGCGCTAGGTTTGCCAGCACCACACCGGAGGTCGCAAATGGCCATGTCCGGGACAACCCCTTTAGTTTGTTCAGGTCTAATGTGGAATAATTGTCTTTCAAGATCGTCAAGGCCAACGCCCAAAGCATCAGGCTGAGAACCCGAGGAATGAAGAGCATATAGAAAATGCTCAAGCCTGATCCTAGTCCTAGACTGATGGCTAATAATGAAAAACCATTCTCCATGATGATGGAATACCCCATGATCCGGCCGATGTGGCGCTGGAAAGCAGCCAGAAGACCACCAGTGACAACCATCAATATTCCTGCCGATGTCAGGATTATCCCCAGCGAAGGGGCATCGCGCAACCATGTATATCGGTCAAGGAATCCCAATCCGAAGAATATTGTTACTGTGGAGAACATCCAAAGAATAAAGCTCACAGCATATGGTGAGGATTCTTCAGCCAGCATCGGAATCCAGCTGTAAAATGGGAAGATTGCCAGAAGGAATGAAAAGCCGAGAGCGATGAGGACCGCAGCCGGTTGCAATAAACCCAGGTCTCCAGGATTGGCATCCAGGCCGGCCAGCAACCAACCAGAGAATAATATAAATGGCATGGCCAAGGTCTGGAAAATCAGAAAACGGATTAACCCCTTGCCAGGTCTTCCGCCGGGAGTCGATAGAAGAGGAATGGAAATAAGGACTGCCATTTCGATTAACAGCGCAGCATATAGAAAAGGTTCAACTGCTAGGGCTGCCACCAGCAGGGCTGTGATCGCCAATCCCAAGGGAACAAAGCGCCGACGAGCCCTGGTTGCTGGGGAGGAAACAAACCAGAAAAAGGACGAACCATAGATCAAGGCCAGCAAGGATCGATCCGCGGAAGTAAGGATCAGGTGACGGCCTAAAAGATCGAAGGAAGAGGTAATTTTAAATGACCAATTCGCTAGGCTCAGGACTGTGTCCATCGGAATCAGCCAGGCAGCCAATGTCAAGAGGAATGCGAAGATACTTCCGACCAAGGCCACGATTTTCTGGTTGCGTGGTATGAAGAGCAAAACAGCGAGAAGCAGTGGGAGAAAAATCCATAAAATTGGAGCGCTCATGGTTCTTCTTCCTGCGTTAAATTCATGAAATAAGCTCCGGTAAGTGCCAGACCAAGATTGACGACCGAAAGTAATGCAGCAACAAGGATAGAACTTTCTACTGCAGCATAAAGGATCTCGAAACCAGCCAGAGCGGTCAACAGCCCAAAGATGACCCGGATGGGCCTGGCTGTAATCCCCAGTTGAAGTAGTCCCATTCCAATTAAAAGCAGGCTACCCCAGGTGAGCGGCAACCCAAGACCCAACCAACTGGAAGCGCGCAAAGAAATTGCAAATGAAGCTGCCACGATAATGCCGCCTGTAAAGATGCGGAAAAGTCGACCCTGCGGCCAGGACGCCTCGATCCCGCCAGCTGTTTCCGTATTCATACTTGCCATGCCCAGGATCACACATGCCATCCAACCGGTAACCAGCTTAACCGCAGCCATCGAGACAGGCCAGTGGGTCTGTACCAGCCAGAAAACGCTGACATACTGAACCGCCAGCAGGCCCACCCCCCAACGCCAGTTCTGGTGAAGTAACAAGCCGATTGATGTAGCCAATGCAGTCAGCAAAGCAATCCAATTCAGAATGGATATCATGGTTAATGCCCCCAGGTGGAGAGGATGGAAAGAATCAAAGCGAGCAGGGTTAAAGACCAGAGTAACCCCCCTTCACCTTCCAAAGAAGATGTAATTATATCGGCAATTCTATGGAAAAAATGATACAGAGCCGATAGTATTTGTAACAGCCACTCCAGTCGGAAGATGCGGGTCCATTGCGTGGAAATGTTGGGAAGAGCCAGGCGAGGTAGAAGAGTGAGGGCCAATGTTGAAAATGCAGCGGCAAGTGCCAGGCTGATGATGGACACCCACCAGAAGCCAATGACCTTTGACCCAATCCATCCCCAAAATCCAAGCAGGACAGCAGTACCGGTGAGCATGAACAAGCCGGTGGGGTAAATGGTTTTCGTCCAAATAGCCTGTGATTCAAAGCTGGTCTCTCCAGGATTAAGGGCATGGCGTACAACCCCGGCCATCAAGAGCGCCTGCGCAGGGATGAAGGGAATGATAAACAACCAGGAACTTTGATTTCCAGTCTGCCAGGCGGTAGCTGAGGTAGAAAAAGGCAGAGCGGAAAGACTCCACAAGGCAATCAGGGGTAACCAAAGAATACGCCTCTGTCGAGCTGAGAACAGGAAAAGCACCCCGCCACACAGGACCAGCGTTACACCCCAGCCGATACTCCCGGGAGGATTGCCGCGTAAGCTTGCAGCTACAGAGAGGGCGGACATTCCCAGCACCCAGAATGGCCGACCCAGGATCTCATCAGAGGCACGTAACCAGAGCCAGCCGGTATAAAGGGCAGCAATAGCTGCCAGGACGAGTAAATAAGGAGCCAGCGAGGAAGATAACGCTCCGACTGGGATTCGGGCAAGAAGCGCCAAGGAAGCAGCAGCCGAAACCAGTCGGAGAGTCGTACCAAAGCCTCGACGGAGAGCGATCTCCTGTTGATAAGGCAAGTGCAGGGGTAAGACACCCAAACGCAGACCAGCTGCTATCAAGAGGTATATGCCAGCCGATGCCGGGATGGCCTGAAAGCTTAAGATTATTCCACCGGCGACAGCGACCAGACTGGCCCACAATACCAATCCTGTTCCTACCATGCGAGCAGTGAATGCAATCACAACAGCCTTGTTCTGATCATTCCCGACAGTGGAGCGAAGCATGGTGGTTAATTCTGCCAGGTCAACCGCCGACCAGGCCAGGACCAGCGTGAAGGGGTTTTCAGCAGCAACTGCGAGAATACCCAATGCAGCCAGAAGAAGCGTCCCCGCCCAGGTAAGGGGGTCTTTCTCGGCGCGCACGACAGATGTCCATATGACCGCTGCAGCAAGTGCAGCCAGCGACAGGGCATAAGGCCAGGAAACTCCGTCAGCCCGCCAGGAAAGGGAAAAGCCTAACCCCATGACCGGTTGCCATGGGGTTAAAAAAAAACTTTGAGGTAGACGGGTTTGCCATATGAGCACGACAATAAATGAAAAAGTGCTCCCCGCGATGGCAACCAGCCACGGATATCTGAATGTTGGCCGGGTAAAACGTAAAATAACCAGGGTCAAGGCGGCCAGAACTAAAATTAATACAGGCAGCAGGATCAGCATAATCGGAGCTATTGTAACAGAAACGTTGCCCCTTTCCTGGTGTTCTCAAGTAAAATACAGCAAACATTAATTAAGGAGAGTGATTGATGTCCCGCTATCTTTTAATAGTTAATCCCATATCCGGGCGTGGATTTGCTGGACGTTCCCTTCCGTTGTTGGAAGAAACACTTAAAAAGAACGGTATTGATTATAGATTGGTTCTGACGGAACGCCCATGGCATGCGGCTGACCTTGCACAGCAGGGAGCCCGAGATGGTTATGATGCAGTGATTATTGCCAGCGGCGACGGGACAGCCAATGAGGTGTTGAACGGCCTGATGCGGGCCAAGCTTGCGGGGTATGATAAAACTGCGATGGGTCAGATCGCAGTCGGCACCGGGAACGATTTTGCTTATGGGATGGGCATACCTGGCGGTGTCGATATTGGCTGTAAGATCCTGGCTGAAAATTACAGACACAAGGTGGATGTTGGCCTGGTTAAAGGTGGTGATTATCCAGACGGAAGGTATTTTGGGAATGGTGTTGGGATCGGTTTCGATGCTGAAACCGGATTCGTGGCAGCTAGAATCCGCTGGATGCGCGGCCTTTTGCTTTATTTGGTTGCAGCCATTGAAACCATCTTTATTTACTATAAGGCTCCCACCGTGCAATTACAGTATGAGGGGAAAGAGATTGTCCAACCAGCCCTGATGATATCCATCATGAATGGACGAAGAATGGGTGGCGGATTTTTCTTTGCTCCCAAGGGTGACCCCACCGATGGATGGTTCGATATGTGCATCGCCCGGTCAGCAAGCCAATTGCGGATTTTTGGACTCATTCCCTACTTTATGAAAGGAACCCAGGCTACCCAGAAAGAGGTCCAAATGGATAATGGGCGCAAAATCCTTGCAACGGCTGTTTCCGGTGAGATGCCGGTGCATTGCGATGGTGAAACGGTCTCCTATAAATGCAAAGAATTAACGATCGAACTGCTCCCGGCGCAGATTGAATTCATTACCCAAAAGCCTGTTGCATGAGCTTGATACGCACCTTTGTCTCCTGGTTTATCCGTTTCTGGTCGAGTATCATATGCCGGATTGAGCATAAATCTCTGACGACAGTACCAAAACATGGTCCATTAATCCTGGCTATAAACCATATCGGCTCGTTGGAGGTCCCTTTATTTGCAGCACTGCTCCAGCCACGAAAGACGATTGCACTGGCGAAAATTGAAACCTGGAATAATAAACCCCTGGGATGGCTCTTCGACTTGTGGGGGGCTATACCCATCCACCGTGGAGAAGTGGACCTGGAAGCAATAAGACGGTGTTTGATCATACTTAAATCGGAGAGCATGCTGGTCGTGGCACCAGAAGGGACCCGGTCTTATAATGGTCGTCTGCAGCGCGGTCAGCCGGGGATCTCCTTCATTACCCTTCGGTCTGGATCCCCCATCCTTCCGATCGTCCACTGGGGCGGGGAGAATTTTGGTGCTAACCTCAAGCGTTTCAAGCGGACAGAATTTCATATACGCGTTGGAAAGGCATTTACACTGGACGCAAAGGGTCAAAAGGTTACCCGCGAAATTCGTCAGGAGATGGCAGACCAGATCATGTATCAGCTTGCGGTGTTAATGCCTGAACAATATCGTGGTGAATATAAGGACTGCAACCCACCTCCTACAAAATACCTGCGTTTCGCATAAGCATGAACCGGGCTTCAGCAAGCGACCGGTCCTTGGTTCAGTTTATTGCATGATGAGATTCTTCCCACCGGAGATAGATGGTAAAGCTAATCCTGCGTAAAAACGAATACGAAGTCCGACCGGGAATGACCCTGCTGGATGCGCTGAAGAAAAATAACATCCTGCCCGAAGGAGTCATTGCAACGCGCAACGGCGAGTTGATCGAGGAGGACGAAATCCTGAAAGAGGATGATATTATCAAACTAGTTGCTGCCATTTCAGGAGGATGAATGAAGTGCCGCATCTGTGGCGAAAAAGCCTCGGTTAATATGCGCGAACATAAACTGGCGCTTTGCAAGGAGCATTACCTGGAATGGGTCCCCGCTCAGGCGGAACGAAGCATCAAGAAATATGGACTTTTCACCCATGATGAAAAGATCCTGGTGGCGGTCTCAGGGGGAAAGGACTCACTTTCCCTCTGGGACATTCTCCAGCGGTTGGCTTACCACGTAGAGGGGCTTTACATCTGCCTTGGCATTGATGAAGGCATCCGATATTCGACCGAATCACAACGGTTGGCAGAGAAATTTGCCTCCGAGCATAATCTGAAATTGAATGTGGTGGATATACAACAGGAATATGGTGCGACCCTTCCACAGATTACCAGGGGAACGCATCGCGGGCGGAGCAAACCATGTTCAGTTTGCGGTTTGGTAAAACGACATGTCATGAACCGTTTTGCCCGCGACCTGGGTTTTGATGTGCTGGCGACCGGACACAACCTGGATGACGAAGCAGCGGTCCTGTTTGGGAACACGTTATCCTGGTCGGGTGAGTACATGCTTCGGCAGGGACCAGTGCTCACTGGAGGTTCAGGACTAGTACGAAAAGTCAAGCCACTCTGTCGCCTTTACGAACGCGAGATGCTGGCTTATGCTCTTTTAAGGGGAATCGAGTACATTTACGAAGAATGTCCTTATTCCATAGGTTCCACATCGATCTATTACAAAGAGTTGCTCAACAGACTCGAAAATAACCGCCCGGGGGCTAAGCTAACCTTTTATCTATCTTTTCTCGAAGCCCGAAAAACCGGGTTGTTCACCGAGCGTGAAAAAATCCAGGCAGAATTGCATCTGTGCTCCGGATGTGGGCAGCCAACTTCAGCTCCCGGCTTGTGTTCATTTTGCCGATTGATGGAACGATTAAATCCCCCACCTGTTCGTGAGTGTGGAATATGAGGCAATATCGGTATTTTGACCTCATCATGGCAGTATTTGTTACTGTGCTGGTTGTCAGTAACATTGCTTCATCGTCCAAGATCGTTGACTGGGGTTTCAGCATCATTGGTATTCGTATGGCATTCGATGCGGGAACCATCCTCTTTCCTGTCAGCTATATTTTCGGGGATATCCTCACCGAGGTATATGGATATAAAAACTCCCGGCGGGTAATCTGGGCGGGGTTTGCCTGCCTGGCTTTGAGCGCAGTCATATTTTGGCTTGTGAAAATAATGCCGGGTGAAGCCCAATGGCAGCAATATGCCGGAGATGCGGCCTACGTGGCCATCCTGGGTGGAATGAGCAGCGGGGGGATCGTGCTGGCGAGCTTGGCTGGTTACTGGTCGGGTGAGTTCACTAATTCATTTGTATTGGCAAAGATGAAGATCCTTACCGGGGGACGCTGGTTGTGGACGCGTACCATTGGCAGCACAATTGCCGGTGAGCTGGTGGATACAATTGTTTTTATAGTGATTGCATCCCTTTTAAAAGTCTTTCCTTGGAGTTTATTCCTTACACTGACCATGACAAATTACCTCTTCAAGGTGGGCGTTGAAGCACTCATGACCCCGGTTACGTATGCCGTTGTCAGCAAATTGAAACGGGTGGAGAAGGAAGATTATTACGACCGGGATACGAACTTCAATCCTTTCAAGAATTGATAAATGCCAGCAGAGGGAATAATCCAACAGCTCTGACCATTACCCGGGTCAGAGCTGTTGGATTGCTAAGAATATGAATAATTGGAATCTCAGGCGGCTTCCAGGTAACGTTCAACTTCCCAGTCGGTCACATTGATGCGGAACTCATCCCACTCGGCTCGTTTGGCGCGGACAAAGGATTCATAGACATTCTCGCCCAATGCAGAGCGAACGACATCGTCCTTTTCCAATTCGCCCAGGGCCTCAGCCAGGGAGCCTGGCAAGGAAGAAATACCCAGCTTAGCGCGCTCTGCCTCATCAAGGTGATAGACATTGATATTGTTTAACGGGGCAGGTGGGGTCCATTTATTATCTATCCCATCGAGCGCAGCTGACAGGATGACGGCAAAGGCAAGATAAGGGTTGGCGGAAGGATCAGGGAAGCGTAGTTCGGCGCGCATGGCATTGATCCGGCCCTCGGTGAACCGTGGAATTCGGATGAGCGCCGAACGGTTCAGCTGGGCCCAGCCAATGTAAACGGGGGCCTCGTAACCGGGAACTAGCCGTTTATATGAATTGACAGTGGGGGCAACAACGGCAGCCAGGGCGCGCGCATGCCTCAACTGTCCAGCGATGAAGCTAAAGGCCAAAGGCGAAAGGTGGTATTCATCGTGAGCATCGTAGAACAGGTTTTTTCCCTTGGCATCGAAGAGCGACTGGTGGCAATGCATACCGGATCCGTTGATCCCAAAGACCGGTTTGGGCATGAAGGAGGCGATCAGGTCATGCTTGGCAGCAATCGCTTTTACAGTGTACTTTAGTGTAAGGACATTATCAGCTGTACGCAGGGCATCCGCGAAGCGAAAATCAATTTCATGCTGGCCAATTGCTACTTCATGATGCCCGACTTCAATTTCAAGACCCATGCTTGAAAGTGCATCCATCAATTCAGTGCGCACCCGCACTGCCTCATCATCAGCCGAGAAATCGAAGTAGGAGCCGATATCATGTGGAACTGGATGGACACCCTCGCCTCCATTCTTACGGAAAAGGAAAAACTCGGGTTCAGGGCCAACATTATAGGTCCAGCCACGCTCATTGACGATCTTTAACACACGCTTGAGTACACCACGCGGGTCACCGTCGAAGGGTTTATTATCGGGTGTAAATATGTCACAGAAGAGGCGGGCACGACGTGCTTCAACAGGACTCCAGGGGAGGACTGCGTATGTGTCAGGATCAATCACTAGACGCATATCACTTTCCTGGATGCGCGCGAAACCCTCCACCGAGGAGCCATCGAACCAGACCCCGTCCTCCAGGGCTGATTCCAGCTGTTTGATCGGAGCATCCACGCTTTTGACTGCACCGGTCACGTCGGTAAACTGGTACGAGATGAATTTGACATTATCAGCTTTGACACGAGCAAGTAATTCTTTTGTATCCATGGTTCCTCTTTTAATATGCAATTTTGAATAGGATTGGGAAAAGGAAATAAGCAGGATGCCGGAGCGAACAGGGTCCTTTGGCTTTTGTAGGAAAGCCTCAGACTGGTCGCACCGGCCATTGCTGAATGCCTTTTTTGCACGGGGAACCCGGCTGCCGACCGGGTGAATGGACATGGGGTGATTTAGCTATCATTTTACTCTCCAAATATAAAAAGGCACGCTAAGGGCGTGCCTCTGGTTCCTTAAGAATCAGTTTACGACCCTTCCACGTTCACGCAGGTCAAATTCTGACCTGACCACTGCGCCATCCCTTGGCCTGACGGTTACCGGTCAGTTTTCGGGTTGGACATCGAACAGAGTTTTTTTAAACCTGTCCTCTCCGGGCGCTTTATCTGGAAGGAGAAAGAAGCCTGTGATCAGGCTCCGGAGGCATCCGCTGATCGATCCGATTTTCTCCCAGTAAAAACCTGGGATTGGCTCCCGCGCGAGCGGGAGAACCTCCACCTCGTACTCCTGGTCAACCCAGGAGCCAGCCGCTATTTCTCTTTATGCAATTGTTTAAGAATACCCTGCTTATGCCGTGTGCTGCAAAGTTCTGAACCTGCTTTCGCAGGTCGGGATCCTACCCGGCAATTCCGCCTTGGCCAAGGCCTATCGCGTCATTGTCGCG
>Ga0182021_10005014_pt1 | contig 15620 bp, 12 predicted proteins | sample 612E3MmetaG_FD_120493 | JGI IMG/M metagenome (GOLD analysis project Ga0182021, IMG submission 120493) | Permafrost microbial communities from Stordalen Mire, Sweden - 612E3M metaG (Illumina Assembly) | ecosystem: Environmental > Terrestrial > Soil > Wetlands > Permafrost | place: Sweden... | reverse complement strand
TCGAGAGGATGACGAGGATCACCGAGGTGAACGTCGCCGAGCGGTACGCGGTGGTGGAGGCGGGCGTCATCAACGACGACCTGCGCCAGCACGTCGCCACGTACGGCCTGTGGTACCCGCCGGATCCCGCCAGCATGTCCATCTCGACGATCGGCGGGAACGTCGCGACCAACGCCGGTGGCCTGTGCTGCGTGAAGTACGGCGTGACGAGGGACTACGTTCTCGGCCTCACGGTCGTCCTGGCCGACGGCAGCGTCGCCAGGCTCGGGCGCACCACGGCGAAGGGCGTCACGGGGTACGACCTCACCGCGCTCTTGGTCGGCTCCGAAGGCACTCTCGGCATCATCGTCGACGTCACCGTGAAGCTGCGCCCGCTCGCTGGCCGCGAGGAGCGCGCGATCATCGGCTACTTCAGCTCGCTCACCGACGCGGGCGTCGCCGTCGCCGCCGTCACCGGCGCCGGCATCGTGCCGTCGGCGCTCGAGCTCATCGACCGGATCTGCATCCGCAGCGTCGCCGAGTGGCAGGGCTGGGACCTGCCGAGCAACGCGAACGCCCTGCTCCTCGCGAAGGTCGACGAGCCAGGTGCGGCGGGGGACGTCCTGGCGGACCGGGTCGCCTCCCTGTTCGCCGAGTCCGGCGGCTTCGAGGTCGAACGGGCCACGGACCGGACAGAGATCGACCGGCTGTTCCTGGCACGCCGCCTCGCGTACCCGTCGCTCGAACGCCTCAGCCCCGTACTGACCGAGGACGTCGTCGTACCGCGCGGCGCCGTCCCCGAGATGCTCCGCAGGGTCGAGCAGATCGCCCTCGACAACGACGTGACGATCGCCAACATCGCTCACGCCGGCGACGGCAACCTCCATCCGCTGATCCTCGTGCCCGCGAACGACGAGCCCGCCAAGGCCCGCGCCAAGGCGGCCTTCGACCAGATCGTCGCGGCGTGCAGCGACCTCGGCGGCACGGTCACCGGCGAGCACGGCGTCGGACTGCTCAAGCTGTCCGGCATGGCGAAGGAGCTCAGCGCGACAGTCCTCGGCATGCACGCGAGTATCAAGAAGGCCCTCGACCCCGACGGCCTTCTCAACCCAGGCAAGGCGTTCCCGGAGGTATCTGCATGACGACGCTGCTCGCGGACGATGGTGTCCGCCTCGACTACACCGAGCACGGTCCCGCGACGGGCCGCCCTGTCGTCCTCATCGCCGGCTTCAAGGCCGCGGCGACCAGCTGGTACTACCAGGTCCCCGTGCTCTCGAAGGCCGGCTACCGGGTGCTCGCGGTCGACATCCGCGGACATGGGCTCGCCGAACGACCCGAGGCGGTCGACATGGATCGTCGCGGACTGGACGTACGGGACGTGCTCGAGGGACTCGACCTGCAGCACGCGGTTCTCGTGGGCGGCTCGATGGGTGCGAACACGATCTGGTCGTACGTGGCGCAGTGCGGCACTGAGCGCCTCGCGGCCGCGGTCACGGTCGACCAGACGCCCAAGATGCTCAACACGTCCGACTGGCCGCACGGCTTCTACGGCTACAACGAGGCGAACCGGGACACGTACTTCGCCGAGCGCATCCCCGACACCGGCATGGGGACGCCGATCGCCAAGCGCGGGATGCGCCTCGTACGGCTCCTCCGCGCGATGAAGGGTGCCGAGAAGGGGATGACGAAGGGCGAGCTCGCGTTGCTGCACGACCACGCGACCCGCGACTGGCGTCCGGTGATCGCGACGGCCGACCTTCCCGTCCTGTTCGTGGCCGGTCAGGACTCCGAGTTCTGGCCCGCCAGCCATGCGGCCGCCTGCGCTGTACTGGCGCCGGTGGGCGAGTCGGTCGTGCTCGCCGACGACGGCCATGCCGCCAACATCGAGCAGCCCAAGGCGTTCAACGAGGCGCTGCTCGGCTTCCTGCCTGGCGCCTGACGGACCCGTACGCGGCGGTTCTCTGCTCTCGAAGAAATCGTTGGTTTGTGTCACAGGTCACACATAGTGTGGCTGGGCGATGATGATCGACTTCCCGCCGCGCCTCCGAGCCCGTACAGACCTGCCGACGACCGACCTGAGGTCGCCGGCACGCTTCCTGCTGTGGCTGATGAGGATCCAGCCGGGGCTCATCGCGCTCGGTTCGTTGAGCGGACTGGTCTGGTTCCTGCCGCCTGCGCTGGCCCCGTACGCGGTGGGCCGGGCGATCGACCGCGGCATCCTGGCGGGCGACGTGGGATCGACGGTGCTCTGGTGCGTCGCGCTCTTCCTCGCGATCGGCATCGGCACGACGACGGGCATCCTGTGGCACACCCTCGTCGTACGGACGTGGCTCGTCACCCTGTACGGGACGATGGAGCTCGTCGTCGCGAAGGTCGCCGAGCTCGGGCACGTGCTGCCTCGGCGAACCCCGACCGGTGAGGTGCTCAGCGTCAGCTCGGGCGACTCGGACGTCTTCGGCGCCGTGCTCGAAGTGACCGAGCGCACGATCGCGGCGTTCGGCGCGTTCGTCCTCCTGGTGTGGCTCATGATCTCGACATCGCCGAAGCTCGGCCTCATCGTGCTGATCTCCTCGCCGTTCCTGGTGGCGTCGAGCTTCTTCCTCCTGCGGCCGCTGCATCAGGCGCAGGAGGTCGAGCGGAAGCGTTCGAGCGAGCTCACGGGCCGGGTCACCGACATCGTGGCCGGGTTGCGCATCCTCCGCGGCATCGGCGGCGAGGAGACGTTCGGCACGAACTACGCGACGCAGTCGCAGCTGACGCGCCAGGCGGGGGTGGCGACGGGCACCTGGCAGGCAGGCGTACAGGCGCTGTCGGTCCTCTTCGCCGGGATGCTGCTCGTCGTGCTCACGTGGCAGGGCGTGCACGAGATGGCCGCCGGTCGCCTGACGATCGGCCAGCTCGTGAGCTTCTTCGGCTACGCCGTGTTCCTGCTGTGGCCGATCCAGACGTTCTTCGAGTGCGTGCAGCGCTGGGCGACGGGCCTTGTCTCTGCGCGGAAGGCCGTCATGCTGCTTTCGTTGCGGGCACCGTGGCTCGAGCCCGAGCATCCGGCGGAGATCGTCGACGGCGACCTGGTCGACCCGGTGTCCGGGCTGACCGTACGGCAGGGCAGGCTGACCGCTCTTGTCTCGGCCCTGCCCGACGACACGGCTGCGCTCGCGGACCGGCTGGGCCGCTACCTGCCGCGCAGCGAGGCGCCGCCGGCCGACGTGTCCTCCGACGAGTTCAAGGGCAGGGCCGCCAAACGGGAGCGCGCCAAGCGCATGGCCGAGCGTGCCGCGATCGCGGCCCGCGATGCCGAGGTCGCGCACGGCCCATGGGGTGTGACGCTGGCCGGCACGGACCTGTCCGCGTTCAGGATCAGCGACGTGCGGCGCCACATCGCCGTCTGCGAGACGTCCGCGATGCTGTTCGCGGGCTCGCTGCAGCGCAACGTCGACCCACGCGGCACGGCGACGCGCGACGAGGCGGAGGAGGCGCTGCGGACGGCCTGTGCGGAGGACGTGTACGACGCGTTGCCCGACGGCTGGCAGGGCGAGGTCGAGGAGCGTGGCCGCGGCTTGTCCGGTGGGCAGCGCCAGCGCATCGCGCTCGCGCGGGCCCTGCTTGCCGAGCCGCCCGTGATGCTGCTGGTCGAGCCCACGTCGGCCGTCGACGCTCACACCGAAGCTCGCATCGCGGCACGCGTCGCGGAGCGCCGCCGAGGCCGTACGACCCTGGTCACGACGGCCTCCCCGCTGTGGCTGCGTCACGCCGACGAGATCGCGCTGGTCGTGGACGGGATGGTCGCTGTCACCGGCACCCACGAGGAGCTCCTCGCGGGCTCGAGCGCCTACCGCGACGTCGTCGCGCGAGGCATGGAGACCACGCCGCTCGCGGAGGTGATGAGCGATGTCTAGCGACCTCCTCGCCACCTCGGCGGAGACCTGGCGCGACGGCCCGGACAAGGAGCCTTTGCCCCCGGTCCTCACGCGCATGTGGGAGATGGGCGGGAAGCCGCTCGACGAGCGGATCCTGGGCCTGCGCGAGCGTTACCTCGTGCGGCAGCAGCGCGCACGCGACTACTTCGCCAGCACTCGTTCGCCGAAGCGAGGGCTGCCGGTGGCGCCGTCTTCCGCCGTCGTGACGTTCGTACGGGACCTTCTGGCGACGCGTCGCGGACTGTTCGTCGGCCTCGTCGTCGGCAACGTGCTCGCGGGCGTCTCGGGCCTGCTCGTCCCGAAGCTGCTCGGCAACCTCGTGGACAGCGCGTCGAACGGCGGCGAGGTCTCCCAGTTCGACCGAATCGCGCTGGTCGTGGCGGGCATCGTCGTCCTTCAGGCCGTCGCGACGTTCGTTGCTCGGCGGGTCTCGGTCGTGTTCGGCCAGGGCGTGCTGGCGAGTGCGCGCGAGCGGATCGTACGGTTCGTGCTCGCGTTGCCGTTGTCACGCATCGAGAGCTCGAGCTCGGGCGACCTCGTGACGCGCGTGACCCGCGACGTCCAGACGATGAGCGGCGCCGCGCGCGACGCGCTGCCGGCGTTCATCCTCGAAGGCGTCCTCATCCTGCTGTCGTTCGTCGCGATCATCATCAACTCGCCGCTGCTCGCCCTGCCGACGCTGGCGAGCATGTGTCTGCTGGTCTTCGTGGTGCGCTGGTACCTGCGACGCGCCACCAAGGGCTACGTCACCGAGGGCGGTACGTACTCGTGGATCAACTCCACGATCACGGAGACCGTCGAGGGCGCCCGCACGATCGAGGCGCTCCAGCTCGAGACGCTGCGCCAGCACCACACCGATGACGACCTCGGCGTGTCCGGACAGGCCGAGCGGTACACGCTGACGCTGCGGAACCTGCTGTTCACGACGCTCGACTACGCGTTCCAGGGCCCGTTGATCGGGATCGTGCTGCTCGGCACCTGGGGGTACGGACACGGGCTGGTGACTCTGGGCCAGATCACGGCCGCCGCCTTGTACAGCCAGCAGATGTACGGGCCGATCGACCACATGATCCAGATCCTCGACCGGCTGCAGATGGCGCTCGCCTCGACGACGCGTCTGCTGGGCATCGCGCAGGTGCCGGCGGACCGCGTGACCGGGGACGAGCTCCCGGAGGGGGACAAGCTGCTGGGCGACGACCTGTACTTCGCGTACCGGGAGGGCCGCGACGTCCTCCACGGCGTCACGCTCGACCTGACACCGGGAGAGCGCCTCGCGATCGTCGGCCCGTCCGGATCGGGCAAGTCGACGCTCGGGCGCCTGCTGGCGGGCATCAACGCGCCGCGCGCCGGGTCGGTCACGGTTGGCGGCGTCGAAGCGACCCGTCTGCCGCTGCCGGTGCTCCGTACAGAGGTCGCCCTCGTCACCCAGGAGCATCACGTGTTCGTGGGTTCGCTGCACGACAACATCGTGCTGGCAAGGGAGGACAGTGACTCTGGCGCTGTACGGGAGGCGCTGGGCGCCGTGGGTGCCACCGACTGGATCGACCGCCTGCCCGAGGGCCTGGGCACGATCGTCGGGTCGGGCCACTACCAGCTGACGCCGGCGCAGGCGCAGCAGGTGGCGCTCGCGCGGCTCGTCATCGCCGACCCTCACACGCTCGTGCTCGACGAGGCGACGTCGCTCATCGACCCCCGGACGGCGCGGACGCTCGAGGGATCGATGCACGCCCTGCTGACGGGTCGCACGGTCGTTGCCATCGCGCACCGCCTCCACACCGCGCACGACGCCGACCGGATCGCCGTGGTCATCGACGGCCGCATCGCCGAGCTCGGCTCGCACCACGAGCTGCTCGACCTCGATGGCGAGTACGCCGCCTTGTGGCGCGCCTGGACCACGTAAGCGGTCGGACCTCAGCGTTCCGCGTTGGCCAGCCTGCGGCGCCCAGCCGTGACCGCCATGACCAGTACGGCGATCGCGAGACCGACGCCGCCTGACATGAGGAAGCCGGCGCGCCAGCCGAAGGCGTCGAGCATCATGCCCACCACCGGCGGCCCGAGGGACGACCCTGCAGTCAGCGCGGAGCCATGCCAGCCCATGGCCTCGCCACGTACGGACTCGGGGACGCGTCCGTTGAGCTCGTCGACGGTCGCCGAGATCAGCGGCGCGCAGAAGAAGCCCGAGACAGTGACGATCGCGAAGATCGCCGGCACGCTCATGGCGGCCGCCACGGGGAGCGTGAGCACGGCGAGCCCTGTGAGCAGCAGCGCCGCGGGGATCGAGCGATGCCACGCGCCGTAGATCAGGCCGCCCACGGCCGATCCCGCACTCCAGACCGTCATGACGAGGCCGAGCAGCTCGGTGTGGCCGAAGGTCCGCAGAGCGGCAACGAGCGAGACCTCCGTACCGGCCAGCACGATGCCTGCCGCCAGCACCGCCGCGTACACACCCAGTACGGCCGGGCTGAGCCACTCGCGGCGGGGTGGCGCGGGCTCGAGCACCCGCTCGTTGCCATCCTCACTCACGGCGATGAGCGGCGGGTTGAACCACGCCAGCAGCGCCCCGCCGACCGAGGTCAGCACCGTGGCGGCGATCAGCGTCGGGCGCGTGCCGAACTGGGTGACCGCGACGATCGCGAGCAGCGGCCCGATCATGAAGTTGAGCTCGACGATGACCGAGTCGAGGGACAGGGCGGTCCGGCGGGTGCCTTCCGGGGCGGCCGCGACGATGATCTGCCGCAGCAGCGAGAACAGGGGCAGCGAGAACAGGCCGCCGACGGCGCAGGCGACGACGAGCAGCCAGTAGGGGAGGAACGGCGCGACCCCCCAGACCAGCGGCACGATGATCAGCGACGGCAACAACGTACGACGCAGGCCCTGTCGGTCGAGCAGGCGGCCGCGCCAGGGCGCGGCAACCGCGGCGGCGACCGTGTACACCCCGGCGACGAGGCCTGCGGCCGTGTAGCTCATGCCGAGCGTGGTCACCACGTGCAGTGTCAGCGTGATGCCGAAGCCGTACTGCGGGATCCGCGCCAGCAGCGAGATCAGCTCGGCTTTGCGGAACGCCGGCACGCGCAGCACCGCGGCGTACCTGCCGGCCACATCCACCCCCTGATTGCTTCGGTCTAGGTTCCCAGGCTTCCGCCCCACCCGCACACTCAATTGCCCGACGGCGCAGCCCGGCCCAGCGCAGTATCCGCGTTCTCGCTGGCACAGACGAGAGGCGCAGCCTCTAGGAGACAAGAACGTCGCAGTGAGCGGCGAGAACGCGGGTCCTCAGACGACCAGTACAGCCTTGCCGCTCGCCGTACCCGACCCGAGCCACTCGTGCGCGCCACGTACGTCGCCGAGCGCGAAGCGCGTCTCGGTCGGGAGCTTGATCTGGCCGGACTCGTACATCGGCCACACCTCACGCGCCACCATCGCGACGACCTCTGTCTTGCGTTCCAGGGGGCTGAACCGCAGAGACGTCGCGGTGACAAGGGCGTTCTTCGAGAGGAGCGCGCCGAGGTCCAGGGTGCCCTTGCGGCCGCCCTGCATCCCGATCACGATCAGGCGCCCGTTGCGGGCCAGCGACGCGACGTTGGCCTCGAGGTACTTGGCGCCCATGTTGTCCAGCAGGACGTCGACCCCGCGACCCCCGGTCGCCTCCATCACGGCGGTCGCCCAGTCCTCGTGGTAGTCGATCGCCACGTCGGCCCCCAGTGCCCGGCACTGCTCGAGCTTCTCGGCCGTACCGGCGGTGGTGAGTACGCGACCGCCGCGTGCGGCGACGTACTGGATGGCGAACGCGCCGATCCCACCCGTACCGCCGTGGACGAGCAAGGACTCGCCGTCGACGTAGCCGACGCGATCCAGGTTCGACACCACAGTCGCCGCGACCTCGAGCAGACCGGCCGCGGTGACGAGGTCCACCCCGCGCGGCGGACGACAGCACTGGCCGGCCGGGACGACGGCGAGCTCCGCATAGCCCCCACCTGCGAGCAGCGCAACGACCTGGTCGTCGACCTCCCAGTCGGTGACGCCCTCGCCCAGGGCCTCGACCCGACCGGACACCTCGAGCCCGATGACGTCCGAGATCCCGGGGGGCGGCGGGTAGAAGCCCTGCCGCTGGAGGAGGTCGGCACGGTTGACCCCCGCCGCTGACACTCGTACGAGCAGCTCGCCCTGTCCAGGGACGAGGTCGGGGACCTCGGCGATCGTGAGCTGCTCGGGACCACCCGGTTCTGTGACGACAACGGCGCGCATAGCCACAGCCTTCCACAGCAGACCGCGCCGAGCGGCTCCCTCGGGACCAGTAGGATTGCTGGCACCGGCCGGGGACGCCGGCTGGCGAGGTCGCATAGTGGTCTAGTGCAGCCGCCTTGAAAGCGGCCAGGCGGAGACGTCTCGTGGGTTCAAATCCCACCCTCGCCGCAGTTGAGGAGGGATGAGGTGACGACACACGTGCTGCGGCCTGCGCCGCCGCTGCGGTCCTACCTTGTCGCGGCCGTCCTCGCTTTCCTCGGCGCCGCCATGGTCCTCGGGTCCGGCTTCGGCAGGAACCTCTGGTTCCTCGTGTTCGGCGCCCTCGTCCTCGCGGACGGGTTGGCACTGGTCCTGGTGACGACGATCAGCGCGCGCCGTGCCCGGGTCGCCGTCGACCTCGACGAGATCGGCTATGTCGTCCACAGCCGTGAGGGCGACGTCCATGGGACCTGGGACCAGGTCACGCGCGTGACGCGCTCGGCCGACGGCACCCAGCTCGTGTTCCACCAAGGCGACGAGCGACGCCTCGTACTGATCGGACGCGAGGTCACGTCGCTCGAGTCGGACGTGGCGCGCTACCTCGACAAGAACCGCGGGTACGGGAGCGTGCTCGGGCAGTAGCAGGCGCTGCGCTACTTGATGAGGCCTGCCTGGCTCAGGGTGTAGCCGGCACCGACCGCGAGCGGCACGCAGACGACGAAGCTCAGGACGAACACCAGGACCCCGCCGGCGATGCGCTGTCCCCGGGTGACGACGTGCGGGCGCAGCGAGATGTACGTGGCGAGGATGATCCCGATGATCATGATCCCGAGGATCGCGCAGAGGACCGCGATGCCCAGGAGCGTGATCGGGCTGGTCATGAGTGCCTTGGCGAAGGCGGGCTCGTACACGAGGTAGCCGATGATGGCGAGGACGAAGACGAAGAAGATGAGGGTCATGACCCCGTCGAACCAGCGCCTGGCCTTGAGGAACCCGAGACCGGGGATGATCGTCCCGGCGATCGTCCAGCCCACAGCGCCGGGGAACGACACGACGTCGCCGGGCTCGTCGGCCACCGGCTCCGGCTCCGCGCGGCGCGCGCCCGGTGCCTCCTGCACCGCTGCTTGCGATGCCGGTGCCAGGTGCTGCACCGGTGCCTGGTCGGGCGCTGGTGCCAGTTGCTGCTCCGGTGCTCGGTACAGGTCTGCCAGGTGGTCCTGCGGCGCCGAGGGCTGGGCCGTCGTGAGCGGTTGCTCTGCTGCGCGGTAGAGGGCTGCCGGAGGGGCTTCTGGTGCCGGGGGTTGCGCAGGGGCCAGTGGCTCCTGGGGGGCTCGGTACAGCGCGTCCAGGTGCGTATCCGGTGCCTTGTCGAGCGCGGGTGCGAAGGCTCCCGCTGGCTCTGGGAAAGGCGCTGGTGGGAGGTACGACTCCTGTGCGCGTTGCGGCGCCGGTGGCAGGTACGGGTCTTGCGCCCGGTTCGGCACCGGTTCCGCGTACGGCTCTACTGCCCGCTGCGGCACTGGGTCCTCGCCCGGCCCTGCCTGGTAGGGCTCCGTCATGCCAACCTCCCTGGGGAACTGCCCGTCATCGTAACGGGCCCGGGTGTGAGGCAGGCGGGCGCCTGTGATTACCTCAACCCAGTTGGTGACCCGTGCCGGGGACCGGTAGCATTCCCACGGCATTGGAGGCGTCGCCTAGTACGGTCTATGGCGCCCGCCTGCTAAGCGGGTTTGGGACACAAATCCCATCGCGAGTTCAAATCTCGCCGCCTCCGCCAACGGTCCTCGACCAACGCAAGAGCCCCCGGTACCTACCGGGGGCTCTTGCGTTGGTGGACCATCAGGCCTTGTGGGCGGCGATTCGGGCCTTGAGCTTGTCGAGCTGTTCGTGCAGCTCGACCGGAGCGTGGTCGCCGAACTGCGCGAAGTACTCGGCCGTCACGTCGGCCTCCGCCGACCACGCAGCGTCGTCGAACGCGAACAGCTTGGCGACCTGGTCGACCGTCAAGTCGAGACCGTCGAGGTTCAGGTCCTCGTGGGCAGGGATGCGGCCGCTGATCGCGTCGATGGCGCCGACCTCGCCGTTGACCCGTCGCAGCGCCCACTCGATGGGGCGGCTGTTCTCGCCGAATCCGGGCCACAGGTAGGAGCCGTCGGCGTCCTTTCGGAACCAGTTCACCTGGAAGATGCGCGGCGCGTGAGAGCCCAGCGCCTTCCCGACCTCGAGCCAGTGCGCCCAGTAGTCGGCCATGTTGTAGCCGCAGAACGGCAGCATGGCGAAGGGGTCGCGACGCAGCGCGCCGACGGTGCCTTCGGCAGCGGCCGTCTGCTCCGAGGCGACCGTCGCGCCGACGAAGACGCCGTGCTCCCAGTCGTACGACTCGCTGATGAGCGGGACGTTCGTCGCCCGGCGCCCGCCGAACAGGATCACGTCGATCGGGACGCCGGCCGGGTCCTCCCAGTCGTCGGCGATGGACGAGGCCTGGTCCGCGCGGACCGTGAAGCGGCTGTTCGGGTGAGCGGCCGGTGTCGGCGACCCGGGTGCCCAGTCCTTGCCTGTCCAGTCGATGAGGTGCGCGGGGGTCTCGTCGGTCATGCCCTCCCACCACACGTCGCCGTCGTCCGTGAGTGCGACGTTGGTGAAGATCGTGTCGTGGTCGAGCGCGAGCAGGGCGGTCGGGTTCGTCTTGAGCGACGTGAACGGGGCGACGCCGAAGAAGCCGGCCTCGGGGTTGATCGCGTACAGACGACCGTCCGGTCCGGGACGCATCCACGCGATGTCGTCACCGACGGTCTCGACCTTCCAGCCGGGGATCGTGGGACGCAGCATGGCGAGGTTCGTCTTGCCGCAGGCGCTCGGGAACGCGGCGGTGAGGTGGTAGACGCGGCCGTCGGGGCCGGTGATCTTGAGGATGAGCATGTGCTCGGCGAGCCAGCCCTCGTCCCGGGCGAGCACGGAGGCGATGCGCAGCGCGTAGCACTTCTTGCCGAGGAGGGCGTTGCCGCCGTACCCGGAGCCGTACGACCAGATCTCGCGGGTCTCGGGGAAGTGGGTGATGTACTTGTCGTCGCTGCACGGCCACGCGAGGTCCTCGCGGGCGTTGCCGTCGGCGTCGACCAGCGGGTAGCCGACGGAGTGCACTGCGGGGACCCAGTCGCCGGTGTCGGCGATGAGCTGGAGCGCCGGGGTGCCGATGCGGGTCATGATGCGCATGTTGACGACCACGTACGCGCTGTCGGTGATCTCGACGCCGAGGCGCGAGATGTTGCCGCCGAGGGGGCCCATGGAGAACGGGATCACGTACATGGTGCGACCGCGCATCGAGCCTGCGAAGACGCCCTTGAGCGTCTCGCGCATCTCGGCGGGAGCGGCCCAGTTGTTCGTGGGGCCGGCGTCGTCCTTGTGCTCGGAGCAGATGAACGTACGGGACTCGACGCGGGCCACGTCGGACGGGGCCGAACGTGCGAGGTAGCTGCCGGGGCGCTTGTCGGGGTTGAGCTTGATGAACGTTCCTGCGGCGACCATCTCCGTGTACAGGCGGTCGCGCTCCTCCAGGGATCCGTCGCACCAATGGATCTGGTCAGGCTCGGTCAGCTCAGCGACCTTCTCCACCCATTCGACGAGGTCGGCGGGTGCCTCAGCGGGAGCATTGAAAGTGATCAGGTGGGCGGTCATCTGGTCCTCCGATTTCCTCGACAATGAGGGACAGCAGAAGCGTAAACCAGCACATACTGTGCTCTTGACGCGGGCTGCTCGTTGGGGTTATGCGTTCCTGGCAAGGGCAAACGCTTGCCTTTGGTCCGGTTTGCACGGGTACCTCAGCGGTGGGCTAGACTCATCCCTCGGTTCACCAAGCGCCCGTGGCTCAACGGATAGAGCACCTGACTACGGATCAGGAGGTTGGGGGTTCAAGTCCCTCCGGGCGCGCCAGATCCATCGCTTTCGTTCAACCCCCCTTGTCAGCGAGTGTTCGCGCGTCCCGGTACTGGTGGCGCAGCCTAGGGCCCCCGTTGCTGTGGGCGTCCCATCGACTGCGTCTCCGCAGTCGGCCAGGCCTGTGGTCTGTGCGGTGACGCATCGGTCGTGGCCGCACCTTCTCTGAGGCCGGCCGAGGGCGTCAGGTCGTTATCAAATCGTTAGACGTCAAGATACTTTGAAACGCTGCAGTCCCTGTTGAGGGGTGGGTCGCGGTCCTTGAACCCGATCCCGGGCGGCTCCCCGCGGAGCTCCACGACGTCTGCCGGGACTGTCACTCAGGGCGTCCGGACCACACGTCGCGGCGCATCACTGCGTTGGACGAGTGGTCGTGGCGGCATGCAGATCGGTAGGTCGGAGTTGTCGGGCAAATGAGCAGGGGGTTGCGTGCTGCAGCCGACGACTCCGGAGTTCTCGGGCATACGGAGTTCCAAGGAAGCCTCGTATGCCCGAGAACTTCGGGGTGAGCCAGAAGGGGAGCCCCGGCCTGGCTCATATGCCCGAGATGTCCGTGAAACGCAGACGTCTACAGGGCGGAGTCCAGTGCGCGGCTGATCGCGTACGTGTCGCTCTGCTCCCTGCCGAAGACCTGCGCGTTGTCGCCGGTCCAGGCGTCCCAACCAGGGTCGCCGGTCGCGATGAAACGGACCCACGCGGCGTGCATCTGGTCTGCGAGTTCTTGAGGCGGGTGGGGTCCTGCGACGTCGGTGACGCCCTCGGCGCCGAGGCAGTCCCAGGCGAACGGCAGCTCGAGGCAGTGGAAGGCCAGCCCGAGGGCCGGGCTGGCCCACCGGAAGTCGTACGTCCACGTCCTGTCCGCCCGCGCGTCGGACCAGTTCAGCGTCGGGATGCGGAAGCTGAGGTCCGTACCCAGCTGGCCGACCTTCAGGGCGGCTGACGGCAACTCCGGGTGTGCCGCGACGTACGCCTGGGCCACCTCGGCGGGCAGTCCGCCCTCGGTGAGAGCGGCCGCCGGGTCCGTACCGGCCCACTGCTCGGCGAAAGCCAAGGTGCCCATCGTGAACTCGTGCGCGACGGTGCCGCTGAGCAGGTCCTTGTCGGCGCCGACGCCACGTCGGATCGCGTCGACGACGCCCAGCGGGAGCAGGTCGTCGCCGACGGCCGGTACGAACGGGAGCCGAACCCCGCGGTTGGCGAGCGTCGTGGCCACGTACTCGGCAGCGCTGGCCGGCGCCGGGCCACTCGGCGCCATGTATGCGGTCTGCGCATCGAGGATCTCGTCCTCGCTCAGCGTTGACCAGCCGGCGACCGTGGGCTCGACGCCGACGGTGGCCGCGAGCTCGCGGCCGATGCGTTCGGCCCCCTCGAGGCTCTGCGACAGCCCGGCGCCGGAGTGGGCGATGACGCGTGCGAACAGGCCCTGCGCGGCCGGCGAGGAGAGCAGCGCCATGACGGCCGTACCCCCGGCGGACTGCCCGGCGATCGTGACCCGCGAGGGGTCGCCGCCGAACGCCGCGATGTTGTCGCGCACCCACTCGAGGCCGAGGATCCAGTCGCGTACGCCGCGGTTGGACGGCGCGCCCTCGATCCAGCCGAAGCCGTCGAAGCCGAGCCGGTACGAGAGGGAGACGGTCACGATGCCGTCCCGGTTGTACGGGCTGCCGTCGTACCACGGGCTCGACGGCGACCCCGCGAAGAACCCGCCGCCGTGGATCCAGACCAGTACGGGGAGGTGCGCGCGGGTGTCGCCGGGCACGGGCGTGAACACGTTGGCGTTCAGCGTCGAGTCGCCGGGGAAGCTGGGCTCGGGAATCGTGGTGACCGGCCCGAACGGCCGCCGCTGCGGTGTTGCGCCGGGGGCTGAGGCGTCCAGGGCGCCGTCCCACGGACGAGCCGGTACGGGCGCCGCAAACCTCAGCTCACCGACCGGTGCCTTCGCGAACGGGATCCCGTAGAACGCCGCCGACGGGCCGCGCCAGATGCCGAGGACGTTGCCGGAAGTGGTCTGCACGAGAGGGCGCGGATCAGTCATGGATCCATCATTCCGGACGCGCGAAGGGCGTCGGGCACCGCCGTCACGATCGTGTGGATAGTCGTACGAGCGCGTGCCCGCGCCGGCTGAGTCCCCGCGGGGTGCTCGCAGTCATGGGCGCCTCGTTGTGCGCGTGATCGCGGCCGCACCCAGGACTCAGGCTCGGGTGTGGCCGAGGTCGCAGCCGTTCTGAGGGGAGGCGGACAGCCGCAGCTCATGTCCACGCCATAGCCAAATGCGGGCTATGCCCCTGTGCATAACTTTCCCAATGGTCTCTGCCGGCCGTTAGCGTCGTGGGCGAAGGAGGTCACACCCCATGACCGATAGGGAAATGCCGGACATGTTCGACAAGCTCACGGCTCAGGCGGAGCAGTGGGCGGAGGCATACTCGGAGCCGCCCGAGTTCGAGCCGGCGAGCGAACGTGAGCTGACAAGGTCCGATGTGGAGGGCCGGGTCGAGGTCACGATGAAGGACTGGCAGGTGAAGGCGGTCCATATCGACGACACCTGGTACACGGAGTGGCTCCCGTCGCTGCTTCAGATCGAGCTCGCGGTGCGAGACGCGGTGAACGCGGCCCTCGGCGAGTACTGGTCCCAGGAGCTGCAGGACGCGAAGGACCATCACACGCCCATGGGCGAGATCGCCGCCGGGATACAGGAGCTGTCGGTCGAGTTCCGCGGCGCGTACGCGAAGGCCATCGCCCGCCTGGAGGCTCACGAATGAGCGACATCAGGTTCACGCCATCGGTGTGGCAGGAGTCAGGGAGGCGGTACGAGCAGGCGGGCGCAGATCTCGTATCCGGAGTCGTCAACCACCTGTCTGTACTCGACGTGTCGCAGATCGGCTGCAACAAGGGATCGCACCTGGTCGACCAGGCGCTGTCGTTGGTGATCCCCGCGGTGAAGGAGGCCTTCGACGCCGCGTGCCGCGACCTGGCCGACAACATGGCCGGCATCGGCGAGGCGATGGGCGACACCGGCACGGCGTACCAGCAGCTCGAGGAGACCCAAGCCGAGCTGGCACGGCAGATCAGTCAAGGGCCGTCGCCGTGGCGCTGACGCTGCCGGACTGGCTGGTGGGGGCGATGGCCCTTCTGGGCTACGACTTCCCGCAGTCCAACGAGGACGTGCTCCACGCCTGGGCCGACCACCTCAAGTCGCTCGACCACACGATGGACACCGCGCACGCCGACCTGCTTGCCGCGATCCAACACGTGCACGACCACAACGCGGGGCCGGCGACAGATGCGTTCGGGACGTACGTGTCGGGCGCCGACAGTGACGCCGACGCGCTCGTCCGGTTCAGCGAGGGCTGCGAGATCGCCTCGCTCGGCTGCGACATCTGCGCGTACCTCGTGGTCGTCATGAAGGGCGTCATCCTCTTCCAGCTCGCCCTCATCGCCCCCGCCATCGCCGCGGGACCGGTCAGCTTCTGCATCAAGAAGGCCGTCGAGTGGGCCATCAACCAAGCCATCAGCATGACGATCGCGAAGCTGCTCACCTGAGATGTCCAGGTTCGCCACAGCCGC
>Ga0182021_10005013_pt1 | contig 15624 bp, 9 predicted proteins | sample 612E3MmetaG_FD_120493 | JGI IMG/M metagenome (GOLD analysis project Ga0182021, IMG submission 120493) | Permafrost microbial communities from Stordalen Mire, Sweden - 612E3M metaG (Illumina Assembly) | ecosystem: Environmental > Terrestrial > Soil > Wetlands > Permafrost | place: Sweden... | reverse complement strand
GGTTCCGTTACCGGCCTGGAGGAATTCCGCGCGTTGATGGAAACCAGACGCGCCGCAAAGCCATGACATTCACTGACCAGTTTCTTGACGAAGCTTCCGCCGTAATTCGCGGCCTCGATCGGGAGGCGATCGAAGGATTGGTGGACGCGCTTGCCGCGACCCGGGCGCGGGGCGGAAGGCTGTTCATACTGGGCGTGGGTGGGAGCGCGGCCAATGCCTCGCACGCGGTCAACGACTTCCGCAAGCTGGTCGGGATGGAAGCCTACGCGCCCACCGACAATGTGAGCGAGTTGACGGCCCGAACCAACGACGAGGGCTGGGAGAGTGTTTTTCAAGCATGGCTGCATACCAGCCGGCTGGGAGCGGCCGACATGATCCTCGTACTTTCGGTCGGCGGAGGGGATCTCGAGAAGAACGTGAGCCCGAATCTGGTGACGGCCTTGAAGTACGCCAAGCAGATCGGCGCGACCGTGGGCGGCATCGTCGGCCGCGACGGCGGCTACACGGCCAAGGCGGCTGACGCGTGCGTGGTGGTGCCGACGGTGAATGCGGCCCACATCACGCCACACACCGAGGCGTTTCAAGCGGTGGTCTGGCACTTGTTGGTTTCGCATCCTAAGCTGAAAACCGCCAGCACCAAGTGGGAGGGCCTGCGATGACGGGGCGTGCGGCCATGTTTCTCGACCGGGACGGCGTGGTGTGCCGGGCCTTGGTTCGCGGCGGCAAGCCGTTCCCTGCACGATCCCTGGAGGAGCTGGACGTTTTGCCCGGGGTCGCAAAGGCGCTGCAAACGGCTGGAGCCCTGGGGCTGGTTCGCATAGTCGTGACCAACCAGCCAGACGTTGCCCGCGGAACCCTTGCGCGGCAAGTGGTCGAAGCCATGCACGACCGTCTGCGGGCCGACTTGGAAATCGATGACGTGCTGGTGTGCTGGCACGACGACGCCGACGGATGCGCGTGCCGGAAGCCGAAGCCCGGCTTGTTGCTGGAAGGGGCGGGGCGGCACGGGGTGGATCTGGCGAGGAGTTTCATGGTCGGAGACAGGTGGCGCGATGTGGAAGCCGGCGCGCGGGCGGGGTGTCGTACCGTCTGGATCGACTGCGGTTATAATGAACAGCCTCCGCCCACGGCGCCGGACCACAGGTGTCGCAGCCTGGCCGAAGCCGTGGAGTGGATAGGCGCGCAAGGGTGACGGACATGCAACCGAGTTTGGATTCTCTGCGAATCAAGATCTTCGGCGACGGGGCCGATCGGAAGGCGATGGTGGATCTCTACCGCAATCCACGCATCAAGGGATTCACCACGAATCCCACCCTGATGCGCAAGGACGGAGTGAGCGACTACGAGCGCTTCGCTCGGGAAGTTCTCGAAGTGATCCGCGATCGGCCCATCTCGTTCGAGGTTCTCTCCGACGACATGGACGAGATGGAGCGTCAGGCGCGCAAAATCGCGTCGTGGGGCGAGAACGCGAACGTGAAGATTCCCATCACCAACACCCAGAGGGTCTCTTCGGTGCCCCTCATCCGACGATTGGCGCACGATGGAATCAAGGTGAACGTCACGGGTCTGACCACGCTCGATCAGGTGAGTGCCGCGGGGGAAGCCCTGGCCGAAGGCAGTACCTTCTCCATCGTGTCGGTCTTCGGCGGGCGCATTGCGGACACGGGACGGGATCCGGTCCCTCTGATGGCCGCGGCGGTACAAAGGCTACGGGCCCTGGCTCACGTCGAACTACTGTGGGCCAGCCCGCGCGAGTTGCTCAACATCTTCCAGGCGGACGCCATTGGCTGTCACATCATCACAGTCACCGCCGACATCCTCAAGAAGCTGCCCCTGGTGGGCAAGGATCTGGGACAGTACTCGCTGGAGACCGTGCAGATGTTTCGCGATGATGCGGTGAAGGCCGGCTACGTCCTGTAGCGGGCAGCGCGCCTCTGCGGCCGCCACGTTTGAGTCGATATCGAGACCATCAGAGTCTGACGTCGAAAAACAAGAAAGCCGAAGAGCGGGAGGCCACCCGCTCCTCGGCTTTTCCGGGACCGATCAGGCTAGAGCTGGATCAGGCCGTCCTTGACGGGGACCGCCTTGGACGTCACCGTGACCTCGCCTGTGGTCAGGCCGGTGGCGGTGGCGGTCAGCTTGATATCTCCGGCGGTTTGGGTGGACTTGATGAAGACGCGATTGATTCCGCACTCGGCCTTCAGATACGTGTTGTTCGTCGAACCGAGCACACGCGCATTCAACCCGCCACGCCAGATCCCTGGCCCGGTCATGGCGAAATCAACCCTGGTTTCGTCGGTGGGACACCGCTGTCCGTTGGCATCCACGATCTCGAAGTCGTACATGACCACGTCCTGCCCATCGGCTTTCAGACCATCGGGGCCAGTCGTCGGCGTAAGCTTGATGGCGGCCGCTGCCCCAGCCGTCTTGATTTCATGCTGGCAGACTTGTTGACCACCAGAGTCATAGCCCACGGCCTTGATGCTTCCTGAAGCCCACGCAATGCTCGGGAAACTGTAGGCATAGTGATTGGCTGGGGCCGTCGACTTCCCTTTCGATGTGCCGTTGACGAAAAGTTCCACAGACGAGACGTGGTTGGCGAGCACGATCATGGTCTTGCTGGTGGCCGCCGGATAAGTCCAGTGCCCGATGATGTGAATGGCAGGTTGGGTGCTCCCGGCCACTTGGAAGGAGTAATAGATTTCCTTCGGCAGACGCACGGCATCGACCTTTCCGCTCACGCGGCACACAGCGCTGCTTTGCGTGCGTCCGTCCGCATCGGAGTCCGAGAAGTAGATCGAGCCGTAGGATGAGTAGCGAGACTTGGTGGCATCCGTGTTCTTGATCGTATAGAGGTTCAGCCAGCCATCAAGCCGGGCGACTTGCGCCGTGGTGAAGGTCTCCGAGTTCCAGTGATAGGTGTCGGTGGGCCCTGGTTTGAAACCGAAGCTCGGGGGCGATTGGTCGTCCCAGATCCCACGAAAAGCCTCATCACGGAAATCTTCTTCTTCCAGGATGGGCCCCTTGTCCCGGTAGTCGTTCGAGTACCCGCGGAAGTACCCGCCGCCGGCGAAAGCCGTATTCCCGGGCTCGTAGGCGATCATGGTGCCGAACCATTCGGCATAGGCCTTGCCACCGGCGTCGGCCATATCGCGATCACCCAAGCCGCGGCCGCCGTGCGGATCCCACAGCAGCATCAGGTCGTGCAGCTCCTTCATTTGGGCAGCGGTAACCCCAGTATTGCCCGCCTCGTAGAAGAACACGCTGGGATTGTTCCTCAAGTAGATCATGGTGGAGCGCATGACATTGACCCTTTGAGTCCATTGCTGGCCCGTCGGGTCCGACTCCTTGTCGCCGGCCGGCGCAATGTTGACCACGCCGTACTTGTCATGGGAGAGCACGTCTTGCCGATGCGGCGAGATGTGCATCCAGCGAATGTAGTTGCTGTTGCTGTCCCTTATCGTCTTGGCATGGTAGTCGCGCATCCAGTCCGGCACGGGCGAGCCAAGTCCGGCCCACTCGTTGCTGGCGCGTTGCGCGTAGCCGAGAAGGTAGACAAAGCGGCCGTTGATATACACACCGCCCGTGCCTGCACCGCCCTTCATTTCGACCTTGCGGAACCCCGTGAGAATGCTGCGTCCATTGACCTCCTTCCCGCCCACTGTGAGCGTGGTGACCACACTGTAGAGATTGGGGGAGATGTCGCTCCACAACTTCGCGCCGGTCAGGGGCCCTTTGGCCGTGAGCACGGTGACGCCCGTGGTGGGCAGTGAGGCCGCGGTGCCTGAGAATGTGGCGAGGGTAGCGCCGCCGGCCGGATCGATGACCTTGACACCCAGGGTGGCGCTTTGCGCGCTCCCGGATTCGTTGCTCACCTCGGCCTCCACATTCAGGGTCAGATCGCCCTTGTCGCCCTGGGCGTTCATATTGGCGAAGCTCGTCTGGTCGGGCCAGACGTAGATGCCCGAGGTCTTCAGATTGTAGTAGAGGGGATAGGTTTGGTAGACCTTTCCTGGCAAATGCAGCCAAACGTGGCCAACTATTCCACCATAGTTCGGGTTGGTGGCCCGGTTGTTCCACTGGAACCCCGTGCCTGTCTCGTCGGCGGAGCTACCGCCGTTGTCTACGGCAACAGCGAGAACGTTGTCGGTGGTCCCATCAATAGTGACGTTCTTGGTCACGTCGATGCCGCAGGGTGAGATGCCGTCGTAGAAGACGCCGACCGATGTTCCGTTGACCCAAAACTTGGCGCCGGTCTTGATTCGCTGGAATTCGATGATCACTTTGTTGTCTTTGTAGTCAGCCGGAATCTTGAAATGCTTCCGGTAGAACGCCTTGCCCTGATATGTCCCCGTGTCGCCGCTGCTGTGGTTGGTGTACACCCTGAAGGAATCGATGTCGTTGTAGGTATGGGGCGTGCTGACCGGGGCCCATTTGCTGTCGTCGAACGCCTTGGCGTCGGCGCCGGTTACGTCTTGCTTGATGAACAGCCAGCCGGGATCCATGCTGAAGTCGGCTTCGCCCGGGGAAACGTAGGCAACGCCGGTGCTCGGGTTTATGGTGCCACCTGTGACAATCGGTCCAGTGGTTTGGCCCCCGGAAACCACGCCCCCGGTGGGGGGCACCCCAGTGGTGGCCTTACCAGCCACGCCCCCGGTGGGGGGCACCCCAGTGGTGGCTTTACCAGCCACGCCCCCGGTGGGGGGCACCCCAGTGGTGGCTTTGCCGGCCACGCCCCCGGTTGCAATGCCGCCGCCGGGCGGGAGTTGGCCGCCCATGTCGTCCCCGCCGATGGGGATCTCGGTGTCCCCGCCGGTGGCGTCACCGCCGATGGGCGGCTCGACTTGCCCGCCAGCGCCATTCCCTCCTGGGCCGCCCGTGGTCTGTTGACCGCCCGCCGCACCTGCGTTGCCAGAGTTGCTCGAAGACTGCTTACTACCACCCACCTCCATGGGTGGGCTCGAAGTGGTCGAGCAAGCGAAACTGGCAAGTGTTGCCAGGAGGAAGACGGTCGAGAGAGCACCTTTGCTTTTCATGGAAAACTCCTTTTGATCAAGAAGGGGTGGTCACTCTGGGAAACGGGTCAGGGCAGTCCAAGAAAAAAGCCGGATTCTTAGAACGCAAAACCGATACGCATAGCGGCGAACGGACGCCAGCGCCACGGTGTCCACAACACACTGTTTCCACTAGCATGCGCGACCAAGTACCGCGCGGCCAAGAGATCCAAGTCGACTCCAACCCGCACGGAGACAACTGCAGCGCCAAGAGCATGATCGAGCGTTGCCATGGCCAGGACCAGCGGATCGGTCGCCCAGAAGGCCGGCGCTGACCCTGTTCCATCTGGCGCCACATGGGTTGCGTCCAACCCGGCCCCCAGTCCGAACGACGCAGAGAGGCGCGAGGCAATGGCCATCGGAAAGGCCGCAACGACCCGAATTCCGGACGAGAGCAGGCGCATGTCCACCCCGCCGCGGGTAACGGTCAGCGGCAATTGCTGCAGAATGGTCATGCCCAGATGAAGATGCGGCCAAAGCCATTCCGCTCCCAGTTCCGGACCATGCGCGACGGAATCAGTCGACAGCATGGTCCCCGAATAGCCGGCCGAGATGGTCCATCGGGGCCACTGATTCGTCGCTGCCGCTACCGGCAGTGGAGGCGGATGCGGTGCCGGGACTGGGACTGGGACTGGGACTGGGACTGGGACTGGGACTGGAGGGGGCGCCAAAGATCGTTCGAACTCGTCGCGGCTCACACCCAGCGCGCGCCCTTTCAGAATGGCCTCCACCGAGCTGTCGACCACCAAGCGAATCAGTTCCAGCTCGACCGCGTCTGGATTCGCGTGAACCGCCAGCGGGCGTGCATAGACCAGCCCACTTCGCGCGTCCAGGAGATACATCGTGGGTTGGGTTGCCGTCAGGTCTAGCCACAGATGCGCCACAGGTCCGGTGGGAGTGAGATCGAGAGGACAGCGGGCGACGTCGATTGGATCGATCCGGGCCGAACTGACCGCAACCAGGTCCAGGCCCTGGCGGTCAAGCGAAGCTCGAAGCGCGACGAGGACTCTCTCGATTGCTGCCGGGTCTCCGGCCAGCACCGCGTTGAGGCGCTCCCGTTCTTCTGCCGTTGCCACTCGCGGCAGAGCGACCACGCCAGCCAGCAAGAAGAACAAGATGACCCGCCCGAGGCGCGCGGGCCGTGGCGCAGACGCAGCGCCATTTCTCCGACCGCTCACGCTCAAACCACGCTCAGAGAGAATGCTCGATTCCAGGAACCGATTTCTGCGGACGGCGCACCTCGGACAACCGCTGTCTGGCTTGGGTGGCGTAGATCGTTCCAGGGTAGGAATCGAGCAGCCTCTGCCAGGTTTCGCGTTCAGCGGAAAGGCGCCCCATCTGTCCCAACGCGGCCGCGCGTCCGGCCAGGGCCTCCTCTGACGCCTCGCCCCCACGCGCCAGGTGCTGATCGAATTGAGCAAGGGCCTGCAACGGGCGCCCGCGGTCGAGCAGCATGCGGCCTGCGACGGCAAATGAGACCCGGCTTTCGCGCGTGGTGGGGAAGAGCTGCTGCAGCTTGCGAAAAACGGCAATGGCGTCGTCCACCCGGTTGCGGTCGCGCAAGGTGGAGGCCTGCGCAAAAAGCGAGGCTGCGCTGGGTTGCGCGCGCGGTGCCGGAGAAAGGCTGGAGCTGCTGTCCACGAGTTCAGCCTGCAAAGACGAGGGCGGCTCAGACAAGGCCAGGGCTGGCTTGCGCGGCGCGGGTTTCCGTGCAGCAGGTCGCGCCACGGTGCCCTGCGACGGGACCGGATCAGGCGCGGCAGCTTGCCTGTGCCAAAATGCCGCGCTTGCCACGCCGCCCGCTACCAACAGCATTCCCACGGTTGCCAGAAGCCAACGCCTTCGGGTCGGCCAGAAAAACAGCGCCGACCAGCGGGCGCGTCCGAAGCGAGCCAAGGCGTAGTCCACCGCGAGGCTGTTCAAGCGGCTACCCCAGGGCTGCGGCGCACAAGCCTGTTGCCGCGAGCGAGCCATGGCCAGGTGAGCCTCACAAGCGCTGCAATCGGCAAGGTGCTGCTCCAAAGCATGCTGCTCCGCTTCAGACAACTCGCCCGTCAGCGCCCGGTCGAGGACGTCTTCGGGATGCAACTCGAGATTCATGCGCGGCCTTTCCAGTCGACAATCTCTTCGTCGAGTCGACTGCGCAGGTAGTCCTTGGCCAAACGCAGACGGCTCTTGACCGTGTTGACTGGCACCTGTGTGGCTGCGGCTGTCTCTTCCACCGAGCAACCCAAGACCATGCGCATGAGAACGGTCTCGGCCTGCACGGCCGACAGCTCGTCGATGATTCCGCGCACCAGCCAAAGGTTGGGAAGGGCGTTCTCGCTTCCGGCGAGGTCTGGGACGCAAGTCTGATCAGCGAGCGCGTTCAGCCGCTGCTCTCGACTTCGTGCTCGCTTGCGCGCGGCGATTGACGCCCGCAACGCGATGCGATTCGTGTAGTGAACAATCGCGCCCTCGACCCGGTAGCTCGGCAAGGCACGCAGGATGTCGATCAAACACTCCTGGACGGTATCTTCCAAGTCACCGTGGCCAGCCCCCAAGACGCCGCGACAGACATTGCGTACCGACGGTGCGATGGCTTCCAAGAACCTGCGCATGGCCGCGGCATCGCGTGTCCTCGCCGCCAACGCCAGGGTTGTAAGGTCGGATTCGCTCCTCTCGGACGAGCGCACCTCGGCGGGGACGCCAACACGAAGTCTGCTTCCCACGAAGGACATGCCTCAATTGTAGCTCCGAAAAGTGCGAGGTTGTCAACTACGAGTCGTCAGGTGAACCCTACCGCCATGCTTCATAGAGAGCGCCGGGGCTGCTTTCGGGCTCAATGCTGAACACAATATGGGTTCCGTCCTGCGACACCCAAGGATAGCGATCCGAGTAGGAGGTATTGAGAGTGGTCAGGAAAACTGGCGCAGCGGAAAAAAGCGCGGACAGGTCGGGACGGCTGACTTCGACGAGATCCCACGATTTTCCGTTGCTATAGGCTCGAGAGCTCCAGATCAGGGACAACGAATCATGAAAAAGCGCGGGATCGTCGTCCTCCCTGCCTGAGTTGATGCCCGAAAGCTCCTGGACATTTCCCCAGACTCCGGAAGAGTCGGTGCGGGATCGGGACGCGGAGTACAGGCGATAGTCGTTATCTCCCTGCGTCGCGGAGCCAAAAACCATGAAAAGCCCCGTGGGATCGACGCTGGGTCCATACCTGTCCATTGTCGAAGAGGTAAGTTCCACGACTTCCTGTGGGTTAGTCCACTGCTGGTCGCGTGCGCTCCGCTGAGAGACATAGAGTCGGAATCCCGCGCCTAATCGGTCACTCGAAAAGTAGATGGTCAGGCCATCAGGGGAAATCTCCGGATCCACATCGAAGCGAGAGCCGAAGAGTTTGGTCACCAGCACAGCCGCAGGCCACGCCGAATCGAGAGTGGGCCGCGTGGCGGACCAAATGTGGAAGGTCGGGTCACCCTTGAGTTGGCACGCAAAGTAGATCTCCAATTCATCCTTGGTGAGCGAGGCACCGTGGACGTCGGTTGTCTCGCTGACTAGGCCAACGATCGGCGTCGGCGCAGAGAATGGCCCCCGCCCCCAAGCAGCGTCGCCGCCTCCGTCTATTTCTGGCTGGAGCGCATCGGTCGGGACCGTGTCTATCTGGACGGCTACCAGGCGGTCTGCCTTCATGCAGCCGACTCCCCCGAAGAATATTGCGGCCACTGCGCCGAGCTGTCGGCCGGTCATGCTGGCCAGTATGACCTAGCTTGGTGAAATATTGTAGCCCGACGTCGCCGCAACCCTTGCCAAGAAGCGCGTGACGCCCTCCCCTGGTACTGCGCCAAGCGGAGCGAATGCGAGGGGTACCCCGGAGAAACAAGCCTTTCCATGATCAAGCCACACACCTGATGGAAGCTTCCGGTGGCTGTCGCAGATGTGGTCGACGGTGATCAGTCAGGCCACGTCCACGACCTTCTGCGGCCATCGCGGGATCACTGTCATGGGCAATGGTGTTGATGGGTTTGCGCGCGAAGTGCATATTCCGTCTGGCCGTCTTGACTGAACATGAAAACTGAGACACTCCGCCTCATGACCTGTCACCACCTCTGGATTCTCCCGCTCCTGCTCGGCGCTGGCAGTGCCGCGGAGAAGATTTCCCAACCGTCACCCAGGCTGGAGTTGAGCCTGAACCGGGAGTGGAAGTTCGCCTTGGGGGATTCCGCGGGTGCCGAAGCTCCCGGTTTCGCGGACGAAGCCTGGAACCCAGTTGGGCTTCCGCACTCCTTCAGCCAGCCGTATTTCTTGTCCTCCGAGTTCTACACAGGATACGGCTGGTATCGCAAACATCTGACCGTTTCGCAGGAATGGAAACGGAAGCGCATTTTCATCGAATTTGATGGGGTGTTTCAAGTCGCGGAGGCCTTTGTCAACGGCCGGAGTGTCGGTCGGCACCAAGGGGGCTACACAGGGTTTTCCTTCGACATCACGGAATCCGTTCATTCGGGCGACAACCTTCTGGCCGTCCGAGTCAACAATCTGTGGAATCCGGAACTTGCGCCCCGTGCCGGTGAGCACGTTTTTTCTGGGGGCATCTATCGCGATGTGCGTTTGGTGATCACCGATCCGTTGCACGTAACGTGGTGTGGCACGTTTGTCACCACACCCAGAGTCTCCGCGGAGTCGGGTGCAGTGAATGTGAAGACCGAGATTCGCAACGACTCGGCTAAGAGGAAGCGCTGCACGGCGCAATCGGATGTCATGGACGGCCATGGTCAGATTGTGGCGACCGTAAAGACATCGCAATCCGTCGGGCCCGGTGCTTTGGTGACTTTCGACCAGAACACCCCGGACGTTGCCAGTCCCAAGCTCTGGTCTCCGAACCATCCGAATCTGTATTCGGTGGTGACAAGAGTCTTCGACGGAACGGCGCTGGTGGATACCTATCGCACCACCTTTGGTTTCCGCTGGTTCAAGTGGACTGCGGATCAAGGGTTCTTTCTCAACGGCGAACACCTTTACTTCAAAGGGGTGAACGCGCATCAGGATCATGCCGGATGGGGCGATGCCGTGACGGACGGTGGTCTTGAGCGTGACATCAGACTGCTCAAGGATGCCGGATTCGATTTCGTGCGCGGATCGCACTACCCTCACGCTCCCGTCTTCTCGGCGGCATGCGACCGTTTGGGCTTGTTGTTCTGGTCTGAGAATTCCTTCTGGGGTACCGCGCCCTTCAAGAACCCGTGGGGTGCCAGCGCCTATCCACCCGAGCCTGAGCATCAGACGGGCTTCGAGAACAGTGTGAAGGCCAGCCTGCGCGAGATGATCCGCATCCATCGCAATCATCCCAGCATCATCGTCTGGAGCCTGGGCAACGAAGCCTTCTTCACCGCACCGTCAACCATGCCCAAGGTGCACCAGTTCCTGAAAGACTTGGTCGTTCTTTCGCATGAGTTGGATCCGACACGGCCTGCCGCCGTCGGCGGCGCTCAACGCGGAGAGATTGACAAACTCGGCGACGTAGCTGGCTACAACGGCGACGGCGCACGTCTGTTTATGAATCCCGGAATCCCCAATACGGTGACCGAGTATGGCTCCACGGTTTGCGACCGTCCGGGCAGCTATGGGCCGGGCTGGGGTGACTTGCAGACGGAGCAATTCGGGTGGCGAAGCGGGCAGGCTCTCTGGTGCGCCTTCGACCATGGCAGCATCGCCGGGCATTTTGGCAGTATGGGCCTGGTGGACTACTTCCGGCTGCCGAAACGTCAATGGTATTGGTATCGCAATGAATACCGCCACATCCCGCCGCCTGCGTGGCCGGCTCCCGGAAGGCCGGCCAGGCTGCAATTGACGGCGGACCAGACCGTCATTCACGGCACCGATGCGCTTGACGATGCGCAGGTCGTGGTCACCGTTCTTGATGCTCGCGGCCAGCCGATCAGCAATTCGCCAGAAGTTACGCTGACCGTCGAATCCGGTCCGGGGGAGTTTCCCACTGGTCCGGGCATAACCTTCGACCCCGACAGCGACATCGCCATCCGGGATGGCCAGGCCGCCATCGAGTTCAGATCGTACTACGCGGGCACCACTGTCATCCGGGCCCGCTCTTCCGGGTTAGAGGACGCGACGCTGACCATTACGACCGAGGGCTCGCCACGATTCGTTCGCGGCAAGACACAGTCGGTTGCGCGACCTTACAAGCGCTTCTCAACCGCCGGGCAGGCCGCGCCCGAGCTCACGCTTGGAAAAGATGGGCCGGCACGGGCTTCCGGCGAGTCTCCCGATCATCCGGCACGGCTGGCCAACGACGGCAATGACGACACATTCTGGTCCGCGCCAGGTGACGCGGCGGGCGCGTGGTGGGAAGTCGATCTGGAGCGTTTGTGTGTCATCAAACAAGCTCAACTCGCCTTTCCCTCGCCCGGAAACTACCGCTACAGAATCGAGACCTCGGAAGACCGTCAACAGTGGCATCTGGCTGTGGACGAATCAAGAACACCCAACAAGACTCAGACGCGCAGCGATTCCTGCACGCCCGGAACCAGCGGTCGATTCGTCAGGATAACGTTCACCGGCCTGCCACTGAATACCCCAGCCCGCATCAGCGAAGTGCGCATCAAGGGCACAGTCCGTCCACAGTGACCCGGTTCGCGACGGCGCTTCTAATTGAGGGACTTCGCATAGTTAGAGTTTGTCGGGTAATTGCGGGCCGCCCGCAGGGCCGGCCCGCGGCTCGCGAGTCGCGTGGGGCGTGGGCGTGAGGGTGAGCGAGTTCGTGGGCGTCTTGCGGGAAGACGGCTAGCGGGCCGCGTGCCGCTCGCGCACACGCGAGTCGCCCACGCTGAGCCGCTTTCCGCTGGTCGCTCACGCTCACGCTGGCCGATCTGTGCTGGCCCGGAGGGCCGGTCGCCGATGTGGGCTAGGCCCATCGAGGGCGGATACTCGACGTACTTAGCCGACGAGCAACGACGCCAGCGCGCGAAGGACCGAGCTAGATGTGAGCATAGCGGCGCGGTCGGGGCACTAGCCTCCACCAACCGGCGCAATACCGCTCCTGTCAACACAGTTGATGGTTACGCTGCCGCTCGTTAGTCCCGGAGAAGTGGCGGTCACCGTAATGGATCCCGGCGTATAGGACCTCATGGTCATTTTCGCCATGCCGTATCGGATGCACCTGGTGTCTGGACACTTGGAATCAAAGGTCATTGAAGGACCAGTGGGGAAGAGTCCGCCACCCGAGGTCACGGTGAGCGTGATCGGGGCAGTGCTGTCTATTGCGGTACCGTCGGCGGCCGCTATCTGAGCGGAAAGCTCGGTGTCATCCGTGCCGTCGTTCCCTATAGTAAGGGCATCCGCGGTCAGGACTATCTTTGCCCCCGTACCGCTGGCAGGCAACTTATAGGCGGTTCCCAGCTTCTCCTGTCGGTATTGATACCATTCCGGTCCCGGAATTCTGTAGTAATCAACCACACCGCCTAGCCCACCGTTGTCACTCAGGAACGAGCCGTAGCCATAGCCCACCCATCGGACCTGTCCTGCTCGCCATGGATAGGCCGCAACGCCAACATGGTCGTAGTACTCAGTTACCACATTGGGCTTCCCCGGGTCTTGATAGGTAGCCGCGGTCGCCCCATCCCCATTGTATCCGATGACATCGGCCAGTTGGTCGAACCCGCTTCGTTGAGCGCCACCCACCGCGGACTTCCTTGAGGGATCGAGAGTCTCGGCGAGAGCCGCCAGAACCTTGTAGAACGCCTTGCAATTGGTCATGGGTGTTCCGCTGGTCACGTCGAACGTTTCATTTCCCATGCTCCATATGATGATGCTTGGGTGGTTTCTTCTTTCGCGGATGAACTCCGTCAACTGCTGCTTCAGATTGTCTTGGAAAGGTTGCTCGTCTGCAGTCTTGACAGGATAGGAGCTTTGCCGCCAACCGCCGTCTTGGCTGTCACTATAGCCGCCCACTCCCCAGAAATCGTTTTCCGCCCATTCCATGATCCCCAACTGGTCGGCCGCATCATCCCAGGAAACGTCATGGGGGTTGTGACATTCCCTGATTAGATTGAAGCCGGCCTCCTTCATAAGCTTCACGTCCCTGCGAAAGCCCGCATTGGTCTGTGCAATGCCCCAGCCGGCGCGATCGTCGTGCGCATTGATGCCATCGATCAAGACATGGTTTCCATTCATGAAGAATCCCTTGTCGGCCGTCCACTCGACCGACCTGATTCCCAGCGGACTCTCGTAGTTGTCCACCGCACCGTTCCCATTCGACACGCTTGTGAGCACCTTGTACATGTAGGGTGTTTCGACCGACCATAGATGCGGATTTGCAATGGCCGAACTGGTTTGGTCGAACTGGTACACCGCCCCGGCGGCGATTGATTGGGTGCTTTCCATGGACGTGACCACGGCATTGCTTGCGTCGACGATAGTCGTGGTCACCTTGCAGTTCGCCGCCGCCGCGTTCTCATTCTTTACTTCTGTTTTGACGTTGACCGTTGCCGAAGCCGCTGAAACCGTGGGCGTGGTGACAAAGGTGCCATACCACGTGACGTGGAGCGGATCGGTCACGACCAGGTACACGTCCCTGTGGATGCCACCTAGGAACAACCAGTCACCGGCGCGCGGGGCGATTTGCGCGTTCCAGAGGTTGTTGACCCGTACGGCGATGACATTGTCGCCTGCGGAAACGGCGTCGGTAATATCGAAATAGAAGCCGGTAAATCCGCCTTTGTGATCTCCCGCCTGTTTTCCGTTTACATATACCTCGGCGACCTGAAAGGCCGCTTCAAACTCCAGAACGATTCTCTTGGACGTCTTCCATTCCGCTTGGACATTGAAATGCTTCCGGTACCAGCCGTATCCCACGTACCAGAACACCCCCTTCTTGAGTGCATAGTATGGGGTGTCAAATACATGAGGCAGGTTCACCTTGTTCCACGAAGTGTCACTGAACCCGGTCGCTTCCGCACCGGTTGCGTCACCCTTGTAGAATCTCCAGTCAGCATTGAGGATGGTCTTGATCCGCGGACCCGATGCGGGCGGTGTTCCACCAGTCGGCGTGGCGCCGCCGGTGTTGGGCGCACCGCCGCTGGCGGGAGTACCGCCGGTGGTGCCGCCGGTACCCTTGCCCCCGGTGGCGGACACACCGCCGCTGGCGGGCTGGCCGCCGGTGATGCCGCCGGTGATGCCGCCGGTGCCCTTGCCCCCGGTGGCGGACACACCGCCGCTGGCGGGGGTACCGCCGGTGATGCCGCCGGTACCCTTGCCCCCGGTGGCGGACACACCGCCGCTGGCGGGCTGGCCGCCGGTTGCGGACTGACCGCCCTCTGCAGACGTGCCGCCCGGGATTGGCGTGCCGCCGGTCACATCCCCAGCCGCGGCCGAGACACCGCCTGAACCGGGCGCCCCCGCGGTCGTGGTTGGACCCGTGCCCGTCGAATCGCAGCCCTGGAGCAAGGTGATGGCGCCGCCAAGGAGCAGGGCCACGCACCCTCGCACGAGAGCTTCCATAGCCTTCCGAGTTCTGGTTCGCATCGCAGCCTCCATGGTCAGCAGAAACAGGGACACGAAGCCGCAGAATCGGGTTTGAAAATCCTACATTGCGACCAAGATGGTTCACGCCCGTTGACGGGCCGCGCTGCTCCCGGCGCAGCATAGGCGTACCGACCAAGGCCGCCCATAATCACTGGCGCAGCGGTGTGTAGGTCACGCCCGGGCGGTCGCAGCCGGCCCGGCACTCTCGGTGACCCCGGCTGGCCTGTGGTCCGGCGAAGCCGATCCAGTTTGCCCTGGAGTTTCAGACAAAGCGTCGAAGCTTCTTGACCACCACTGCGCCGAAGGCCAGCAGCGCGCCCCAGCGGGTGGCACGCCGGTCCACCCCGGCGACACTACAACCGCCCCCAGAATTCCCGCCGTGAGCCGTCGCATCCGTGGTTCCGGTGCTGCCACCCTCCGAGCTGGCGCCCGTGCCGGTTCCAGCGCTGGTTCCGCCAGTCGTCGCCGATCCTCCCGATACCGACGCAGCGCTTGTCGCGGCGCCGCCGGTGCCGCCCGCACCGCTACCAGCGGAGGTGGTGCCGCCGCGGCCGGTGGTCCCGCCGGCTGCGCTGGCACCGCCGCTGTCCGCGCCTCCGGACCCGCTGGTCCCGCCACTGCCGCCCGCGCCTCCGGACCCGCTGGTCCCGCCGCTGTCCGCGCCTCCGGACCCGCTGGTCCCGCCACTGCCGCCCGCGCCTCTGGACCCGCTGGTCCCGCCGCCCCCGCCCGCGCCCCCGGACCCGCCAGATCCCCCGTTGCCGCCGGTGACGGCGGGCCAATTGGGGGGAGTGCATTCAACCCACTGCAGAGCGTCCGTCGCGGCATAGCCGAAGCTGCTGAGAAATTGCGGAAGCAGGGTGTTCCCGTTGGTTACTCCCAGCGCTGGCATGGGACCGCTGGCCATGATGGTTGAGTTGAGAAGAAGTTTGGTCGCCGTGAGGTAGTCTACGATGGGGGCAAAGGTCCCCATGACGATCCGATCTGCTCTGACGCTCCAAGTGGCGCTGTTGCCGCCGTTTGCCAGCAGCCCATCCACAATGCACAGTTG
>Ga0182021_10005012_pt1 | contig 15627 bp, 13 predicted proteins | sample 612E3MmetaG_FD_120493 | JGI IMG/M metagenome (GOLD analysis project Ga0182021, IMG submission 120493) | Permafrost microbial communities from Stordalen Mire, Sweden - 612E3M metaG (Illumina Assembly) | ecosystem: Environmental > Terrestrial > Soil > Wetlands > Permafrost | place: Sweden... | reverse complement strand
GGCAGGCTTATGGAGACTTATTGAGCCGTGACGGCTATACGGTTTACAATATGGCTTGTACGGGCGCAACGGCAGAGCAATATTGGGATGATGGGAGCTACCATGGCGGAGGAGTACTCGATGACCAAATATTCGATAGGGATAGATTGGACCCATTCTCTGAGGACTCAATAATACCAGCCCAACTGGGGTCGAACAGTGTATTCAGCAGTTTACAACCAGACATTGTAACTTTAACGCTCGGAGCTGATGATATTCAATTCAGTGTATTCGTAGGAGATTGTTACTCGCCTTTTGTGAGAACTTGTGCTACTAGTAGTAACGAACAACGTTTGGCTGGTTTGTTAAGGGATGAAAAGTCCAGTTTACGGCTAGTCTTAGAGCGACTAAATCTGCAAGGTAGCTCGACTAAAAAACTTCGTGTTCTGGTTACAAATTATTATGATCCATTCGGCGAGGCGGATAAGGTCGGAGAGATTTGTCGTGATTATGATTATGTGGATGCCAATCTTCTCCACTTCCATCTAGATTATGATGAGCTAGAGTTTCTTAGGTCGGGTCTGAGACGATTAAACGCGAACATAGCCTCTGAAGTCTTAAACGCACAGCAGCATTATTCCAATTTAGATATTAAACTTGTTAATCTCGGTGATACAATGAAAGAGCACGGCTTCTGCAGTGATGCCCCATGGGTGTATGGGCCTTCCATTGACTTCAGTGTTCTTCACCACGGTAGCCCGGCGCCATTTCACCCGACAATTGAAGGTCAGGAAGCGATTTATGAGGAGGTAAAATCGCAACTCTAATTTTGGAGAATAATAATGAAACTTTACAAAATATTTTACCTTATACCGATTATTGTCGGATTAGCTAGCGTAGCTATATTGATATTTCCAGGTATAGTGACGGTTTTCCCCTTTATTGATGATACTTTTGTTATATCCGGTGGCGTGATTGCTCTTGTAGGTGGTCCAATTTGTTTTGCTATCGCCTGGTATCGACGAGAGTCAGACGTGATGACGGCTTATCAAATCTGGCCGTTTGTTATGTTTATTTATGGGGCTTTGGTTTATTACAGTTTGACCCATCTATTTGGGTCTTAATGGCATATAAAGGCACTACATCTTAAATATGACAAGAACCGTGAATCAATTTTATAAGATAATATATTTCGTACCACTTATTGCGTGTTTACTGGCAATTGTTGGAATGTTCTCGGCGTTCTTTCTTGGGTACTACTTATTCACAGTTGATTATTTTAGCCCAGTGGCTTTCTTTGGGGCGCCAGCTAGCTATTTCGTTGCTTGGTTGGCACATGATAGAGATGGATTGCACTTGTTAAATATATTGTGGGCGCCTACCATCATCGTATACTTGTTGCTACTTTTCTTTGGGCTAACTCACTTGTTTGGGTCTTGACCAGGTTGCTGGCGATCGCGGGTGGTTTGTTGTTATGATACTGACCTAAGAAAGTCTGGCCACTATTGAGCCCTGTTGGAGAATACGTCCTTCTAGACTATGGCGTACTATGTACAGAACTCTCGCCAAGACGTTGGCGAGAGCAAGCGGGCAGATTGTATCGACGTTCAAATGGCGGCAATTGCCGTCTAGGGCGATAATTATTGAGCTAGTATGCCATTGACCTATAAAGTGTTTTATCTGCTCAACGAGTTGCGCTGATTCGCACCGCCGCATAATCTCGCAGCTATCATTCTGAGAGAGGATATTCAAGCTACCTTCCCAAAGAATGTGGCCATCAAGTATTGCCAGTTTGCGGTGATGTCCGCTGGTGAATAGCACTTGCACGCCCATATCTTGAAGAATGGCTATGGCTTCCTGCGCTTCCGAAAACAGGTAGTCGCTATGCTCTTGCGGGTCGCGTGTGTTAATAAGTATTCTCACGTCGCGCCCCCTTAACTTTCGCAATGTTGGCAACTTGGCACCTACCCAAGTCGGTCACAAAAGCGGTGTAGAACGTCATCTGGTCAAAGAGCTGCGAATTTAGTAATCTGAATGAGTTCACCTTATGTCGACGGAAAATGCGCGTTAGCACCGCTCAACCTCCTTGTCGACGTCGGCCGAATCGGCTAAAATATTATCATCGGCTTGAGCCTCGCGGCCTTCCTCGCGATTCTCGTCAATGAGTCTACGTATTTCCTCGACGTCGCAATCAACGTCATCATCAAAAGTTTGATTCCCGCCTTGCCACCCCTGCCAAGAAGAAGACCAGACGCAAGTCTGGTCTTCTTCTTGGTGGCCGCATGACGAGAACCTTTAGGTTCGGTGGACGAGGAGCGCAGGAATAACGCGAGCTCGCTCGTAGTTATTCCGAGCACCGCAGGGAGGCCGCGTAGCGACAGTCCTGCCCTCTATTCTCACTCCACGTCTATCCAGCGTTGATTTCGTTAGCGCGCGCCGACTAGCCGCAACTCTTTACCCAAAGCCTGCGCAACCTGGTTAAGCGTGTTGATCGTTGGGTTGGTTGTGCCGCTTTCAAGCCGGGTGATGGTGTTTTGGGTAACGCCGGCTTTGACTGCCAATTCTTCTTGCGTCCACTTTTTAGCGAGGCGCGCTTTTATAAGGCTCTCGGCGATTTTGTATTCGGACTCAAGGGCATCGTAAGCCGCCCTAACTTCCGGATCTTTGAGCGCTTCTTCTTTATATTTAGCGTATGATTTCATGATAGTGTTCCTCGGCCAAAATATAGCATATAATCAATAATTCGGTCAATAAGAATGTTGATTATTAGCTATAAGTTATCGACTTCTTCCTTGCGTTTTAGCGCGATTCTAAGCTCATTTCTCGGAGTGGTTGGTGATTTCTTTATGAAACCATGCAGTAGGTAGATGCGCCGACCTCTTGCGAAAACATACAGTACTCGCACCTCTAGCTTGCCCCGTGCTCGTAGTTCGATGAGGCCGTCGCCCATTGGTTTTGTGTGAGGCATGCCGAGATCGGGTCCGCAAGCTTCCAATAAATCGATCTGACGCATTAGTTTTGCGTGCGGTATTTTCGGAAGACAATCGATAAATCTTTGAACGACGGGTTGGCCACTCACGGTTTCGTAAAGAATGATATTCCATTTCATGATATACAATGTATCATGAAATATACGAATTATAGTGATAATGTATTACCGATGTCAAAAGTTTGGTTCCCGGGCTGTCGCCCCTGCCAGACATAATAGTACCTAAAATGGCTCTATGGAAGTTGTTGACATTGGCGAGTTGGTCTGACAAAATTTGATCATCGAAGCCAAGCACGGAGCAGTATGCTCCTACCGCAAGGCTTCTTTTTTTGGCACTTTTTAAAGTGATCTGTGATTACTTAAACACGACGCTACGCGCCATGGCGTCCACCGCCTTGAAGTAGTCCGAGTTAAGCGAATCATCTAAAGTGAAAGAGCCGGCGCTGACGACCACCGTTTTGCCGCCGTGGGTTACCAGGTAGTCAACCGTCTTACTCTTTGTTTGGCTGTAATTATACGATATCGTGACAATGGTGGCCGGATTGCCGTTAATGGTAGTCACGTTTTTGGTGGGGGTTATTGACTCCGAGCCGGTCGGCGCTGTAGCGTTACCAACCTCGCTGGTAATAAATTGCTGGGCGTAATCGGCGCTAGAGTCGTAGTCTAAGATAGCCCCATTGGTCTGGCTGAGGTCAGAGCTTAAACAGATAGGTTTCAAATATCTCGTTAAGCTACTGGCGCCGCCCTGGCCGGCACAACCTTCAATCGCCAGCACGCTCGGATTGTATTTGAGGGTAAAATAGCCGCCGTCATAGGTCGTGAGGTTAGCGCTGGCCGAGGCGCTGGCCGTCGGGGTGGCGGTAGCTTTGGCCGCGGCGCTGGCGCTAGTCGAGGCGCTGGTCGTCGGAGTCGGGGTCGCCGAGGTTTTGGCGGACTTATTTTGGCTAAACGCGTAGACCGCGTAGCCGGCGAGAGCGAGCAACAAGACAGCCAGGAGGCTGATCAGCAGCCAGTTGGTCTTCTTTTCGGGCGATTGCCCCAAAGTGGCGGCGGTGGTTACCGGCGGTTGCTCGACCGGTTGTTCGACGGGGGTTTGCGTACTATTTTCCATTGGTAATTAAAATTCCTTATTTGATACATATTATATCCCCATGATGCGGAAAAGTATAAATATATTCTGATGGGTGACATTTTAAAGTATCACGATTTTTATATATTATATTATATAAAAACTCCTATAGTTTGCAAAAGACCCGGTCTGCTCCTGTCCTAAACTCGAGCATTTTATTTTACAACGACCTCGTCGCCGTAATGTTTCTTTAACCGCGCGACTATCGAGCCCGGCTGGCGGCCGAACTGCTTGACCAGCGCGTTGAGTCCCGCGCCGGCGTCAAACATCTCGCGGAGTTTGGCGTCGTCGGTCTTCGGCCACGGCCGAAAGGCGTTCGGATAGTCGACGCGCATGGCCTCGATCTTGGCCGTCCAGCCGGAGCCGCCCGCCGTCTTGGCCGGCGCGGCGGCCGACCGCTTTTTGCCGGCCGCCCGCAAACCGGCCAGTCGCTCGGCGTCGGCCGCGCCTTTGGCGGCCAGCGCGACGTCAATCTTCAGAGCCTCGGCGCTGACCGACAGCGCCATCTTGTTGACGCCCACCAAACTCAGAGTATCCAACCCGCGCACGCGCGACAGCGCCACGTAGCCCATGCCCGGCACGAACGCCCGCCGCAAGTCAATGCGCGCCGCGTCCAGCGTCATGCCCTGACTCTTGTGCACGGTTATCGCCCACGCCAGCCGCAACGGCAACTGGGTCAGCGACGCGCGCTTCTTGTCGCCGTCGCGCAGTTCCCAGGTGTCGGGCGTCACCACGAGCGTGCGGCCGTTGCGCAACTCCACCACCGGGTAATCCGTCAGCACCTCGAAGTCGCGAACCACGCCCAGCGAGCCGTTAACGTATTTGTGATCCAGTGCGTTTTTAATGAACATCACCAACGCGCCGACTTTTAGCTCCAGCGCCTCCGAAGCCAGACATGATCGCTTTAACGATTCCACGTAGTTGGCCTTGCCGGTGGTGGTCATCAGATACTCCACACCCTGCCCGTCAATGTCCGCCAGCGCCGCGCTATTGATGCGGTCCACGTCCACATTGGTCGTGTGCAGTTCCGTGACCGCGCCGGTCAAAGGCGCGTCGATCCGACTCAACAAACTCTCCGCGTGACCGCGCCGCACATCGCCGGCTCGTAGCGCGTTCAAAACGGTTAGAAAATCCATGTCATTTTGCCGGTGCTGCTCAGTTAGCCGACAAATCACCGGATCCAGCGCCGTCCAAGCCTCCGACCCGGTCACGAAACCGCCCGGTTTATCACCATTCCGGCTGACCGGTGGCAACTGAAAAAAGTCCCCGCACAACACCACTTGCAAGCCGCCGAACGGCGCGTCCTCATCGCGCACGAGCCGACAAGCTTCATCGATCATATCCAGCCGGTAATCATGCAACATGGAAATTTCATCGATAATCAACACGTCCGTCTTAGTCATGATCTCGCGCCGCGACTTGCTCAGATCCCGCAAATAATCCGGCGACAATTCATCCGCCACGCCGATGCCCGCCCAAGAGTGAATGGTCGACCCGCCCAGGTGGCTGGCCGCCAGCCCCGTCGTGGCCGTCACCGCCACCGACCGACCCGCGCGCTTCGCCGCCCTTATAAACTCGGCCAACACAAAAGTTTTGCCCGACCCCGCCGGTCCGGTTAACAGCACGCTGTATCCCGCGAGCATGATTTCTAGCGCTAACTCTTGATCCATATCTCTAGAGTTTAACAGGTTTTGTACGGCTTTTGTACAGAGAAATAATCGACCTAAAAGGCCTCTACGCGTAGATTTCGACAAACTTTATAAACAGTTTGAATTATTTATAAAGTTATACTACGAACTTGTGGCCTCGGTAAACTATCATATGTCGACATTTGATAGTATAATGTCGACATGCGCGATGTTATATCAGGGTACAAAAAGGATTTCGACGGCTGGAACTTCCAAAAGAAGCTCTTAGATCACAATGGCCTGCTGCCATATTTTAAGATACGCGAGGTCTGGTTCTGCGCCATGGGCGTCAACGTCGGCTATGAGCAGGATGGCAAAAATAGTCTTTTCGAGCGGCCCGTTTTAGTTCTAAGGAAATTCAACAAAGAGATGTTTTGGGGTGTCCCATTGTCCACGAAAGTCAAACCCGGAAACAATTTCTATTTTACATTTATCCACCAAAACAACGAGTACTCGGCTGTAATCTATCAATTAAGATTATTGTCCGCTCGTCGTCTAACTCGTAAACTTTATGCTCTGGATTCCGAGTCCTTTGCACATATTCGAAATAAGGTACTATCCAGCTTTTAATATAAAAATCGGACCCCCATTAGGGAGTCCTCGGAGCCCGAAGGCGGATTTATATCGATGATAACAAGCAAATAGGGTAATGTCAACAATATGGAATGAATAGATAAACGAACTCTTTCATCGAAGTTACGCAAACGTACGACAATAGATATGATCAAAATGTTGATGTATGATATATCTCATGGAAGATCCGTCCAGAAATAATACGCGTTTTAGCGCAGAGACTAACTTAACTTTAAAAAAGTTGGCCGCCGTATTTTTAATTGCTGGCTTAGGTGCGGTGGTACTGAATCTTGATTCTTACATAAAGGCTTGGGCAATATCCTTATTATTGTTTGCCTCATTAATACTTTATTTCCTGTCGGTAGTTGAAAAAGATTCAGATAAAAACCAAGCTTTTGCCACAGTATATTTACATCCGAAATGCGTTTGTGGTAAGGATGGCGGCAATTTCCAGTTCGCATCAAGCATTCCTAAACACCCCGGGTTCATTTCTGTGACCCTCAATTCCATATTTTTGGCGGCGATAGCGTATTTTATAATAACTGACCCCGCTGATTTGGATGGCCGAGCCTATATTGCGTTTTCGTTTATTTTTTTAATCAACATCTATTACATTATAAAATGGAAACGTAAGGGGCACTCAGCGTTTTGTTCTTATAGGTACGCTTCAATTGAGTTGTTGTGCTCGAGGCTCTTTTCAATAGGTAAGTGATCTTTTATTTAGTTCTTAATGCTAAAATAACCCCATGACTATTATCAATCCGGGTTTCAAGCCCAAGAACGAAGAAACGCATTTGCCGCCGGGGCAGTCGGAGGTGAAGGACTGGCCGGTTTTAACTTACGGGGCGACGCCGCACCTGGATACGGCGGGGTGGACTCTGACCATTGACGGCGAGGTCAATAAGCCGATCACCCTCAGCTGGGAGCAGTTTAACGCGCTGCCGAAGACCAAGATGGTGACGGATATTCACTGCGTGACGCATTGGAGTCGGCTGGGGATGCCGTGGGAAGGCGTCAGTTTGGACGATCTGTTGGCGGCCGCCGGCGGAGTGACCGCCAAGGCGCGTTTCGTGCTGCCGTCGTGCGAGGGCGGGTACACGACTAACGTGCCTTTGGCCGACGTTACCGGCGGCCAGGCGATGGTAGCGACCATGGCCGACGGCGCGCCGCTGGCCGACGAGCACGGCGGGCCGGCTCGGATGTTCGTGCCGCACTTGTACTTTTGGAAAAGCGCCAAGTGGGTGCGGCGGTTGACCTTGTCGGAAAAGGACGTGCCCGGCTTCTGGGAAGTCAACGGCTACAACAACGTCGGCGATCCGTGGAAGGAACAGCGCTATGACAGCGATAAGTGAGCCTAGCGTTTGGCGGGTCGGTGCCGTTGAGGCCATCCGCGAGGAGACGCCGATGGTGCGGACCTTTGTGTTTCGGCTAGACGAGCCGGTGACGCACCTGGCCGGGTCGCATTATGAGTTAAGGCTGACTTCCGAAGACGGTTACTCGGCGACGCGGCTATATTCGGCGGCGTCGGTGGGGGACGGCGGTCATATGCTGGAACTAACCATCGCCATGGTGCCTCACGGCGAAGTGAGTAGCTATATGTTTAACCATGTGGTCATCGGCTCGCGGATAGAACTGCGCGGTCCGCTGACGCACTTCTTTACATGGAATCCGGTCGAGAACCAGCCGGCTTTATTGATCGGCGGCGGGTCGGGCGTGGTGCCCATGCGCGCCATGCTGGAGGCGCACGCCAAGGCCGGGGCGACCGCGCCTATGACTTTGCTTTATAGCAGCCGCACCGCGTCGGACATTATTTATCGGGAGGAGTTAGACGCTTTGACGCCGCCGCTGCGAGCTGTGGAGACTCTGACCGACAGCCACCCGGGCGACTGGACCAAGCCCGTCGGGTTTATAACTAAGGAATTGTTGATGGGCGAGCTGGCCAAGTTCGACCCGGCCGCGCCGCCGACAGTTTACATCTGCGGCTCGACGCCGTTCGTGGAGGCTATGGCCGACAGTTTGATCGACCTGGGTGTCGGCAACGACCGCATCCGCGCCGAACGGTTCGGACCCATAGCTTAAAATTCTCCAAATGCACATATATCTCCTTGCTGACAGGCCTGCCTTGCACGAGTTGTTGGTGCCATCGGCATCGTTATTCGATAATCGCCGGGATTTCGGCGGGATCCGGATCCGTCGAGTGCGAAGTGTAATACCAGCTTTGATCAATGCTCTCGGGACTCTCGGCGCTTTCAATGCGCGCCGCTCTGACCGCCGCCGAGGCCGCGTGCCAGACGTGGTCATGGCCTAGCAGGTCAAAGACGCCGATCTCGCCGAGAACGCGGCGGGCTTGATCGAAGATGAGCACCACGTGGATATCCATGCCCCTGGAACGGATAACTTTCACCAGAGTCTCCAGATGGCGGGCGGCCGACACGTCCAACTGGTTGGTGGCCGCCAGATCCAGCACGACCACGCGGGTGTCTTGGTGCGTGTTAACCAAACGGACGACCCGGTCTGCGGCGTCTGAAGCGTTCACCCAAAACAGCGGTGCGTTCAGTCTGAGCAATAAGACGCCGGGCGGCGTCAGCCTCTCGGGATGGTCGTCGACCGATCCCCAAGCGGCTTTTTCACCCGGGATTTTACCCAGGACGTCCACTTCGACTTTACTGGAACGATAAATTAGCCCGAGCAGGGCGGTGCCGACCGCGAGCAGCAGGCCGTAGAGCGGACCCAGTAATAGGACTCCGCCGAAAGCGAACAGCGCCGCGTAAAAGTCGTTGAGACGAACGCGGCGGTAACTCATGAAAGATTGGACGTGCACTAAGTTCCAGACCGCGTTGATCACGATCACCGCCAGCACGCAACTCGGCAGCGGCGACAGTAGCGGCGCGGCGGCTAGCAGGGTGACGATAGCGATGGCCGCGGCGATAATGCCGGTCATCTGGCCGCGCGAGCCGGCGCGGTCGGCGGCTCCGGTTTTACTCAAAGACCCGGCCGCGCCCATGCCGCCGAATAGGCCGGAGGCGATGTCGACCATGCCGTGGGCGATCAGCTCTTGGTTGGAATCCAGGCGGGTCTTTTGGTTCTGCGAAAACAGCCGGGCGGCGGCCAGACCCTCGGCCAAACCGATCAGACCGACCGCCAAGCCGCCGATGATCAGATGCAAAATGTCGCCCATGGCGATCGGCGGCAGATGCAGGCCGCTAACTCCCGACGGAATGCGGCCGACCACGGCGATGTCGAAAACCGAGTGCAGGTTAAAAATCGCCGAGGCGGCCGCCGCGCCCGCCACCAGTAACAAACTCCACGGTATCTTTCGGGTCAGAGCCTGCCCGCCGAAAACGAAAATAATGCTCAGAATGCTGGCGATGACCGTCGGCCACTTGAACAGATAAATAGTCTTCAAAATGGCGGCCGACTGCTGGATTTGCCCGACGCCGCCCTTTACCGACGGCGAGCCGAGCAGCTGCGGCACCACGCCGACTATCACCAACACCACCAGACCGACCACGAAGCCGTTAACGATGGGCTCGGACAAAAACTCCGCCACCCAACCGATGCGCGCCAACCCGGCCAGCACCAAAAACACGCCGGCGAACAGCGCTATCGCCGAGGTCAGAGCCACGGCTCGGTTAACGTCGCCGCCGGATATCTGCGACACCAGGCTACCGGACAGCAACGACACCGTCGACACTGGCCCGACCACTAGCAGCTTAGACGAGCCGAAAATGGCGTAGGCTAGCAACGCGGCCGGCAAGGTGTACAGACCGACTTGCACCGGCACGCCGGCCACGGCCGCGTAACCCAAAGCCTGCGGAATTGCCAGAGCCGCCATTACCAAACCGGCTATGAGGTCGTGGCGCAGTTTGACGCGGTTGTACCTCGGCAACCAGTTGAGTATCGGAAAAAACCTCTGCAAACCCTTGGGCTCTTCGGAGAACATTAGGCGCACCTATTGTTAAATGTACTCTAATGATAGCACTATTTAGCGTGGCCGGCCGGGAATTTTTAAGTCGGCTAAATCCACTTATTTTTACGAAATAGCAGGGCGGCTACGGCCATGAGGCTCAAGATCAGGCCGGAAACTATCCAGAACACGCGCGGGTCATGCATTAGCGGCAGGGCTACGTTCATGCTGTAAATACTGGTGATGATTCCCGGAATGGTCATAATGATCGTAATGGACGTCAGCATTTTGAAGATGCGAGTCTGGTCGTTGGCCATAATGGTCGAATAGGCTTCGCGAATGTTGACGATGGTCTTCAGCGAACCGTTGGCCGTGTCGACCAATTGCTGGGTGGTTTGCAACATGTCTTCCGCGTGGTCGCGGTCATCTTCGTTAATGGCGATGCGGTATTTACCGACCAACAGGTTATTGAACATCTGTCCGGCCGGAGTTAAGTCGGAAAGCAACTCGTTGAGCGAGTCCTCAATGGCCACGAAGCGGATGAAGTCGCTGTTGCTGATGTTGGCGGCGGTCAGGCCGGCGCGGGCGCTGCGGATGGAACGGGTCAGGTAATTGACGTTGCGCTCGTAAGTTTTAAGCAACGCGGTGGCCAAACCGAGAATGAGCCGCGGCTGATCGGTAGTCACGAATTCCGACACGTCGACCGGCTTAATGAGCTCGGGAATACTGCCCGCCGCCACGCTGATAACGAAGCCGTCGGCCAATACTAGCAGAACCGGGGTGGTCGAAACCGACTCCTCGGCGCGGCTGGCGCGGCGCATGAAGATGTAAACCAGGCCGCCTTCTTTTTCGACGCGCGGAATTTCGTCCGGGTCAAGGGCGTCGGCTATGAGATCCGGATCCAAACTGAATCGGTTTTCCAGCAGGCTGATCTCGTCTTTGGTCGGGTTTTCGGCGTGTATCCAAGTGCCGGGTTTAAACTCGGTTAGTTTAATCAAATCGGTTTCGGCGGCGGCGCGCCAGAAATAAGTCAACATTTTGATTTCTCCCGCGCTTAATATTGTCCAAATTATAACATTTATGATAAATAAAGCCAAGCACAAACGGTATACGCAATGATGTGGCCGCGTGCTATCATAGTGGCATGGAAAAAATTGACGACACTATATATGACCTAGTAATCATCGGCGCCGGCCCGGCCGGCTTAACGGCGGCGGTTTATGCCGGCCGCGAGGGCATGAACGTGCTGGTGACCGAAAAGGCCGTCGTCGGCGGCATGGCGGCCATTACCGACATGATCGATAACTACCCCGGCTTTGAAGAGGGCATTACCGGCCCGGAATTATCCGAGCGTCTGCGCAAGCAGGCTGAGCGGTTCGGGGCGCGCATCGCCACCGGCGTCACCGTCAGCGGCGTGAAGCGGGACGAAGCCACCGGATTGCTGGACGTGGCGGTGGCCGACGGCACGCCGCTACGCGCGCGGGCGGTGTTGGTGACCACCGGCTCGACCTACCGCAAGCTGGGCGTGCCGGGCGAAGAGCCGCTGATCGGCCGCGGCGTCAGTTTTTGCGCGACCTGCGACGGCCCCATGTACCGCGGCCGCGAACTAGTGGTGGTCGGCGGCGGCAACTCCGCCGTTCAAGAGGCGCTGTTTTTGACCAAATTCGCGAGTCACATCAAACTATTGGTGCGCGGCGCCGAGCTAAGAGCCAGTACTGTCCTTCAGGACGATTTAAAACACAACGACAAAATAGAGGTGCTGTTTAATACTTCCGTTACCTCGCTGGAGCGCGTCGGCGCCAAACTGGAACTTAAGATTGTCGACAATGTTTCGGCCGCTACCGGCGAGCTGGAAACCGACGGCGTGTTCGTGTTCGTGGGGCTGCTAGCTAATACCGAGCCGTTCGTCGGTTCGCTGGATCTGGACGAGCGCGATTTCGTGGTCACCGACGCGCATTACCAAACCAGCCTGCCGGGCGTTTACGCCGCCGGCGACGTGCGTTCCGGCGCCACCTGGCAGATCGCCAGCGCGGTGGGCGAGGCGGCCGCGGCCACATTGACCATCCGCGAATACTTGAATGAGCTTAAGCGCGCGGGACGGTAACGAAGTAATATCGAGGCGTCGCGGAAATGCCGGCTTGCGCTATAGAATTTTAAACATACCACGCTCCGACAAAATTAATGGCGGCTACCCCGTTGACTTAATGCTCAACTCCTTAAGTTGGACATCTTCAACCACGCTCGGCGAGCTCATCATGACGTCCACACCGGAGCCGTTTTTGGGGAAAGCGACCACTTCGCGGACGTTTTCTTCGTTCATTAAAACCATGAACATGCGGTCGACGCCGAAAGCGCAGCCGGCGTGCGGCGGCGCGCCGAACTTAAAGGCGTTGATCATGGCGCCAAACTTGGCGTCGACGTAATCCTCGTTGTAGCCGAGGTGCGCGAACACTTTGTACATCACTTCAGGGTTGTGGTTGCGTACCGCGCCGGAGCATATTTCGTAACCGTTCATGACCATGTCGTATTGATCGGCCACGATGCTCAGCTTGTCCTCGACATCCAAGGCGCTAAGGCCGCCCTTGGGCATGGAGAACGGGTTGTGCCCGAAGTCCAGCTTCTTGGTTTTGTCGTCTAACTCATAGAAGGGGAAATCGACAATCCAAGCCAGCGCCACGACATCAGGGTCCTTTAGGCCGTAGTGGTCGGCGAACGAGCCGCGCAGTTTGCCCAGCACCTTGTTGACCGATTCGCGCTTACCGGCGCCAAAGAACACGGCGTCGCCGGCTTTGGCGCCGACCGCCTTGCGCACGACCTCTAAAGTCTCGGCGCTAAAGAACTTGGCTATGGGCGACTTCACCTCGCCGTCCGCGAACATCAGATATGCCAACCCGCCGGCGCCCTCAGCCCTAGCGACCGCCGTGAAGCCGTCTATCTGCGAACGCGTAAGCTCGGCGGCGCCCTTAACGCGGATGGCCTTCACGCGGCCGCCGTCGGCCAGCGCCGTCTCGAACACGCCGAAGCCGCAGCCGGCCAACGCGTCGGACAGGTCAACCAGCTCCATGCCGAACCGCAAGTCCGGCTTGTCCGAACCGTAGCGGTCCATAGCCTCGGCGTAGGGAATGCGCGGCACGTCGTCGCTCATCAGCTTCTTACCGGCGAACTTAGTTGTCAGCTCCTTAATGAGCGGCTCGACCGTCGTCCGCACTTCTTCGCCGTCGTCCACGAACGACATCTCGAGGTCGAGCTGATAAAACTCGCCGTACAGGCGGTCGGCGCGCGGGTCCTCGTCGCGGAAGCAAGCGGCCAGCTGGTAATACCGCGGCACGCCGCCGACCATCAACAATTGCTTAAACTGCTGCGGCGCTTGCGGCAGCGCGTAAAACTTGCCGGGGTGAACCCGCGACGGTATCAGAAAGTCGCGCGCGCCTTCCGGGCTGGAGTTGGCCAGTATCGGCGTGGCCACTTCGATGAACTCATGCTTCTCCAAATACTTACGCATCAACGCGTTGTACTCGGCGCGCTTTTTGAGCATGGTTTGCATCTTGGGCCGGCGCAGGTCCAAGTACCGGTATTTCAACCGCAGTTCTTCACCGATGTTCTGCTCGGAGTTAACGGCAATAGGCAGCGGCTCCGACTTGTTCAAAATTTCCAATGATTCAACTGCCACCTCAACCTCGCCGGTAGCGATGTGCGGATTGACCAATTTTGCGCCGCGTTTCATCACCGTACCGACAGCCTTGACCACATACTCGTCCTTAAATTGTTCGGCCAACTTAAAGGCCTCGGGCGTTTCCGGATTTACAACCAACTGCAGTATGCCGGTTTGATCGCGCAAATCAATAAATATCAAACCGCCATGGTCGCGTCTGGTTTGAACCCAACCGCTGACCGCGACCTTTTTACCGATATGTTCCAGCGTCGCGACCGCGTACGTCCGATTCTTGGCCATAAAATTCTCCTTAACAGTTGGCTGCGTCAGTGTCGATGCTAAAATTATTAGCACATCTGATGATAAAAAACTAGACAGCGGCGGCAGAAAAAGCTTAAGCTGGTAATAATCATGAAACCTACCGCCGCCGAATCATATGAAGACTTGGTTAGTGACCGCCAGAAGTTGCTCGCCTTGCTCAACTCCTTGACCAGCCCGGTTTTCGCGTTGGACAACGGCGGTAAAATCTACCTATACAATACGGCCGCTCAAGAGCTGGTCGGCGCCAAAGACGACCTCATGGGTAAACTCTTCAGCTCGGTTCTGCCGCTAACCGACTCCGGCGGCAAAACCGTCGATCTGTTCAGCCTGGCTAAAGATTTGACCGATCCCGTCGAGCGGGCTGATCTCATTTATTGTCACAAGGACACGCCGGACGTCTTCTTGGACGTCACCTTCACGCCGGTACACGCGAGCGAGGCCGACCACAAGCGCTGGGGCGGCTACATGATAGCCTGCCGCGACATCACACACGAGCGCGAATCGGAACAAGAAAAAGAAGAGTTCATCGCCGTTACCTCGCACGAGTTGCGCACGCCGCTGGCTATCGCCGAGGCCAATCTGTCGACGGTCTTGGTACCCGGAGTCGCTAAAATGAGCGACACCGCCTCGGGCATGGTAAAGCAGGCGCATGACAACGTGCTACATCTGATTGACCTGGTCAAAGACCTAACCACCCTGTCGCGCGCCGAAAACGGCCTGTCTCAAGAGTCGCTGGTAAAGGTGGACTTGGAAGAACTGGTCGAAGAAATGCGCCGCGACTACGCCGCTCACGCCAAGCAAAAAGGGCTGGAGTTGTCACGCGCCGTCAAGGGCGAGGCGCGGGTCGTTCTAACCAACTGCTCCGAGCTCCGAGAAATTATGCAAAACTTGATTGTTAACGCCATCAAGTATACCGAAAAGGGCAGCGTCGTCATTGAAACCGAGTATCTGCCGAACGGCGCTCGAGTGGTGGTGCGCGACACCGGCATCGGCATCGCGCCGGCCGACCAAAAGAAGATCTTCGTGAAGTTTTTCCGCTCGGAGGACGCGCGAGTACGCCTGGCTTCCGGTACGGGGCTTGGTCTGTACATCTCGCGCAAGCTGGCCGACCACCTCGGGCTTGATCTCGACTTCGTGTCCGTTCCCGAACAAGGCTCGACGTTCAGCGTGACCATTCCGTACCAAAAAATTCCCTAAAAAAATAGTTTGCGTTACCTCTTTATAACCATTAGAATAATGATATTGGTTATGAGTGTATAAGGGAATAATTAGCATATGAATAATGACCTGTCGGAGCCAACGCAACAACCGAATCTGATGCCGTACGAATACGGCTACGCGCCCCGGAGACGCAAACAACCCGTCAACAAACTAAACGTCCTAATGATC